>JAABUQ010001928.1_pt1 | contig 42686 bp, 44 predicted proteins | sample 5560001 | NCBI WGS metagenome assembly JAABUQ01 (sample SAMN10711888, study PRJNA513371) | rock metagenome | isolation source: Antarctica rocks | place: Antarctica: Victoria Land, Finger Mt nord | collected 2015-12-18 | reverse complement strand
GCTCGCGTGCGGCGTCCAGCTCGCCGCGCGCCCGGTCCAGGTCGGCGCGGAAGGACGCGCTGGAATGCAGGGTGGCCACCAGGGCGGCGGCATCCAGGTAGCCGGCCTGCACGTCGCTGAGCCAGTGCACGCCGCAGACGATGCGGCTCTCGCCGAAGGCACGGCCGCGTGCCAGCAGCGCGCCGGCGCGGTCGGGCGCCAGCTCCGCGAGGATCAGGGCGATGCCCATGCCCAGCGTGGCGTCGCCGGAAGGATAGGATGGGCTGTGGTCGAGGCTGGTGAAGCGGGCGACGCAGATCGGCTGGTGGTTCCTGAGGTAAGGGCGGGCACGCGCGAAATGCTCCCTCGCGGCACCGGTCTGCGATCCCATGTCGCGTGCTGCGCGGTCCAGCAGCCGATACAGGTCGGGCGTCGCGACGCGGTCCGGGACGATGTCCAGCGCGCACGCGAAGCCGCCGAGCAGATGGTCGTCATCGAGCTGCGCGTCGCTTGTGGCAAGGGCCCAGCGTCCGGGATCCTGCTGCTTCAGGGCCCGGCTGCGCAGGAATACCTGCTGGTCCAGCAGCAGCGCCGCGGAGCCGTACGGCGGCGGCGGCAGCAGCATGGCGGCGCCGTCCGGCAGCAGGCCGGCATCGAGATAGGGCTTCGGCTGGTCCGACGACTGCGCGGACGTCGGTGCCGCCAGGGCAGGGCGGCCCACTCCGGCGGCAACCACGATCGCGCAGGCAACATGGCTCCAGCGGCCCAGCCGGCCATCGTCGCCGCCGCGTCGCCGTGGTGCTCTGGTCTTCTCGTGGGTGAACTCCAGGAAAAACATGATATCACTTATCCCGTGCTTTCGAGCGGCGTCGAGGCTGCCCGGGAGTGTCGGCCTTGAGATCATGGCCGAGATCGGAGTGCGTCCCATGTCCGGCCTGGATCCCGAGGACTGGAGCGATCTGCGGGCACTCGGCCACACCATGCTCGACGACATGTTCGACCGGCTCGAAGGCCTGCGCGACACGCCGGTCTGGCAGCGCATGCCCGATGCCCTGCGCGCCGAGCTGCATGCGCCGCTGCCCCGGGACGGGATGCCGCCGGAGCAGGTCTATGCCGAGTTCCGCCGGCTGGTGGCGCCGTACGGCGTCGGCAACACGCATCCGCGCTTCATGGGCTGGGTGCATGGCGGCGGCACCGGCATCGGCATGCTCGCCGAGCTGCTCGCCGGCGGGATGAACGCCAACCTGGGCGGACGCGACCACGCGCCGATCGAGGTCGAGCGCCAGGTGGTGCGCTGGGCCGCGGAGATGGTGGGGATGCCGCCGGAGAGCGCCGGACTGCTGGTCACCGGGTCGTCGATCGCCAACATGATCGCGGTGCTGGCGGCGCGGCGGCAGGCGATCGGGCCCGCAGCGCGCACGCAGGGCGTCGGCGGCCACGCGCTGGTCGGCTATGCCGGGGAGAACGCGCATGGCTGCGTGCCGCGCGCCTTCGACATGGCCGGGCTCGGCAGCGAGGCGTTGCGGCAGGTCGCCTGCGACGCCGAGTATCGGCTCAGCCTGCCGGCGTTGCGCGATGCGGTGGAGCGGGACCGCGCCGCCGGGCTGCAGCCTTTCCTGGTGGTCGGCACGGCGGGCTCGGTCGATACCGGAGCGGTGGACGACCTGTCGGCGATCGCGTCGTTCTGCCGGTCGCAGGGGCTGTGGTTCCACGTGGATGGCGCCTTCGGAGCGCTCGCGGCGCTGTCGCCGCGGCTGCGTGGGCAGCTCGCCGGCATCGAGCAGGCCGACAGCCTGGCGTTGGATTTCCACAAGTGGGCGCAGGTGCCGTACGACGCGGGCTGCATGCTGGTGCGCGACCTCTCGCGGCTCGGCCAGACCTTCAGGCAGAGCCTCGCCTACCTGGCAGGTGCGGATCGCGGCGTGGCCGGCAACGCGCCCTGGCCGGCCGATCTCGGCCCCGACCTGTCGCGCGGCTTCCGGGCGCTGAAGGTATGGATGACGCTCAAGACCTACGGCGCCGCGCGCATGGGCCGGATGGTGGAGGAGTGCTGCGACATCGCACTCCACCTGGCCGCACGCGTCGCGCGCGAGCCGACGCTGGAACTGCTGGCGCCGGTCAGCCTCAACATCGTCTGCTTCCGCGTGGTCCGGGATGGCGTGGACCTCGATGCGCTGAACGAGGCACTGGTTAAGGATCTGCACGAGTCGGGCATCGCGGTGCCGTCGACCACCACCATCGGCGGCAGGCGCGCGATCCGTGCCGCCATCGTCAACCACCGCACCACCAACGCGGACGTGGACGCGATGATCGACGGGCTGCTGGCGCTCGCCGAATAGATAGCCGGAGGAAAATGCGGCGGCCGGACGGTCAGGCGACGAGGGCCGCCGTTCGGTCCTGCTGGCGCATCCATGCCCTCCGCGCATCCTCGTCGAAAAGCTCGGAGAGCTTCTGCATCATGATGCCGCCCAGCTCCTCGGCGTCGGTGATGGTGACGGCGCGGCGGTAGTAGCGCGTCACGTCGTGGCCGATGCCGATGGCGATCAGCTCGATGGTGTCGCGGCCCTCGATCTCGTGGATCACCTCGCGCAGGTGGCGCTCCAGGTAGGAGCCGGCATTCACCGAGAGGGTGCTGTCATCGACCGGGGCGCCATCGCTGATCACCATCAGGATACGTCGGCTCTCGCGTCGCCCGAGCAGCCGGCGATAGGCCCAGAGCAGCGCCTCGCCGTCGATGTTCTCCTTGAGCAGGCCCTCGCGAAGCATCAGCCCGAGGTTGCGCCGAGCGCGGCGCCAGGGCGTGTCGGCCGACTTGTAGATGATGTGGCGCAGGTCGTTCAGCCGGCCGGGCTCGCGCGGTTTGCCGTCGGCGACCCAGCGTTCGCGGCTCTGGCCACCCTTCCAGGCGCGGGTGGTGAAGCCCAGCACCTCGACCTTGACGGCGCAGCGTTCCAGCGTGCGGGCCAGTATGTCGCCGCACATCGCCGCCACGGTGATCGGGCGTCCGCGCATCGAGCCGGAATTGTCGATCAGCAGCGTCACCACGGTGTCGCGGAAGTCGGTGTCGCGCTCGGTCTTGTAGGACAGCGACAGGGTCGGGTTCACCACCACGCGCGCCAGCCGGCCGGCATCGAGGATGCCCTCCTCGAGGTCGAACTCCCAGGCGCGGGTCTGCTGGGCCATCAGCCGGCGCTGCAGCCGGTTGGCGAGCTTGCTGACCACGCCGTGCATGTTGAGGAGCTGCTGGTCGAGCTGCTGGCGCAGGCGGCTGAGCTCGTCGGCGTCGCACAGCGCCTCCGCCGGGATCTCCTCGTCGAACTGCCTGACATAGGCGCGGTACTGCGGTGCCGTCGGCGGTGGCGGGGCCTCGCGCGACGGCTGCGGGCCGCCGGGCCGGTCCTCGCCCTCGGCGCCGCCCTGCTGCTCGTCGGAAGGATCCTCCTCCGTTTCCTCGAACGACTGCGCCTGTTCCGAGCTGGCGCTGGACTGGCTGTCGCTGCCGTCGTCGCCCTGGGTGTCTTCCGGGGAGGGCGGCTGGTCGCCGGCCTGGTCCTCGTCCTCGTCGGACTCGGCGGTGTCGTCTTCCTGCTCGGTCTCCAGCTCGGCTTCCGCGAGGTCGTAGGCTGCCAGCAGCTTGCGTGCGGCGCGGGTGAAGGCGCGCTGGTCGTCCTGGGCGTCGGCGAGCTCATCGAGTGCCGCCCGCGCGCCGTCCGCGATCGTCTCGCGCCACTGCGACAGCACGCGCAGGGCGGCCTGCGGCGCCGGCACGCCGGACAGGCGTTCCCGCGCCAGCAGGCCCAGTGCGGCCGCGACCGGGAGCTGGTCCTTGCGTGTCATGCGGTCGTAGCCGGCCTGCTCGCATTCCTGTGCCAGGCGATCGGCCAGGTTGGCGGCAACGCCGGCCATGTGGCGGGCGCCGACCACCTCGATGCGAACCTGCTCCAGCGCGTCGTAGACGTCGCGGGCGTCACGGGTGCCGGGCACGCGTGCCGCATGCACCGCCGTATCGTGGTGGCGCAGGCGCAGGCCGGCGGCGTCCGCGGCGCCGCGCACGCGGGCGATCTCGGCACCGGAGAGGCTGCGCGCCGGCTGCGGCAGGCGGACACGGTTGCCCATGACGCTGCCGGGGCCGGCCTGGTACGTCACCTGCACGTCGGGCTTGCCGCCGATCGCGCGCAGCACGCCGGCGGTCGCACGCTTGAAGCTCTCGGCGCGGCCGCCTGGATCGTTGCGGTCGGTCATGCGCGGCCGCCGATCTCAGCGCCTGTTCGCGGAGACGACGGGGGCAGAGCTGGCGAGCAGCTCCTCGTTGAAGCAGCGCTGGTAGTATTCGGCGACCGTCGCGCGTTCCGCCTCGTCGCACTTGTTGAGGAAGGTCAGCCGGAACGCGAAGCCGAGGTCGGAGAAGATCTGCGTGTTCTCCGCCCAGGTCAGCACCGTACGCGGCGACATGACCGTCGAGATGTCGCCGTTGATGAAGCCCGCGCGGGTCAGGTCGGCCAGCGCCACCATGCTCTCGACCCGGCGGCGGATCGCATTGTCGCGACCGTCCCATCCCATCTTGGCGAGGATGATCGCGGTCTCCTCGGCGTGCGGCAGGTAGTTCAGGGTGGTGACGATGTTCCAGCGGTCCATCTGGCCCTGGTTGATCTGCTGGGTGCCGTGATACAGCCCGGTGGTGTCGCCGAGTCCGACCGTGTTGGCGGTGGCGAACAGCCGGAAGGCCGGATGCGGCCGGATCACCCGGTTCTGGTCCAGCAGGGTCAGGCGCCCCTCGACCTCCAGCACGCGCTGGATCACGAACATCACGTCCGGCCGGCCGGCGTCGTACTCGTCGAAGGTCAGCGCACAGGCGTGCTGCAGCGCCCAGGGCAGCAGCCCCTCGCGGAACTCGGTGACCTGCTTGCCGTCCTTGAGGACGATCGCGTCCTTGCCGACCAGATCGATGCGGCTGATGTGGCTATCGAGGTTGATGCGTATGCACGGCCAGTTCAGCCGCGCCGCCACCTGCTCGATGTGGCTGGACTTTCCGGTGCCGTGATAGCCCTGGATCATCACCCGGCGGTTGAAGGCGAAGCCGGCCAGGATCGCCAGCGTGGTCTCGCGGTCGAAACGATACGCGCTGTCGATCTCGGGTACGTGCTCGGTGCGCACCGAGTAGGCCGGCACCTGCATGTCGCTGTCGATGCGGAACGTCTCGCGCGCGGACAGGCGTAGGTCGGGCAGGCCGATCTGCGAGGTCGCGGGCAGGGTGGCGTCGCCGATGCCGCCCAGACGCGCGTTGTTGCCGGTTGCTGCCAGATTGACGATCTCGTCCATAAGTCTTCCTGTCGGTTCCTGCGGGCGGACGCTGCGCCCCACCATGTGCACGGCGTGCGTCCCACGATGCCCAGGCTCGTGTTCCGCGATGATAGGGCCGGTCCGAAGGATCCGGCCGTCCTCGTTCAACCCGTATCGGCGAGGCCGGTTTGCCGGACGCCGAGAAGATGCGCCCGCAACGCGGTATAGGCCACGTTGATGGTCTTGAACCTCTCCTCCGCGCCGCGGTCGCCGCCGTTGGCGTCGGGATGGTGGCGCCGGGCGAGGACCTTGTAGCGGCCCTTGAGCTCGTCCATCGAGACCGGCCAGGACAGGCCGAGCGCTTCCAGCGGCTGCCGCAGCGCCTCCGGGCGCGGATCGGTCGGCTTCTGCCGGTTCTTGCGCCCGCGCGTGGCCGCGTTCAGCAGGCCGAGCGGGTCGAGGATGCGCTCCTCGGCGAAAGCCTGCGCCGCTTGGCCGCCGCCGAGATGGCCCAGCCGCCAGGACGGCCGGTTCCAGGACACGTCCGCGCGCAGGTGCGTCTCGATCTGCCCGGCGCTCATGCCCTTGTAGAAGTCCCAGCGCGCGTTGTACTCGCGGACGTGCTCGAGGCAGAACCACCAGTACTCCTGCAGGTTGTCGCGCGAGCGCGGCGCGCGGTAGCCGGCCTGTTCCTCGCAGTTCGGCATGTCGCAGAGACGGCCCGGGGCATCCGGGTCGGGATCGAAGGCCCGGTGTCGCGTGTTCCTGCGGATCATCAGGGCGTTTATGTGCGAGCCCTGCCGTGGCATGCAAGACCCCGCGGCGGCGCCCGCGCGTCGGCCGCCGGGGTCGCCGCCGAGGCAGAAGGGGGATGTTGTCATGGCGGGACGCATGGACAGGCTGCGCACGGCGGTGGAGCAGGGTTTCGCCCCCGCGCGGCTGGAGATCGAGGACGAGAGCGCGCGGCATGCGGGCCATGCCGGCGTGCGCGGGACGGCTGCCGGCGGGGAGACCCACTACGCCATGCTGGTGGTCAGCACGGCCTTCGGCGGGCTGAGCCGGGTGCAGCGCTCGCGCCTGGTGCACGAGGCGCTGGCGGCGGAGTTCGGCGGCGGCCTGCACGCCCTGTCGCTTACGCTGCGGACTCCGGAGGAGGCGGCGGCACGGCCGGAGCCTGGCTGATCACGCGCGCCAGGCTCTCTGCCATCGAGGTCGGGATCAGGATGGTGGCGCCGCGATCCTTGTTCATCTCGTAGATGCGGTTGATCTGCAGGATCTGCAGCGCGGTCGGGCTGCGGTCGTAGGTGCGCGCGGCCTCCTCCAGCTCGGTCGCCACCTGGCGCTCGGCCGAGGCCAGCGTCACCCGGGCGGCCTTCTCGCGCTCGGCCTGAGCCTGCCGGCTCATCGCGTCCTGCAGGTTGGGCGGCAACGTCACGTCGCGTATCTCGACCGACTGCACGGTGATGCCCCAGCTCTTGGTCTTCTCCGCGATGGCGTCGCGCAGCCAGGTGTCGATGCGTCGGCGGTCCTCGAGCAGCACGCCGAGGTCGTTGGCGCCGATCACCTCGCGCAGGCTGGTTTGCGCCACGAGCGAGATCGCCGCCGCGTAGTCGACCAGTTCGGTGATCGCCCGGCGCGGGTCGTGCACGAGCCAGAACACGATGGCGTCCACGTCGACCGGGCTGGTATCGCGGGTGAGGGTCTTCTCGGTGGCGATCGGCGTCGTCTGGATGCGCAGGTCGACCACGCCGGCGACGCTGTCGACGATCGGGATGATCCAGAACAGGCCAGGGCCGCGCACGCCCTGCAGCTTGCCGGCGCGCAGCACGATGGCGCGTTCCCACTCGCGCGCGATACGCAGAGCGGAGGGCAGCAATATCCCGGGGATCACGAGGGCGGCCGCCAGTACCGGCTGTCGCAGCACCACGAAACAGAAGACGGTCGCCGCCAGCAACAGTCCCGCCAGGATGGTGGCGATGGGGTTGGGCAGACTGTTCATGAGGGACCGGTCAAGGCGCGGCCATACGGGTCAGGGCCGGCTCCCGATCAGCTGCCGCCGAACCCGAGGAAGCCGATCTCCGGCTTGGGGGCACCGCCATCGTCGGCATGCTGCTGCCGGGTGTAGGCGGCCTGCTCGAGCGGTTCGTGGCGACGCGCGCTGCGCGCGCTGACTTCGAGGTGGCCGGGCTTGTCGTTGCGGCTGCTGGTGGTGTCGGACACCACCCGGGTGCTGTCGCTGTTGCGCATCGAGAGCAGCAGGAAGGTGATGTCGTTGCGGTTCAGATCGATCGAGCTCTCGATCGGCTTCTCCCCGAGCACGTTGGTGCCGGCGAGGTCGGCCCCGCGCCCAAGTGCATCCTTGGCCGCGGTCAGGTCGCCGCGGTTGATCGCATCGAACAGCGCCGCGGTAGGGTTCATGTCCAGCGCCGCATGGCCGGAGGGTGCGGCCGGGTCGGTCGAGACGGCGCCGGGCAGGGCCGGAGGCGGTGCGTTCGCCGCCGCCGCCGCCTTGGCCTCGTCATCCGGACCGCCACCTCCAGCGCCGCCGCCTCTGCTTCCGGGACCACCGCCGCCGATACTCATCTGCGCCGCCGCCTGCGTCGGCCGCAGACAGGCCAGGCCGGCAAGGGGAAGCAGCACGAGCGGCAGGCGCAGCAAGCGAAACGAAATCATCAATCGGTCTCGACCATGGATCTGGATGGATCTGTCTCGTTCGGGCACGCGCGGTCCGTACGCCGGCGCGACGCATCAATAAGACAGTGATCCGAGCATTGCGACGGAAATCGCATGCGGGGCACCCTCTTCCTGCGAGCTCGGTGTGGGTGATATTGAGGGCGACCGCGGTTGCCGGTCCTGGGAAGGTCTCTTGCTGACGCTCGACATGCATGCTGCCTGAACGAAGCGTGAGCGCAGAGCCGGCGACGCGTTTCGACGCGGCCTGGCTGCGGTCCCGGCTGTCAGGCTTGCGGCCTGCGGATGCGGCGGATGCCGAGGGACCCGGCGGAGCCCAGGCTGGCGGCACGCGCGCTGCCGCGGTGCTGGTGCCGATCGTGGCGGCGCCCTGCATGACGGCGCCGTCAGCCACGGGGATGCCGGCACGATCGCCGATGGTGCTGCTGACCCGCCGCTCGGCGCTGCTGCGCACCCACTCCGGCCAGGTGAGCTTCCCTGGCGGCCGGCCGGACCCGCTGGATCGCGACCTCGCCGCCACCGCATTGCGCGAGGCGCAGGAGGAGATCGGAGTCGATCCGGCGCACGTGACCCTGCTCGGCTGCCTGCCACGGCAGGGCACCCGTGCCAGCAACTTTCTCATCACCCCCTTCGTCGGGCTGCTGGCACCCGAGGCGCGCTGGACCGCGGCTCCCGACGAGGTCGATGCCATCTTCGGGCTCGAGCTCGAAGTGCTGATGGATCCCGACGCGCCGCGACGGATCGAGGACGGGCTGCGCCGCGGCACCTGGTCGTGGCCGCATCCGGACCATGATATCTGGGGTGCCACGGCGGCGATCCTGGTCGAGTTGGCCAGGCTGCTGCGAGGCGATAAATCGGGATGACGGCCATGCGGTGCGACCTGATGCGGACGAGGTTCTCCGACGCGATGTCGGCGATGTATCGCAGCGAAGTGCCGCAGTACGGCACGCTGCTGGAACTGGTCGCCGCCATCAACCGGCAGGTGATGCAGCGGGATCCATCCAGATCGCCTGCCATGGGAGCTGCCGATCGCGGTCGGCTCGATGCCGAGCGGCACGGTGCGATCCGCGTCGGTACGGCCTCGGAACTGTGCCTGCTGCGCCGGCTGTTCGCGGTGATGGGCATGGTCGCGGTCGGCTACTACGACCTCTCGGCCGCCGGCATGCCGGTGCATTCCACGGCGTTCCGCGCCACCCGCGCGGAGTCGCTGCGGCGGAGCCCGTTCCGGCTGTTCGTCTCGCTGCTGCGCCTCGACCTAGTGCATGATCCGGCGCTGCGTGCGCAGGCGTCGGCGATCCTGCAGCGCCGGCGCATCGTGACGCCGCGCGCGCTGGCGCTGATCGAGCTGTTCGAGGCGGAAGGCGCGCTCGATGCGGCACAGGCGGAGGAGTTCATCGTCGAGGCGCTGCAGACCTTCCGCTGGCACGGCGAGGCGACCGTCGATGCGGCGACCTACGCGGCGCTGCATGCGGCGCATCCGCTCGTGGCGGACATCGTGTGCTTCAAGGGCCCGCACATCAACCACCTGACGCCGCGGGTACTGGACATCGATGCGGCGCAGGCGGCGATGCGGGCGCACGGGTTGCAGGCCAAGCCGCGGATCGAGGGGCCGCCGCGTCGTCGCTGCCCGATCCTGTTGCGCCAGACCAGCTTCAAGGCATTGTCGGAGCCGATCCGGTTCGCCGCCGTGCAGGGCACCCATGCGGCCCGCTTCGGCGAGATCGAGCAACGTGGTGTGGCGCTGACCCGGGACGGCCGCGCGCTCTACGACCGGTTGCTCGCGGACGCCGATCCCGATGCCTTCGGGGCGTTTCCGGACGACCACGGGACCCTGCGCCGCGATGGCTTGGCCTTCTACCGCACCCTGCCGGTCGCCGACCTGCCGTTGGGCGCGCAGAGCCTGGACGAGGCGATCAGCGCGGGATCGGTGCGTGCGGAGCCGATCCTGTACGAGGATTTCCTGCCGGTCAGCGCCGCCGGGATCTTTCGCTCCAACCTCGCGGGCCATCATGAGGACGTGCTTCCGGCCTCGCCGCAGCAGGGCGCGCTCGAGGATGCGCTAGGCTGCAGCATCCTCGACCCGTTCGCGCTCTACGAGGCGCAGCGTGCCGCCTCGGCGGCGGCGATCGCGCTTTAGCGCGTCCGGATATGGGTGTGGCTGTGGCCGTGCTGTCCGCCAACGTGGCTGTGCTCGTCCTGGTTCAATGACGCGGGCACGATGATGATCCTGCCGTGGCGGACGCCGCGTTCGGCCAGCACGGCATTGGCCAGCTGGCGCACCTGTCGCGTCGCACCCTTCAGGATGGCCACCTCCATGCCGCTCTCGTGGTTCAGGTGGACATGCGTCGTGGCCACCGACAGGTCGTGATGGTCATGGAACAGCTTGGCGAGGCGGCGGGCGAGCTCGCGGGCGCCATGGTCGAAGACGTAGACCAGTGCCGCGATACAGTCCTGCGCGTTGTCGGCATCCAGCAGTGCCTGCTGAATGCCGGCACGAGCCAGGTCGCGGATTGCCTCCGACCGCCCCTGATAGCCGCGTGCCGCCACCAGCAGGTCCACCTCGGCCAGCAGGGCCTCGTCGATCGTGATGGTCACGCGCTGCATGAAATTCCCCTGACGGCCCGGCTGATCGAGTATGACGTTTCCGACAGAACCTCATATACTTGCGTCGCCAGCGCATCCGTTCGGTCGTCGCCGATGTAGCAGGAACGGACGAGCCCGGATCCAACGCGGAGCGTAATCGGCGTGACCATCTCCTCGCGTGCCTTCGGCATCGCCGTGACGGTAGCCTCCGTCGCGTCGGCCGTGCCAGCCGCATCCCAGGGGCCGCCGCCCACCACGGCCGGCCAGCCGCCGAAAGCGGCCATCGAGCACGTCGTCGTGACGGGCAAGAAACTGAGGACACCGCAGGACTCCGATGCCGCATCCGACGGCGTGGTCCAGAAAGTCCAGCTGACGCAGCGGCCGGTCTATCGCGTCGGCGAGCTGCTGGAGACCGTGCCCGGACTGATCGTCACGCAGCACAGCGGCGAGGGCAAGGCGAACCAGTATTTCCTGCGCGGCTTCAACCTGGACCACGGCACCGACATCGAGATCACCGTCGACGACATGCCGGTGAACATGCGCACGCACGCGCACGGCCAGGGCTATTCGGACATCAATTTCGTCATCCCCGAACTGATCGGCGGCCTGAGCTACCGCAAGGGCACCTACTCGGCGCCGGAAGGCGATTTCGCGACGGCCGGCGCGGTACACGTGACCTACGTCGATGACCTGGAAAAGGATCTGGCCAGCGTGAGCGCCGGCACGCTGGGCGATCAGCGCGTGTTCGCCGCGGGTTCCCGGCCGGTCGGCCGTGGCGTGCTGCTGGCGGCGGGCGAGTTCGTCCATCTCGACGGGCCGTTCAAGATCCCCGACAACTTCCTCAAGGAGAACGTGTTCGCGCGCTACTCGCAGGGCGACGCGGACCAGCAATTCTCGCTGACCGGCATGTACCTGCACGACACCTTCCACGCCACCAACCAGATCCCGCAGCGCGCCGTCGAGGCGGGACTGATCGACCGTTTCGGGACGATCGATCCGACCGATCGCGGCGCGACCCAGCGCTTCAGCGTCTCCGGCAAATACGCGACGCAGCTGGACGGCGGCAAGCTGGTCGCCAACGCCTACCTGATCGGCTACCAGTTCCAGCTGCTCAACGACTTCACCTACTTCCTCGATTTTGCCCCACCCGTCGGGGACCAGTTCGAGCAGCAGGATAACCGCCTGATCTATGGCGGCAGCGTGAACTACACCAAGGCCGGCAGCCTGTTCGGCTTTCCCAGCGAGAACACCATCGGCACGCAGGTCCGATACGACGCCATCGACCTGAAACTGTCGCGCACCACGCGCACCCTGCAGCGCTTCAGCGTGCGCCACGACGTGGTGGACGAGTTCAGCACCGGCCTCTACGGCGAGAACAGGACACGCTGGGCGGACAAGTTCCGCACCGTGCTGGGGCTGCGCGGCGATGCGTACTACGGCCATGACAGCAGCGACCTCGCGGCGAACTCGGGCTCCACGACGGCCTTCATCCCGAGCCCGAAGGGGAGTGCGATCTTCGGGCCGTGGGCGGACACCGAGCTGTACCTGAGCGCCGGGCGCGGCTTCCACAGCAACGACGTGCGCGGCGCCCTCACCTCGGTCAGCGCCCTCGGCACCCTGCTCAACCGGCAGCAGGGCAACAGCACCATCGTCACGTCGAGACCGACACCGTTCCTGACCGCGGCGACCGGCTACGAGATCGGCCTGCGCAGCAAGATCGTCCCGCACCTGCGCGCGGAACTCGCCCTGTTCCAGCTCGACCTGGACTCCGAGCTGACCTTCAGCGGCGACGCGGGGGACACCTCCGCCGGCCGGCCGAGCCAGCGGCGCGGGGTGGAGGTCAGCACGTTCTACACGCCCGTGCCCTGGCTCACGGTCGCCGGCGACTTCGCCTATTCGCACGCCCGGTTCACCGATCCCGACGCCGGCCGCGCGGATGCCATCGCCGGCCGGCTGGGCAACTTCATCCCCGGCTCGCCGGAGATCGTGGCCTCGGTCGGCGTCACGGTGGAGAACCTCGGCCGATGGCAGGGTGGGCTCGAATATCGCTATTTCGGGCCGCGCGCCCTGACCGAGGATAATTTCTACCATTCCAACTCGACGCAGCTCGTGAATGCGCGAGTCGGCTACAGGATCACCGACGACGTCGTGCTGCAGGTCGACGTGTTCAACATCTTCGACTCGCACGCGCACCAGATCGACTACGCCTATGCCTCGTTGCTGCCGAGCGACAACCCGGCGCGCATCAACCCGCTGGAAGGCGGCGTCGACGACATCCACTTCCATCCGGTCGAGCCGCGGTCGACACGGTTCACGTTGAACACGAGGTTCTGACCGGGCCGGGCGACGGGCCTCAGGGCGGTCCCGGGATGCTCTCCGACAGCGCTCCACCCATGCGCAGCGGGACCGCGCTGCGTGCCAGGCCGGTGCGGTCGTCGGTCTCGACGAACAGGCCGCTCAGGCTGGCCTCGCCCTCCGCCGGCGCCAGCCGCTCGCCCGGCATCTTGCGCACGAAGCGCGCGACCGCGGCTTCCTTGCCCATGCCGATGACGCTGTCATAGTCGCCGCACATGCCGGCATCGCTCATGTAGGCGGTGCCGCCCGGCAGGATGCGGTGGTCCGCGGTCGGGGTGTGGGTGTGGGTGCCCACCACGAGCGATACGCGGCCGTCGAAATGGTGCGCGAAGGCCATCTTCTCGCTGGTCGCCTCGGCGTGGAAGTCGATCACGGCGGCCTGCATCGTCACGCCGAGCCGGTGGCGCGAGAGCAGCTCGCCGGTGCTGCGGAACGGGTCGTCCATCGCGTCCATGAACAGCCGTCCCATCACGTTGACGACCAGGGCGCGGCGGCCATCCGCCAGGCTGACCACGACGCTGCCGGCACCCGGCGTGCCGGGCGGGAAGTTGAGCGGTCGGACGATGCGCGGCGCCTGGCTGATATGGCCGATCAGCTCCTTGCGGTCCCAGGCGTGGTTGCCGAGCGTGATCACGTCCGCGCCGGCGGCGAACAGGCTGTCCGCCATCGCCGGCGCGAGGCCGAAGCCGTGGCTGGCATTCTCGCCGTTGACCACCGCGAGGTCGAGGCGGAGCCGCTCGCGCAGGCCGGGCAGGCTGGCCTCGACCAGCTCGCGTCCGGCACGCCCGACGACGTCGCCCAGGAACAGGATACGCAACTGCCATCACCTCTCGATCGGCACGCGACCGACCTCGGTCACGATCATGGACAGCGGGCGGTCGAACGGGCCGCGCGGCACCGCCTCCACCTGCTGGAAGCCGAACCCATAGCCGATGGCGCGCGCCAGCGGCAGTGCGGCCAGGGTGCGGTCGTAATAGCCGCCGCCATGGCCCAGGCGGTAGCCGGCCAGGTCGAACGCCAGCAGCGGCACGAATATCGTCTCGGGCACCGCGTCCGCCGCGACCGTGCCGAAATCGGGATGCTGCGTGCCGAACCGCCCCGGGAGCATCGGGCAGCCCGGTCGCCAATGACGGAACCGCAACGGCTCGCCCGCTGCCGTCACCTCCGGCAGCAGCAGCCGGTGGCCGCGCGCGTGCAGGCCGTGCCAGAGCGGCCGCAGGTCGGGCTCGCCACGCAGCGGCCAGACACCGGCCACGGTCTCGCCCGTATGGAATGCGACGACGGAAAAGATGCCGGCGATCAGCGCCGGATCGTCTCGTTCGCCCGAACGAAGCAGCTTCATGCGCTGCCGCAGCGCGCGCTTGGCATCTTGGATCGGGACGGGATCGGACAAGTGCGGAGCCACCTTGGCCGTTGGACTTTCGACCTCCCTGAACCCGCTTGTGCAGGTGGGCGCCAGATAACGTGACCGATGGCCACGACAGTGCCAGCTCCCGAGGAAGTGCTTATCGGCCCAGGGGTTGAATTGCCTGACGAACCGGGCAGCCCCGCAGGATCAAGCTAGTCCCGCTCAAGAATTTCCGCAATGGCTTCGGCACGCTCCGCGAGGTTGGCCATCTGGCGCTCGCGCCATTCCGCCTGCGCCCGCACCGCCTCCGCCTCCTCGATCATCGCCGCGGTGGCGGGCGGCATGCGGTCAGCGGAAAGGTCGTGCAGCTCGTCGGCCATCAGCAGGGCGGCCAATGCCAGCAGCCGCGCCTCGCCGCTCTGCCCGCCGATCGCCTTGATGCGGTCGATGCGCCGATCGACATGGTTGGCCATCGATTGCAGGTGCGCCTCCTGGCCGTCCTCGCAGCCGACCACGTAGGCGTAGCCGTTGATCCGGATCGTGACCTGCGCCATGGCCTGTTCCTAAAGCGGCAACGCTCGCCGATGCGGGTGACTGATAGAGCGGCCTCCCTCTCAGTCAAGCGGCGCATGATCGGCCGGTTCATGGCCATCGCGGTCCCCGGCCGACGGCATGCCGTCCAGCACGGCGCGGAGGCGCGCGATCAGCACGTCGAGGTCGGCGCCGGCGATCGGGGGGCTATCGTCGGCCTGCCTGATCGCGGCGGCCGGTGCCGGCGGGAGGGCAGCCTGTGCCGCGGCCGCCTCGCGCCGTTCGATGCCGACCGCGATGCGACGGAGGGCCGTCGCCAGCCGCTCGGCCGGATCCTGATCCCCATGATCGGACAAATGCGGACATCCTTCGAAACGGCGATAGCGCTTGCGGTAATCGCGCGCAAGGATTTGAACGTCAAGCCGGAGAGCCTGAACGAGGTGGGGAAACTCGGACGCCAGCCATGCAGCCAACCATTTTACGGCAGCGGCCGGCACGCGCCGTCGTCATACACGCCCATGCGCATGCGCTCGCGGCCCTGGAAGCGGCCGGGCGCCTGCCCGAGGCTGCCCGTTGCCAACTGATCCTGTTGTCGGCACCCGCCGCCGCCGGGTTCCTCGGCCCAGGCTGGTGGGCTGCCCTGATGGCGGTGTTGCGGCCGCAGATGATGCCAGCCGCAGCACTCGACCTACTGGACTGCGGCTACTCCGCAGGGCGCGCCATGGAGGCGCTCCGGATCGGGCTGCGGCGGCTGATCCTGCGGCCCGGCTGCCCGCAGCACGCGGCCGTGCTGGCACGCGCCGCACCGCTCGGCGCCGATCTCCTGACGGTGCGGCCGGAGGCGCTCGACATGGCTCGCAGGGACGCCCACCGGCAACTGGCGGACTGGCTGTGCCATGGCCCGGCGAAGTGACAAGCGGCGACCCGTCGCCTGAGGTGACAAGCCGCGAGCCGTCGTCTAGAGGGTGGAACCCGTTTGTTCCTGAGCAGGAAACCGCATCATGTCGATCACCCCGCAAGTCAAGAAGATCATCGACAACTACGAGAGTGAAAATCCAGGCTGCAAGGCGAACCTGGTGCGCATGATGAACCAGGGCAAGCTCGCCGGTACCGGCAAGCTGGTGATCCTGCCGGTCGACCAGGGTTTCGAGCACGGCGCGGCGCGCTCGTTCGCGGCCAACCCGGCGGCCTACGACCCGCACTACCACTTCTCGATCGCCATAGAGGCCGGCCTGTCCGCCTACGCCGCACCGCTGGGCATGATCGAGGCGGGCGCCGACACCTTCGCCGGCCAGATCCCGACCATCCTCAAGCTGAACAGCTCCAACAGCCTCGCCACCGACAAGGACCAGGCGGTGACCGGCTCGGTCTCCGACGCGCTCCGGCTGGGCTGCTCCGGCGTCGGCTTCACCATCTATCCCGGCAGCGAGTACGCGTTCGAGCAGATGGAAGAGCTGCGTGCGCTGTCCGAGGACGCCAAGGCGGCCGGCCTCGCCGTCGTGGTCTGGTCGTATCCGCGCGGCCCGGGGCTGGACAAGGCCGCCGAGACCGCGATCGACATCTGCGCCTATGGCGCCCACATGGCGGCCCTGCTCGGCGCCCACATCATCAAGGTGAAGCCCCCGACCGACCACCTGTCGCTGCCGGCGGCCAAGAAGGTCTACGAGGAGCAGAAGATCGACATCTCGACGATGGCCAAGCGGGTCGAGAACGTGGTGCAGTCCTGCTTCAACGGACGCCGCATCGTGGTGTTCTCCGGCGGCGAGAACGCCGGCACCGAGCAGCTGCTCGAGACCATACGCGGCATCCACCAGGGGGGCGCCAACGGCTCGATCATCGGCCGCAACACCTTCCAGCGGCCGCGCGCGGAAGCCCTGTCGCTGCTGTCGTACATCATCTCGATCTTCAAGGGTGAGGCCTGACGCTCTCCAGGAGGGCGTCGGTCCCGTCGTGACGGGCTGCCGCCTCTATCTGGTGACCCCACCGGCCCTGGAGCCGGCGGTGTTCGCGGAAGCGCTCGCCGCCGCACTGGATGTCGGCGATGTCGGCGCGGTCCAGCTTCGGTTGAAGGATCTCGCTGACGAGGGCGTGAGGCGTGCCGTCGACGTGCTGCGCCCGATCGTGCAGTCGCGCGATGTCGCCCTCATCCTCAATGACCGTCCCGACCTGGCCCTGGCGCACGGCTGCGACGGTGCGCATGTGGGTGCCACTGACATGCCGGCAGCGGCGGCGCGCGGCCTGCTCGGCGACCTGCAGCTCGGCGTCTCGTGCTATGACAGCCGTGACGCCGCGATGCTGGCCGGCGAGGCGGGGGCGGACTACGTGGCGTTCGGCGCCTTCTTCGCGAGCGGCACCAAGGATACCGACATACGCGCCGATCCCGACCTGCTGCGCTGGTGGTCGGAGACGATGGAACTGCCGGTGGTCGCGATCGGCGGCATCACGCCTGTCAACTGTGCGTCCCTGGTGCAGGCCGGCGCGGATTTCCTCGCAGTGGTCGGAGCGGTCTGGAACCATCCGGAGGGACCGGCCGCCGGGGTGCGCGCCATGAACCGCGCGATCGCCGAGGCTCCGCCGCGCTGAATAGTTTCGACGGGCAAGTTCACGATCCTGCTCTCGTATCCTGAACCGGAATTCGCAAGTCCATCTAGCTGCTCCCTGCCGGTCTGCTGTAGGTGCAGGTGCATTTGATCGACATGAGAATGTCGTCGGCCGACTTGGTCCATCGGGACGGCTTCGACTCGTTGCTGTGCTGATTGATGAAGGCATCGCTGGACACGTTGGCCTCGATCTCGTCGAGGAAGCGGCGTGCCGCTGAGTATACGCCCGATGATCGTCCGACGCAGTTGGCTGGTCGTCTGGGCCTACATACGTTGGGACGAAGAACCGTGGGAGTTCGATGGTGGACCAGGATCCTGTCGTCATCGTGGGAGCCCGGCGTACACCCCTGGGTGCCTTCCAGGGGGAGTTGTCCGGGTTCGCCGCCACCACCCTCGGCGCCATCGCCATACGCGCCGCGCTGGAAACTGCCAGGTTGCCGGCAGAGGCGGTGTCGGAGCTGCTGATGGGCTGCGTGCTGCCGGCAGGACTTGGTCAGGCGCCGGCACGACAGGCGGGCATCGAGGCCGGCTTGCCGCAGGACGTCCCGGCCACGACGGTGAACAAGGTATGCGGTTCCGGTATGAAGACGGTCATGCTCGGGCACGACCAGATCATGGCGGGCAGTGCCGGGATCGTCGTCGCCGGCGGCATGGAGAGCATGTCCAATGCTCCCTACCTGCTCGACAAGGCCCGTCGAGGCGCGCGCCTCGGCCATGGCCGCATGATCGACCACATGTATCTCGACGGGCTGGAGGATGCCTACGACAAGGGGCGCTTGATGGGCGCCTTCGCGGAGGAGACCGCGGAGGCGTTCCGCTTCACTCGTGAAGCGATGGATGCCTACGCGCAGCGCTCGGTGCAGCGGGCGCGCCAGGCGGTCGCCGAGGGCCGCTTCGCGCACGAGATCGTGCCGGTGCAGGGCAACGTGCAGGTCGACGCCGATGAGGGCCCTGCCAGGGCAAAGCCGGAAAAGATCCCGGCGCTCAAGCCGGCGTTCCGCGAGGACGGCACCGTCACGGCGGCCACCTCCGCCTCGATCGCCGACGGTGCCGCCGCCTTGGTTCTGATGCGCCTGTCGGAGGCCGAGAGGCGCGGCCTGGCTCCGCTCGCGGCCATACGCGGCCATGCCTCGTTCGCGCAGGCTCCGTCCCGCTTCACCACCGCGCCGATCGGCGCGATGCGGAAGCTGTTCGAGCGCACCGGGTGGAACAAGGACGAGGTCGACCTGTTCGAGATCAACGAGGCCTTCGCGCTGGTGCCGATGGCGGCTATGCTGGTCCTCGACCTGCCTGCGGACAAGGTGAACATAAACGGCGGAGCTTGCGTGCTCGGTCATCCGCTCGGTGCTTCCGGAGCACGCATCCTGGCGACCCTGCTGGCGGCACTCGAGGCGAATGGCCTGAAGCGTGGCGTCGCCTCGCTCTGCATCGGCGGCGGCGAGGCAACCGCCATGGCGGTGGAGCGGCTTTGAGCTTCGGACGGCCGCCCCTTCTTCCCCGCGTCACGTCCGGAGCTGGCACACCAGGAGCGCGATCCCTACCTGCTGAACCGCATCAGGCCAGCGATCAGATAGGCTGAGGACTGATCACGCGGATCGTCTCGGACCTATATCGGAACCTGCGGATGGCTCGAGGCAAGAATTGGAACTTTCGAAACATGGGCTTCATGGTCGGAAGGCGGTCTTCCGCTGCTCCACCTTGATCTTGTCAGCTACGCCTATTGTACCAGGATGACCGCGCCTGGCTGTCCCGCGCTGCCGTTTCCTGTGGTGTTGGGCACACATTGCACCGTGTAGTCGGCGTTGGCATAGTCGAAGTCATCCGGTGAACCACCCATATCGCCCCAACTGAAACTTGTCGGCGTTTGGTAGAGCTGGAGGCAGGTCAGGATTGCGCTGCTGGGGGTCGTCGACGGGTTACGGGTGGGAGTCGAGCACTGGTTATTGACCATGAGATTGTTTTGGAACAGAGCGGTGCCGACCTGCGTGACGCACGGATAGCCGACATGGCAAGGATCGGCATACTTGGTCAAAGAAGAGCTTGTAGTCGTGGTGATATTCGTAGGAGGATTCTGACATCCGCTTGAAAGGACAGAGTACGTCGGTTGCTGAGGATACCCGATAGTTTGCGTGGTGCCTGAAAATCGACCCGCATCCATGCTCGGTGCGGGCAGGCTTGAGAAGAAGACGTGCGTAGTATTGTTATCCTGCCCATAGGCATTGGTGCCATTGTTTCTATAGGGAGTTACTCCTCCTGTCACGTTGTATAATGCAAATCCAACTTGGTCGTTCGCACCGACAGCGATGCTGGCAGTCGAGTTGTCGATCTTGTAATAGGACCTGTAAGCCGCGCTGTTCGAGAATAACGGTTTGTAGTTCGATGGGGTGGCACCGATCGGAGGACGTCCACCGCCCGGCGGAACGATATAAAAAAAGATGGTGTTCGCGTCGTTGGCCTTAGAGCTGAACCCGCTGCCTGGAGCGATCTTCAGCGCGTAGCCAGGACCTTGCGCCGTGGCGGATACCGACATCGGCACGGTCGCCGTAAATGCCGACATGAGCGTGGTTTTAAGCGTCGCCGTAACGCTTACCTTAACGGTAATGCTGTCGGGCGCAGTCACCGTCGGCGCGGCGACGGCGCCGTGGTCCATCAGCATCGCGGTGCTCTTGTTGAAGTAGCTCGTGGCGATGCTGATCGCACTGTTATGGCTCTGGTTCGGGTCCTGGTTCTGGTTCAACTCGCTCGCTCCCGCGAGCGCCGAATTATCGGCAATGGTCTGCAGCGACGATCTCAGGATCTGTGCCCGAGCGAAATCGGTCGCCATGCCGGCGCCGATCACCAGTGGCACCAGAGTGAGCGCGAACAGCACCGCGACGGCGCCTCGGCGTGAGGCGACAAGCGAGTCACGCCGCCGTTCGGGAACATTTCGACACCGCATGTGACCCACCTTAACAGCTCCCCGCGCCGGTTGAGGGACCCGACACTGCGTTGACGTTGCGTGGCCTCCCGAAGGCCACATACGACAAGCTGAAGCTCGCCGGCAGGATGTAGTGCACCGCGGCGCTGTAGCCGTAGCGCCCCTGGACCAGGATGACGCTGTCGTTGCCGCGGCCGAGGCCCGCGACCATGGCGCAGGCGGTCGCGCCGGGCACGGCCGTGGCACCACCTTCCAGCACCTGCCAGGCGACGCCGGATGGAGCGCCGGATGAATCGAAGGTTACGCTGACCGCAGCGACGGCCAGCGTCGCGCCGAACGGTGCCATGATCAACTGGCCGCCCTTGTAGGCGTTGTCCACATCGGCAGTGGCAACTGATTTCTGCCCGGCGATCATGTTCTCGATCGACTGAGTGGCGATGTCCAGCTTGTTGGAAGCACGGATGAGCTGCGTGATCTCGACCGTGCCGAAGAACAGCACCAGCATCACCGGCACTACCAATGCTAGCTCCAGTGCGGCGACGCCGCGACCGTCCCGTAGCAGCGTGCCCAGGCTGCCGATCACGAGAAGGGCTCATTCTGGATGGCCTGCGTCGAGAACAGCAACCAATCCCCTGCAATGCTGCTCAGCCAGGGTGTGATGTAGGCGCGGTCATACGCGACCTCCACCAGCACGAATTGACCGCCGCTGCCCGAGGCGAAAGTTGCCGAAGCCGCCGGAGCGGTGCTGCTCGCGGGGGTGGGTTGAGAAGGAAAAGTAGCGAAAGACTGCACGTAGAACGTCAGCCTGTTGCAATCAAGAAACGATCCCACATCATTACATAATGCTGACTGGAAGGCGCCGCTGGTCCTAACAGTGCCGATCATGATCTGCCGGGAAGCGTCCCGCGTCGCGTTGTCCAGCATCGACTGCGCGAACAGCATCAGCCCGTTCTCGATCACCGCGAAGATGAGCAGCAGCAGCACCGGTCCGGCGATCGCGAACTCCAGCGCGGCGCTGCCGCGTCGTGCGCGACGGAGATCGCGCGCCCCGCACGCCACGCGGGCGACGGCATCCCGGGCGATGGCCCTTTCAGGACGCATTGTCGAGCAGCGCGGGCTTGAGGGGCCGGTCACGCAGCGCGGCATAGGCCGCGATCGCCGCGCGTGCCCGCTCGGGAGACATCTGGGTCAGCAGGATGCGCTCCGCCTCCTCGGTGCGGCCGTCCAGCACCAGCGCCACCGCCAAGTCCTGCCGCACCCGCGCGGAGGCGTCGGATGCCGAGGCGATGGGCTGGAGGATCTGCACCGCGGCGTCGGCATCGCCGCTCATTGCCAGCGACAGGCCCAGATCGACCTTGGTCGCCGTCGCATCGCCGCCTCCCGCGATGGCCTGCCGGTAGTCAGCCTGCGCGTCGGCGTGGCGCCCCAGCAGGTCGAAGGCGATGCCGCGGTCGGTGCGTGCGGCCTGGTTCTGCGGGTCGAGGGCGAGCACCTGGCCGAAACGCGACGTGGCACCGGCCGGGTCGGTGGCGAGCGTGACCCGGCCGAGCCCGAGCAGCGCCTCGATCGAGTGCTGCTGGACCTCCAGCACGCGGCCGTAGCTCTCGGTCGCCTTGGCGAGCTCGCCGAGGGCGTAGTAGGCGTCGCCCTGCCGCAGCAGCGCCGAAATGTCGCCCGGATGTTGCGCGAGCACCGCCTGGCTCACCTGAAGCGCCAATCGTGGCGCGCCGCCGGCGAGGGCGCTGTCGGCGAGGCCGAGCGTGAGCTTGCCGGGTTTCGGGCGGTCTGCCGGAGTGCAGGAGGCGAGGGCGAGCAGGATCAGGAACGGGGGTGCTATGCGCATGGCTGGATCAGTGCTTCATCGACTTGAGGACCTGGACCGCAACCGGACCGGCCACCACGAGAAACACGCAGGGCAGGATGAACAGGATCATCGGCACGGTCAGCAGTACGGGCAGGCGCGCCGCCCGCTCCTCATAGCGCGTCAGCGTCTCCTGGCGTAGCTCCACCGCGAGGGTGCGCAGCGCGACGCTGAGCGGCGTGCCGTACTGGATGGTCTGCACGAGCGTCGTGCCGAGCCGCTTCAGGCTGCTGATGCCGGTGCGCAGGCCCATGTTGGTCAGGGCGACGCGGCTGTCGGTGATCAGGTTCAGCTCTCGCGAGGTGATGGTGAGCTCCTCCGCCAGCTTGGGATGAGCATGCACGATCTCCAGGCTCACCCTTCGGATCGCAGGCTCGAGGGCGAGTCCCGCCTCCGCGCAGATGACCATCATGTCCAGCCCGTCGGCGAGCCCCCGCTCAACCGCCTTCAGATACGACTGGCGCAAGCGCCGTATCGCCATATCCGGTGCGAGCAGCCCGACGACCGCCGCGGCCGCGACAGCACCGTAATGGAGCATCGGCCGCGAGTGCATCCCGTGCAGCAGCAGCAGTGCGAGCAGCGGCAGGCTCATCACCAGCAGGATCTTCGAGCCGACGAACAAGCCGAGGCCGTTGCCGCCCCGGAAGCCACCGGCCTGCAGCGTCTTCTCCAGCTCGTCGAGCGTTCGTTTCGAAAGCAGGCCGCTCCGCGCGATCGCGCTGCCGAACCCGGCGACGGTCGCCGCCAGGCTTCGCGCCCTCGGCTTCGCCTGCTCCAGTGCCCCGCCCTGGGCCATGGCCCGGGCGGCGGCGAAGCGCGCCTTCAGCCGCTTCTGCCGCCGCATCTGCGTGGCCAGCAGGAGCAGGCAGAGCAGGGCGAGGAAGAACCCCAGGCCGCCGAGCCCGATCATGAGCGGGACGTTCACGACAGGCTCTTCTGGATCAGAAGGCGCATCACCAACATGCCGCCACCGAGCAGCACCAGCGTCGCGCCGAGGATCATGTGCCCGGGATGGGTGTTCAGCAGGGTGGACGCGTAGGTCGGGTTGATGAACTCCAGCACGAAGAACAGCAGCACCGGCAGTGCGGCGAGCACGTTGGCGCTCATACGCGCCTCGGCAGCCAGCGCGTAGCCGCGCGCCCGTGCCGCGACCCGCTTGCGTATCACGTCGGCCAGGTTGTCCAGCGTCTCGCCGAGATTGCCGCCGGTCTGGCTCTGCAGGCTCAACGCCGTGGCGAAGAAGCGGTATTCCGCGAGTCCGGTGCGCTCCGACATGGCGCGCAACGCCTCGTCGAGCGGCAGGCCGATGGCTATCTGGTTGGCCAGACGCGCGAACTCCTCCGACGTCGGCGGCTCGTTCTCGCGCGCGACGGCCTTGATCGACTCGCCGACCGGGATGCCGACCCGCGCCGCGCGCACGATCATCGAGAGCGCGTCGGGGAACTGCTGGAACAGGAGGAGGGATCGGCGCTGGTGGAAGCGGCCGAACGCCATCCGGCTGAACACGATCCATAATACGGGCACGGCCAAGACCGCCGGCCAGCCGACGATGAGCGTGAGCACCCAGTCGACGAGGCACACCAGGGCGAGAGCGCCCGCGATCATGATCCAGGGCCGCGCCGGGTAGAGGTCGAGACGTGCCAGGTTGAAGCCGAACAACCCCGCGCAACGCGCGGCCAGCGTGCGGGACGAGGCATGCACCGCCAGCCGCGCCTTGGGTCCGGTATCAGGATCGGTTCCGCGTCTGCGTGCGTACGGGTCCAGCGCCTTGGTGAAGCGCCGGCCCAGCCGGCGCTTGCGATCGCGTGCCTGGGCCAGGAGGAACGCGGCAAGCGCAACTCCGAACAGGGACAGGAACGCCAGCGGCAGCAGCAGCGTCGTGTTCACCTCTCCTCATCTCCGAGAGCCGCCATCCAGACGCGGTCGAGACCGAAATAGGCCAGGCGTTGCTGGCAGTGCGGCCGTGCAATGCTCGTCTTGTAGCGACCGATCAGCTTGCCGTTCACGTCCTCGCCGACAATCTCGAGCAGGAACACGTCGTTGAGGATGATGACGTCGCCTTCCATGCCGCAGATCTCGGTCACCTGCGTCACCCGCCGACCGCCGTCGCGCTGGCGCTCGACCTGAACGATCAGGTCGACGGCGCTGGCGATCTGCTGGCGTATGGCGCGCGAGGGCAGGCCGACATTGCCCATCTGCACCATGTTCTCGATACGGGTGAGGGCGTCGCGCGTGGTGTTGGCGTGCACGGTGGACATCGAGCCGTCGTGGCCGGTGTTCATGGCCTGCAGCATGTCGAACGCCTCGCCGCCGCGCACCTCGCCGATGATGACCCGGTCCGGACGCATGCGCAGCGCGTTGCGTACGAGGTCGCGCTGGGTGATCTCGCCGCGGCCTTCGAGGCTTGCGGGGCGGGTCTCGAGCCGTACCACGTGCGGCTGCTGCAGCTGCAGCTCGGCCGCGTCCTCGATGGTGACGACACGCTCGCCGGCATCGATCGTTCGCGAGATCGCGTTCATCATCGTGGTCTTGCCCGAGCCGGTGCCACCCGAGATGACGATGTTCAACCTGGCTCGCCCGGCGATCTCCAGCACGCGCGCGACCGGCGAAGTGAGGGCGCCGTAGCTGATCAGTCGCGCGAAGTCGATCGCCTTCTTGCCGAACTTGCGGATCGAGATGTAGGGGCCGTCCAGCGCGAGCGGTTGCAGCACGATGTTGACGCGCGAGCCGTCCTTCAGGCGGGCATCGACCGTCGGGCTAGACTCGTCCACGCGTCGGCCGACGCCGGACGCGATGCGCTGGCAGATATTGGTCACGTGAGCGGCATCGCGGAAACGTACGTCGGTGAGCGTCACCTTGCCGTTGCGTTCGACGAACACCTTGTCCGGGCCGTTGACCATGATGTCGGCGATGCTGTCGTCCGCGAGCAGGGGCTGCAGCGGACCCAGCCCCAGCATGTCGTCGACGAGTTCCTCGGCGAGCTGCCGCTGCTCGCGTCCGTTCAACTGTATCCGGTGGGAAGTGGCGAGCTCCGATACCAGACGCTCCATCTCGCCACGCAACCGCTCCGGCGGGACGTTGGCGACGGTGACGGGATCCACACGCCTAAGGCAGAGCGCGCGCAGCTCGAGCAGCGCCTGCTTCGGCGATGACGGCGGCCGTGTCAGGAGTGGAGGACCGGCTGGGATGCTGACCTGCAGGGCCGACGGCAGCCCGATCTCGACCGGTGCCTGATCGAGTTCCGCTACCGGAACGGGAGCCTCCCTAAGTTCAACGATTGCCGGATTCTCGGCCGCACGACGGCCGAAGCTTCGAGGCTGGACGTTCATGGCGCGCGCCCGAACATGCGCAGCTTGGCCACGCTCCGTTGCGTGTCGGCAGCCTGGCCTTTCTGCGGACCATCGAGCAGTCGCGCGAACGCAGCCTGGCGGGCCAATTCCAGGATGCCGGTCCTGAATGCACCGCGCATCGCTCCCTGCGGCTCGCCGAGCGTCGCCGCCTGGGAGATCTGGCGCGGCAGGTCGGTGATGGTGACGTCCGGCGCCATCTTCAGCGCGTCCTCCACCTGCCGTCGGCTCAGGCCGCCGGGGAGCCCGGAGCGGTTGAGCACGACGATCGCACGGCGGGTCTGCAGCGGGCCGTTCGGCAGTGAGAGCAAGCGTAGGGTATCGCGGATCGAGGCTAGGGTCGGATCCATCACGAGGACCCGCTGATGCGCGAGCCCCATCAGGTCGCGGTTGAGCGGCGCCGCCCGAAACGGCACATCCGCCACCACGAAGCCATAGCGCTTCTGCAACACCTGCACGAGGCGCGACGCAGCGCCGGGCGCATAGGCCAGGTCGTCGGTCAGCCGTGTCGCGCCGGCGAGCACGTGCAGCCTCTCGGCGGTCGGACAATTCTCGATCGGCTGCGCCGAGCGCTCGATGAACAGCTCGTCGAGCCGGTCGGGGTTCTCCAGCACCGTGCGCAGGCCTCCCGTCGCCTTGACGTTCAGGAGCATCGCCGTGTTGCCCATGTACAGGTCGGGATCGAGCAGAGCAGTGTGCCGGCGCATATCGACCGCGAAATGCCAGGCCAGATGGACGGCGACCGTAGTGGCGCCGACGCCTCCGCGCACGCCGGTCACGGTGACGATACGGCCACCCTGCATGATCTCGCGGGAGGCCGCCTGACCCGTGACCAGGGGTGCGAAATGACGCGATACCATGTCCCGGGTCAGCGGCTTCGGCAGGTACTCGGTGCTGCCCAGCCCACGCGTCACCTGGCGGTAGAAGTCGACGTCCTTGGGATCACCGATGACCAGGACCTGTACGTCCGGTTCGACGATGTCGGCGAGTTCGCCGAGCGCCGTCAGCGGGCGGGCCTCGCCGCCCACGTCGATGATCACCACGCGCGGCGTCGTGCCCTTGCGCATCGCGGCGATTGCTCCGCGTATGCCACCGCGGCGCACGTCGAGAGACGCGCCCGCCGTCTCCGCCAAACCCTCGCGCAATGCCGTCTCGGTATCGTTGTCGTTGACGAAGGCGATCATGGCCGGACGGTCGTGCCGGACCGATTCGGAAGCGCCGGGCGCAGCCTGGACCGGAGCGATTGCTGCATTCACCGTTACCATCACTGCGTCCCTCCGGACAGGCTGGAGGTCACTTCGGTGGGCAGATGCCTTGCCTTGTCCTCATGCAGCCGCTGAACCGCGGCGGCGTCGAGCGTGCCATCCGAGCCGGGTCGCTCGTGACCCCTGACGAGGTCCTGCTTGTTTTTTGCCATTACGGCAAGATTGGCGTCGTTCAGTGCTACCGGGCGCCAGGTGCCTGGATGATCATACGGATCGCCGCAGGCGGCGAGCAGCAGCGGCAGCAGAATGATGGCGCGTGCCACCCACATCATCGGCAGGCGGATCATCGGACGATGAACCCGGCATCGCCGGGAACCGAGGCCGAAGCCGTGCGCGACCCGCTGCCTGGCTTGCCTCCGCCAAGCTGGCGCAGCAGCAGGACGCGCTCGATGTCATTCGGCGCCACGTAGCCGTCGCCGCTTCCATGTAGCGCGTCGGGATCGGTCGCCGAGCCGACGATATACGGGGTGACGATGATCACCAGCTCGGTCTGGTTGTGCTGGAAGCTGTCGGAGCGGAACAGGGCGCCGAGGATGGGAAGCTCGCCCAGTCCGGGCAGGTATTTGTCGGTCTGGGTGGTGTTGTCCTGCAGCAGCCCGGCGATCGCGAAGCTCTGGCCGGAGCCGAGCTCGACCGTGGTCTCCGCCCGGCGGACGGTCAGGGCCGGGATCTGTAGGCTGCCGCCGCCCTGCGCCAGGGTGATCGCGCCCGCGGCCGAGGAGGTGGCGAGTTCACTGACCTCGGGACGCACATGCAGGCTGATGCGGCCGGAACTCAGCACCGTCGGCACGAACGAGAGCGAGACGCCGTACTGCTCGTACTGGACCGTGATCACGTTGCTGGTGCCGCCGCTCTGCGCGATCGGGATCGGGAACTGGCCGCCGACCAGGAAGCTCGCGCTTTCGCCGCTTCGCGCGGTGAGGTTGGGCTCCGCCAGCACGTGCACCAGGTTATCCTGGGCCAGCGCCTCGATGACGTTGTCGATGCTGATCCCCTTGGCATTATAGACGTTGCTGATCGTGGCGGCGACACCGTTGCCGGTGGCGAACCCGACGGCGTATTTGCCGATCGTGCCGATCGTGGACCAGTCCACGCCGATGGCTCGCGTCACCTGGCGTGTCATTTCGGTGATACGTACCTTGAGCCCGACCGTCACCGAGCCGGCGACGTTGAGTTCGTTCTGCAGCGTCTGCCCGGGTGCCGCGTAACTGCGCGCGATGCTGAATGCCTCCTCGGCATCTGCGGCGGTGGCGACGTCGCCGGTGACGGTAAGGCCGCCCGGCGTCGTGCGTACGCTGGCACGCGCATCCGGCAACGCACGCGCGATCGCCTCGCTGGCGCTGGCCGCGCCGTAGGATGAGGGCCGGACGGTGACGTCGTACTGCGCCACGGGATGACCTGCGCCATCCAGTGCCGCGACCGTGGTGCGTCCCGGGATCAGGCCGAACACGAACAGGGCCGAGGCGCTCGCCGGCCGTACCTGCACCACCTTCGGATCGGCGACGAATACGTTGGCGGCCGCGCCGGCGACCACCACGAGCCGGCCGGTGCCGGCATCGAGCGACAGGCTGCGCTGGCTAGTGACGCCGTCGTCATGAGCTGCCATCGGCACCAGCCCGCCCGGCCTTGGGGGATTGAGATCGAGCGGCGCCGCCGACGCTGGCCAGAGCGGCAGGAGACAGAGCCCGGCAGCCAGGCCGGACCGCGCGGGCCAGACCGAGCGATACGCCGCGATTGCAGGCATCGTAGATTTGAATGCTGGGACCCGGCGCATCAGAACTTGAACTCCTGGCCAGCACCCTGTCCGTCGAAGACATGCACGGTGGTGATGGCGCCGTGGCCATCGGTGGCGGCGTTGATGCTGTGCAGGACGTCGCCGGCGCGGATCGCCCGGGGAGGCGCCGGAGGCGTATCCCCGGCCGCGGCGAGGACGAGGCCGCCCTCCGGACGACTGCTCTCGACGGCACGTATTGCCAATGCGACCTTGCCCAACCGGAGCGCCAGGGCGAGCCGCTCGGCTCCCATGGGAGAGACCTCCACCGTGATGCTGGAGACTCCGAGCCGCTTGTCCGGATCGACCGTGGCGACCTGTATAAGCTGCTGGTCGACGGCGAGAACGCGAAGGTCGGAAAGGATCGTTTCGGCAAAGATACTGCGCCCGGGCTTGAGCTTGGCGTCGGCCTGTTCGTCCGCATCGGTGAGAATGAGGTCGAGACGATCGCCCGGCGCAACCAGTCCGGCATCGGAAACGATCTGCCCGATCCCGATCGCGACCGCGCGCATCCCGGGGGCGAGCATGGCGGCAAGAAAGCCGCGTTCGCCCGGAAGCAGCACGTCGGCCGCGATGATCGTCTGCCCGGCTGAGAGCGAATGACGCAGTAAAGCGCCGTTGAGCGAGGCCCGCGTGTTGGGCGTGTCACGCTCGGCACCCGGGCGGACCGAGAGCTCGGCGACGGGTGTCGCCGTCACATCCTCGGGCTTGAGGACAGTGCCAGCCCGCAGGCCATGCGCGGTGGTCAGCACGGCGATCATGACAGGCGGCGGCGGCGGTTTCTGCTCTGCGGCCGCGACCGTCGGCGGTGGTGGCGGCGGCAGATGGGTGGCACGCCAGGCGACGGCGCCGAACCCGCAAAGTCCGAGCGCCATGACGCCGAACAGGAGGATGCGCAGGATCACCGGATCATCCCTTCAACAAAGAATACACGCCACCTGCCGCGATGGCCGACGCGTAGGGCAGGGAGAAGCCGCGCGAGATCCGGTGTCGCTCGATGCGCAGGATGCGCGCGATCAGTGCGCGCGGCCGGATCGGGGACGGTGTGCGCAGCACGAGGCGCATCGCGCAGTAGGCAAGACCGAGCACGCCGCCAGCGAGGGCTACCAGAAGCACGAATCTTGGTACCAGCGATGGCGAGAACAGCAGTGAGGCAGCCGCGAGCAGCTTGACGTCGCCGCCGCCCATGAGGCCACGCCGCCAGCATAACGCAGCCAAAACGAATACGATGAACGCGGCAGCGACGCCGAGCAACAGATTTCTGTCAAGGGTGCGCAACACGATCCCGTCCGCGGCAAGTGCAACGGACAGCCAGTTGGGCACGATGCGCCTGCTGAAATCGTCTGCCGCCGCCAGGAGCAGGAGCAAGGTGGCGATGAGCATGCCGACCTGGATCATTATCTGATGCGTCCTGCGTTCCGGAACGGTGAGTGGCGACGCCGACGCCGATGGCAGACCGAACACCACCATCGGCATTTTCCCGGCTTTCGTGTTCGTCTTCAGGCGGTAGCGACGTCGCTGGCGACCTTCTGGAAGACACCCTGCAAGGTGGTGCCGAGGGTCGTGACGGCGCCGATGATCACGACGGCGATCAGGCCGGCGATCAGCGCATACTCCACAGCGGTGACGGCGCGCTCGTCATGCTTCAACCGCAGGTAGGTCATGATATATTCGATCATGTAACGTGCTCCTGATAAGGCGGCCCGGATGAAGCCGGGAGTCGAACTCGTATGAGCCGCTGGAGGTTGTTTGACTACAAAATGTCGTTACTTTCAACTACGGACTTCTGTGTGTGCAATATTATGAGGGTTATTACATGGTTAACGAAAGACTAACTAGCCTAATTATTTAGAAATGGCCATTTGTAGAAAAAATAGTCAAAAGATAGTTTTTGGCATCGATTGTTGATATAAAATTAAAGTTTAGATCTCTTCCAGTGCTGCATAGGATGATATTGTTATACCGGTAAGATCGCAGTGGCAACGATTGTGCTAGGGTGCCGATGCTGGGCAAAGCTGTTTTACATGCTTGTATTCCGGACCTGCAGTCGATACGAATCAACTCCAGGTAGTAGTTCAGGGTCCAGCTTTCGAGGTTGCTATGGCCGACTCTTCCGAGCATTGGGCCGCCCGGGGCTCACCGGCCCGCATCCTATGCAGCGTGATCCTACTCCTATTCTGCGTCATCACGCCCTTTGTGCTGCTGAAGTACATCCTGCTGCCCCAGCGCGATCCAAACGACTATTTTGCGTTTCGGTCGTTCGCGAGCTTCGTTCGGGTCCATCCGCCTGCACTGATCTACGATGTTGACGTGCTCAACCAATTTCAGCTCCAGATACATGGGAAGTTCTTCCCCTATCTTTATCATCCGGGAATGCTGCTGCTGGTTTGGCCGATAGCTTGCCTGCCCTATGTGTTGGGCTGGGTAGTCTGGATCGGCGTGGGGCTGCTCGCCTATATCGTCGCCGTCGACGGCCCAAAGGGTAACGTGGCGGTCGTGCTTGCCGCACTGGTCGCGCCTTCCACCCTTTGGGTCGTCATGTGCGGGCAGAGCACGTTGCTGGCGGCGGCGCTGCTGTTCGGCGGCTTCAGGCTGCTGCCACGACAGCCTGTTCTCGCAGGCCTGCTGTTCGGACTGCTCTTCTACAAGCCGCAGTTCGGTGTCCTGGTGCCGGTAGCGCTCGTCGCTGCCGGCCAGTGGCGCGCGATTCTATCAGCCTTCGTAACGGTTATGCTCGTCGTGCTGACCAGCGCCGCCGCCTTCGGCTGGTCGATCTGGGCGACTTGGCTGCACCATTTGCCATCGATCGGGAACATCATATCCACCAACCTGCTGGCTTTGAACGCGCTCATGGCGACGGTCACGTCGAACCTGGTGACGTTGGGATTGACCCCAGGTCACGCCCATCTCGTGCAGATGGCGAGCAGCCTGGGCGCTGCGATCGTCGTCTGGTGCTGCTTCCGTCGGAATACCGGCATGCTTGGCGCAGTAGTGGTCGCGGTGTCGACGTTCCTGACCACCCCTTACGCGTTCGGCTATGACATGCCCATATTGACGGCAGCCGTCATCGTGTTCATCAACGAGCGATGGCAACGCGATGATGCCTTCTCGTTCCCGGAAATCCTCGTCCTGACCGCGAGCTTCCTGCTGCCCTACTGCGTCATCTCGGTGGTTTTCTTCCGCTTCAGCAGCCTGGTCATCCTGGCCCTGCTATGGGTCGTCGTGCGCCGCATCTGGACCGCCAGGGCGGAAGTCACGGTGTCGCAGCTTTCGTTCACCACCGCTATGGCGTGATCACGACAGGCAGTCCGGATCGACGTCGCGCCGGACGGTCCGGCGCTTCGGTCGGTGCCCACACCGCGACTGCCGACGCTCGAGTAGAGACTAAAATGGTGAATGGATCGGAATGGTCCGGCGGCGTCGCGACTACCGCACTGCTTGCGAACCGGCCTGCCCAGGAGCGCAGGACCGCCTGCAGATAAGGCGTGCCGCGAGCCGGATCGGCTGAGTGATAGAGCGCTACCGCCTGGTTCCAGTCCCCTGTCCGAGCGTGCAGGTCCTGCAGGATGCGAGAGGCGGCCACGGCGTTCACGTTTGGATCGAACACGTCCCGCCCGTCAGCAAAGACATCCGGGTGATAGAACATGTCGATCTGGAAGCAGCCGACATCGATAAGACGCCGTCCGGAAGCGAGCTGGTCCTGCACGTAGGTGACAGCTTCGTCGCGGTTGCTGAACTGGCGACCAACGCTTCCAGCATTGACGCTTAACGGCCAGCCGGCCAGCTGTCCATGAACGGCATCCCAGCGTCCGCTCTCGACTCGACCAATCGCCTGGAGCAGCCCCAACGGCAGCCCCGCATCCTGCTCGACGATCGCAGCCGCCTTCTCGCAGTCCGGCATCTCGTTGGCATGCGTTCCCTGCAGCGGGATGATTGCCAGGACGGCCGCGATCCATGTCGGAAGCCGACTGCCCAAAGCGGCTTTGTTATGACTGGACATCAACAGTTTCCGAAACAGTCGCCCTGCCTATCATGACAAGCCCAGCATTGTCGTTACGAATACAAACATAATTTTGCAGGATCCGGAAATTCTCGTTTGGAGTTCCATTACGGTACCGGGGAGGTAGACGGCACAGGAGTTCCTTCGCGGCGTACCGACAGCCGCGACGAGAACCGCATCGAGCGTAAGCTGGCCAGACTACGGCATGGAGGCCGCCGCCATCGAAGCCCTGCACGAGTCCGATCCCGACCTCTTCATGGCGCAGCTCGAGGTTTTCATGTCGGCCGGCAACTTCTCCAGGCATCTCGAAGAACCTTAGATGGAGCTCATCAACGCCGTCCATGAAGCCCGGATCGGCATCTCCAGGCACGGGATCGGCCACGAGATCCGCCTGTTCGATCAGGCCTGGGACGGTTCAGGCTGCCGGCAGGATTGCGCTCGCGCCAAGTGACGAGCGCGAACAGCCCATCGAACCTTTCTGCTTCACAACGGTTGAACGAGCCGTGTGACCCACTTCCAGGAACAGACCGATGTTCGACAAGCTCGCGCAGATCGCGGCCAGGGGCGCAGGCCGTCCGGCCACCTTCATCCTGGCCGGTGCGCTGGTCATCGTCTGGGGGATCAGCGGGCCGATATTCGGGTTCTCCGACACGTGGCAGCTCGTCATCAATACCGGCACGACCATCATCACCTTCCTGATGGTGTTCCTGATCCAGAACACCCAGAACCGTGACACCGACGCGCTTCAGATCAAGCTGGACGAGCTGATACGCGTCACCCGGGATGCCCGTCCGGAACTGCTCAACCTGGAAGAGCTGCCCGCTGCCGAGCTGGAAAGCATCAAGGGTGGCTTCATCGAGCTCGCGAAACAGCATCGCGCGCGATCCGGCGACGACGGCAAGGCGCGTCCCAACGTCGAGTAACGGAAGAGGATCGATCTTCTGGCGAGATCGATTGGAGACAGAACCACGTTGGACGGAACGGGTGCGCTGGCCGACCATGACTCCCTCGCTTCAGGACCTCGGCATGCCCCAAATCCCGTCCGTCACGCGCCTGCTGCCCGGACTGCTGCTCTGCATCGCAGTGACCGCTGCGGCCAGCCTGCTTCAGCAGGTCGAGAAACGGCTGGTCGGAGAGGCCTACCTGGAGGCGCTGGTGCTGGCCATCCTGATCGGGGTGGCGCTGCGCACGGTATGGACACCTGATACTCGCCTACGTCCAGGCATCGAGTTCAGCGCGAAGATCCTGCTCGAGGTCGCGGTCATGCTGCTCGGGGCGCTGGTCAGCGTGCGCACCGTGCTCGCCATCGGGCCGGCCCTGCTGGGCGGGATCGCCGCGGTGGTGGCGCTCGCGCTGGCGGCCAGCTACGTCATCGGCCGCATGCTCGGGCTGCCGCAGCGCATGGCGATCCTGGTTGCGTGCGGAAACTCGATCTGCGGCAACTCGGCGATCGCGGCGGTGGCGCCGGTGATCGGCGCCGACAGCGACGACATCGCGTCGTCCATCGCCTTCACCGCGGTGCTCGGCGTGCTGGTGGTGCTGGGACTGCCGCTGCTGGTGCCGGTGCTGCGCCTGTCGCTGACGCAGTACGGCGTGCTGGCCGGCCTCACCGTCTATGCGGTGCCGCAGGTGCTGGCGGCGACGCTGCCGATCGGAGCCCTCAGCAACCAGGTCGGAACCGTGGTCAAGCTGGTGCGCGTGCTGATGCTCGGACCGGTCGTGCTCGGGCTGTCCCTGGTCGCCGGCGGCCTTCGCGACCAGCACGGCGCACCGAAGCCGGGACGGCCGCCGCTGCACCACCTGGTGCCCTGGTTCATCGTCGGCTTCCTCGCCGTCGCGGCGATCCGCTCCCTGGGCCTGATCCCGCCCGCGCTGCTGCCCTGGCTCTCGCTGCTGACCGGCCTGCTGACGACGGTGTCGATGGCGGCACTCGGCCTGGGAGTCGATGTCCGGGTGGTGGCGCGGGCCGGCGTCCGGGTGACCGCCGCGGTCACCTTGTCGCTGGCCGTGCTCGGGGCTATCAGCCTCGGGCTGATCCGCCTGCTCGCCGTCGCGTGACAGATGGCGGCGTGGCCGTCGCGCGTGAGCCGACCCAGCGGAGGCAGCCGATGGTCATGATGCATCTGATCATGCAGCCGGGCATGGTCTACCGCTATCCGATCTGGACGGTGGCGCTGCTCATGATCGGGCTCTCGTCGCTCGGCACGGTGCTGCTCGAACTGACGGTGCGCCGCTTCGTGTCGGCCCGTTCGCGTCGCGAGCATAACGATGCCACCGCCGCCGTGTTCTCGGTGGTCGGCGTGACGTTCGCGGTCCTGCTGGCGTTCGTGGCCAGCGTGGCCTGGGAGAACTTCAACAGGGCGAAGGCCGCGAGCTACACGGAAGCGGCACTCGCCCTGGACGTGGACGACGCGCTGATCGGGTTCGAGGGTCCGCGCGCATCGGCCATGCACGCGGACCTGGTGGGCTACCTGGAGACCGTGATCGGGGTGGAGTGGCCGGCGCAGGCCGAGGGGCAGGTGATCGATCGTGCATCGGTCGATCTCGATGCGCTGAACCGGGAGGCGCTTCGCCTCAGGCCCTCCGGTCCGGCCGAGGTGAACCTGCACGCGCTGCTGCTGCAGTCCCTGGTGCGCCTGCGCGACGCGAGGCAGGACCGGATGCTGGCAGCCCAGACCACGGTGCCGTCGATCGTCTGGGTGGTGACCGTCATCGGCGGTGCGCTGACGATCGCTTTCAGCTCGTTTCTCGGGATCGCCAAGCTGGGGCTGCATCTGGCCATGTCGTGCACGCTGGCGATCTCCGGCGTGCTCGTGCTGGTCATGATCCTTGCCCTCAGCAACCCGTTCCGCGGCGACTTCCGGGTGTCGATGCAGCCCTTCGAACGGGTGCTGGAGCGTGTGCAGCTCGTCGGGCCGGCACCCTGAAGCCGGTCATGCGCACGATCCGGATTGCCTTGCCCGGCCCGGCGTCCTACCAGCGTGCCGACCGGAGGCATCGCCGGTACAGGGCAGGGGTGACACATGATCGGTCTGGTTACGTTGCGGCGAGAGCTCGTCGGCCTCGTCCTGCTGCTTGCTGCCACGCTCGATCAGGCAAGCGCCATGACCCTCGACGGCGTGACGATGCCGGACAGCATGACGGTGCAGGGCCAGGTCCTGCAGCTCAACGGCATGGGGCTGCGTAGTTTCACGATACTGCACGTGCACGGCTACGTTGCCGGGCTGTACGCGCCACGCATGGCGCACAGCGCGCAGGCTATCCTCGACATGCCTGGCCTCAAGCTGCTGCGGGTGCAGTACCTGCACGCGGCCGGGGCCGGTCGCGTGCGGGACGAGATCCAGGAGGGACACAGGGCCAACTGCGCGGCAGGCTGCCCCGAGGCTGACGAGGTGGCGTTCCGGCAACTGCTCGAAACCATCCACCCGGTCAAGCCGGGCGACACCAACACCTACATATACGGTCCGCTCGACGTGCAGGTGCTGTTCAACGACAGGAGCCTGGCGACGATCCGGAGTGCGGATTTCTCCCGACGCATGCTGGACTGCCTGATCGGCGCACACCCCCCGAGCAAGCCGTTGCGCGACGGGCTGCTCGGCGGGTCGATCGAGGAACAGGCGTTCAATGCAGCTGGTCCAGCGCCAGGTTCAGCGCAAGCACGTTGACGTGCGGCGCGCCGAACAGGCCGAGGTCCGGCGCACGGGTCTGTGCCTTCACCAGCTCGGCCAGGCGGTCCTGCGGCAGGTGGCGCGCGCTCGCCACGCGGCCGAACTGGCGCATCGCCGTCTCCGGAGAGATGTCCGGGTCCAGGCCGGAGCCCGAGCTCGTCACGGAGTCTCCCGGCGCGCCGGCGCCGCCCATGCCGGGAAGGTCGCCCTTCACCCGGTCGATCAGCGCCTTGGAGGTGGCACCGAGGTTCGAGGCCACCGAGGTGCTCGCGTCGTACGGTGTGGGCACCGTCTTGCTGGCGTCCTTCGGGTCGGTCCCGGTGATCGCCGACGGGCGCGGATGGAAATAGCGCGGGCTGGCGAAAGCCTGGCCTACCAGGGACGAGCCGACGGGGTGCCCATCCACCGTGACGACGCTGCCGGACGCGGCGTTGGGCAGCACCAGGCTGCCGAGGCCGACGAAGCCGAGCGGGAAGGCCAAGCCCACCAGCAGCGTGAACAGCACGATCAGGGCGGCGGCGGGACGCAGGTGCGAGAGCATGGGTGCTCCTTCAGACGAAGATGTGCAGCGCGGTGAGCGCCATGTCGATGAGCTTGATGCCGACGAACGGCGCGATGATGCCGCCCACGCCGTAGATCAGCAGGTTGCGCTGGAGCAGGGCGGCGGCGCCGATCGCACGGAAGCGCACGCCGCGCAGGGCGAGCGGCACCAGGGCCACGATCACCAGCGCGTTGAAGATCACCGCCGACAGGATCGCGCTCTGCGGCGTCGACAGGCGCATGATGTTGAGCGCCTGCAGCCCCGGATACGAGGTCACGAAGATCGCAGGCAGGATCGCGAAGTATTTCGAGATGTCGTTGGCGATGCTGAACGTGGTCAGCGCGCCGCGGGTGATCAGCAGCTGCTTGCCGATCTCGACGATCTCGATCAGCTTGGTCGGGTCGCTGTCCAGGTCGACCATGTTGCCGGCCTCGCGCGCGGCCTGGGTGCCGGTCTGCATCGCGACGCCGACATCGGCCTGCGCCAGTGCCGGCGCGTCGTTGGTACCGTCGCCGCACATCGCCACCAGACGGCCTTCGGCCTGCGCGCGGCGGATGTAGCCCAGCTTGTCCTGCGGCGTCGCCTCGGCGATGAAGTCGTCGACGCCCGCCTCGCCGGCGATGGTGGCGGCGGTGACGCGGTTGTCGCCGGTCACCATCACGGTGCGTATGCCCATCTGCCGCAGTGCCGAGAAGCGCTCGCGTATGCCGGGCTTGACGGTGTCCTTGAGCTCGATCACGCCGAGCAGCGCGCCACGGGCGCTGACCGCCAGCGGAGTGCCGCCGGCGCGGCTGATACGGTCCACGGCGGCGGTGAAGGCGGGCGGCGGGGTGATGCCGCCGAGCGCCTTGAGCACGGAGTCCACCGCGCCCTTGCGCCAGGACTGGCCCTGCTGGTCGACGCCGGACAGGCGGGTATTGGCGGAGAAGGGGATCAGGTTGGCGCCCTCGGCGAGGGTCGCCTGCACGCCGTGACGCTCGCGCACGAAGGTCACGATGGCGCGGCCCTCCGGGGTCTCGTCGCCGAGCGAGCAGAGCAGCACGGCTTCCGCCAGCGTCGCCGGTGTCACGCCCGGGACCGGGATCAGCTCGGCGGGCATGCGGTTGCCGAAGGTGATGGTGCCGGTCTTGTCGAGCAGCAGAGCGTCGACGTCGCCGGCCGCCTCGACCGCGCGGCCGGAGGTCGCCACCACGTTGAAGCGTATCAGCCGGTCCATGCCGGCGATGCCGATCGCGGACAGCAGCCCGCCGATGGTGGTCGGGATCAGGGTGACGAGGAGTGCGGCCAGCACCGGGATGGTCAGCAGCGTGCCTGAATAGTGCGCGAAGCCGACCAGCGTCACCACCGCGATCAGGAAGATGATGGTCAGGCCGGCGAGCAGGATGTCGAGCGCGATCTCGTTCGGCGTCTTGCGACGCTCGGCGCCCTCGACCAGCTTGATCATGCGGTCGATGAAGGTGTTGCCGGGGTCGGCGGTGATGCGCACCACCAGCCAGTCCGACATCACCTGGGTGCCGCCGGTGACCGCGCTGCGGTCGCCGCCGGACTCGCGTATGACGGGGGCGGACTCGCCGGTGATCGCACTCTCGTTGACCGAGGCGATGCCGCGTATGATCTCGCCGTCCGACGGCATCATGTCGCCCGCCTCGACCAGCACCAGGTCGCCGGTGCGCAGGTCCGGTGCCGGCACCGGCTGCCAGAAGGCGGTGTCGTTGGCGTCGACCAGGCGCTTGGCGTTGGTCTCGGTGCGGCTGCGTCGCAGGCTCTCGGCGCGTGCGCGGCCGCGGCCCTCGGCGACCGCCTCGGCGAAGGTCGCGAACAGCACGGTCAGCCACAGCCAGAAGGCGATGGTCAGCGCGAAGGCCGCATGGCCTCCGGTGAACAGCGCGCGCAGGCCGAGCACGGTGGTCAGCATCGCCACCACCTCGGTGACGAAGATGACCGGATTATGCATCAGGCCACGCGGGTTCAGCTTGGCGAAGGAGTCCCGTGTCGCGCGCAGGATGATCGCGCGGTCGAACAGGGCGATGGCAGCCGTCTCGGTCTGGGCCACGGGTGGATATCCTTGGATTACGTGTGGCGGCGCGTGGTCAGTAGGTCGTGCCGGCGCGGAGCACGAACTGTTCGGCGAGCGGGCCGAGCGCGTCCGCGGGCATGAACTGCAGGCCGCCGAGGATGACGATCACGCCGATCAGCAGGCCAATGAACAGCGGCCCGGTGGTCGGGAAGGTGCCGGCCGAGGGCGGCAGCTTGGGCTTGGCGGCGAGCGAGCCGGCGATCGCCAGCACCGGCACCAGCACCGCGAAGCGCCCGAACAGCATCGCCGTCGCCTGGCCGTAGATCAGCCACGGGCCGGTCGCGGTGATGCCCGCGAACGCGCTGCCGTTGTTCTCGGTGGCGGACGTCCACGCATAGAGCATCTCGGTGAGGCCATGCGGGCCGGCGTTACTCAGCGCCCCGAGGCCGGCGGGCAGCACCATCGACAGCCCCGCGCCGCACAGGATGAACAGCGACTGGATCAGCAGCGCCAGCATGGCCAGCTTGATCTCGCGCGCCTGCACCTTCTTGCCGAGATATTCCGGCGTGCGTCCGACCATCAGGCCGGCGACGAACACCGAGAGCAGCGCGAACACGATGATGTAGTACATGCCCGATCCGACGCCGCCGGGAGTGACTTCGCCGAGCTGCATCAGGAACAGCGGCACTAGGCCGCCGAGCGGCGTGAAGCTGTCGGTGAAGCCCGCCACCGCGCCGCAGGAGGTGCCGGTGGCCAGCACGTTGAACAGGGTGGTCAGCGCCACGCCGAAGCGGACCTCCTTGCCCTCCATGTTGCCCATCGCGGGATCGACGCCGGCCGCGGTGAGCAGCGGGTTGCCCGCCGCCTCCGCCGCGTAGCAGCCGATCACGCCGGCGGTCAGCACGATCGCCATCACCAGGAACAGCGCCACGCCCTGGCGTGGGGCGCCGACGATGCGCCCGAACATGATCGGCAGCGAGAAGCCGATGACGATCGTCAGCCAGGCCTCGAAGGCGCAGGTCAACGCGGTCGGGTTCTCATACGGATGCCCGCTATTGGCGTTGAAGAAGCCGCCGCCGTTGGTGCCGAGCTCCTTGATCGCCTCCTGGAACGCGACCGGCCCGAGCGACAGGGTCTGCTTGGCGCCCTCCAGCGTGGTCATGTCGGGCCAGGCATGCAGGGTCTGCGGCACGCCGCTCGCCATCAACACGAGGGTCGCCAGGATGGTGACCGGCAGCAGCAGGTAGAGCGTGATGCGCGTGGCGTCGACGTAGAAGTTGCCGAGCGTCTTGAGCCCGCTGCCGGAGAAGGCGCGGGAGACCGCGATCGCCACCGCGATCCCGGTCGATGCCGAAAGGAACATGTGGGTGGTCAGGCCCATCATCTGGGCGCCGTCGGAGATCGACGCCTCCGGCACGTAGGCCTGCCAATTCGTGTTGGTCACGAAACTGATCGCGGTGTTGAAGGCGAGCCCTGGCGGCATGCCGACGATGTGCTGCGGATTGAACGGCAGGTAGAACTGCAGCCGAAGCATCGCGTAGAGCAGCGCGAAGTGCAGCGCGTTCAGCATCAGCACGGCGAAGGCGTAGTCGCGCCAGCCCATCTGGTGCTTCGCGTCGACCCCGCAGATCGCGTAGATGCCGCGCTCGACCGGCGCCAGCACCGGGGAGAGGAAGGTGCGGCGCCCCTGGGCGAAGTCCGCGATGAAACGGCCGATCGGGAAGGCGGCTGCGAACACCAGCGCCAGCACCAGGGCGATCTGTGCCAGACCAATAAAAGTCATAGAGGTGCTTCCGGAAAAAGACGGGTCAGAAATCTTCCGGACGCACCAGCGCCCAGAACAGGTAGACCATCAGGAACAGCGCGGTCACCGCACCCAGTGCCAGGTCGAACATGGATCAGATCCGGTCGCAGAGGGCGGCGTAGGCGGCCATCAGCAGGATGAGGCCGCCGCCCAGGATAAGTAGGAAGAGGTCGAACATGGGTTTGCCTGTACGTCTCAAGCGTGTTGTTCTCGCCGCGAGACAATTAGGGCCGGTGCGCGTAAAGGCGCGATACGCGTTGCGCTAAGCCGGCGTAAAGCCGGCATAAACGGGCGCGCTGCGCGGCCGCGCCGTCAGTTTCAGGAAAGACCCGCTCCGGCCGACAGCCTGGTCCGCGAGGCGTGCCGGTCGTGATCGAGCGGAGGCGGATCGCCCGTTCGACTCATGCTCTACGGTCACGCCGACAGTACCCGAAGGCGTGCGGGCGACCGAGTGCAGCCAAGCGATCGTCTCCGCCGGCCTTCGCACCAGCCACAGCGTGATGAAACACCCGGACAAGAACGTCATGGCAAAGAACGCAAAGGCCAGGCATGGGGCGCCGGCGGTGCGGCAGGGCCGCGTTTCCAAAGCGTCGTGAGAAGCCGATGATGCGTGTCAGAACGCCGATACGAGGGAGGACGACCCCGACGATCATCAGCACCGTGCTGGCGATCCGCCACAGCGATGCCGCGTGCTGCTGGAAGCCGAGCCAGCTGTAATTGTCGAGCACGACGGAAGCGATGAGCGCCGCCGTGACCAAGAGGCCGATGAAGGCTTCGGCGCCGATCTTCTGCGCCGCCACCGGCTGCGACAGCAGGAACACCGCGCCGGCGAGACCGCCGAACCACGCCCACCATGGCACCTGGCCGCCCTTGCCGCCGAACCCGAACTGTCCGAGCAGCAGCGAGCCGATCAGGGTGACCGCGGCGGTGCCGCACACGCTGATCACCCCGACCATGAACGGCCGGCCCAACACCCTGTTGAGCTCCCCGGTGCAGGCGGTCTGCAGCGGGTTCATCAGGCCGGCCAGGAAGGCCGGCGCGTAGAGCAGGAAGTGCATGGTGCAGCGCCTCGGCGGGAGGTAGCGCTACGAGGCGAATTGCCCCAGTTGCGCGCCGGCAGGCGCAACTTGTCGCGCTCGGCCTCCGGGTTGATCCTGCTGCCCGGCTCGGGCAGCCTGATCCCGACTAGAGCGTGATCACCCCAGGTTGATCACGCTCTAGATAATTTTGACGAGCAAGTTCATGCCTTTAGCTTGAACAAGTGGTTCAAGCTAAAGGCATCTTGCTCTAGCCGAAGGATGTGCGATGCAGGACCTGCTTCCCAGGGCAGAAAGGCTCGGCGCGCTGCTCAAGGCCCGCGGGCAGACCGTCGCGGTGTCGGAGTCCTCGTCCGGTGGCCTGGTTTCCGCCGCCCTGCTGGCCGTCCCCGGCGCCAGCGCCTACTTCCAGGGCGGGGCGGTCGTGTACACGCGGCGTGCGCGTGTCGCCCTGCTCGCCATCACCGAGGATGACATGGCCGGGATGCGTTCCTCCTCGGAAGCCTATGCGAGGCTGCTCGCGCGCACGGTGCGCGACCGCTTCGGCACCGACTGGGGCATCGCCGAGACGGGCGCTGCCGGTCCCACCGGCAACCGCTACGGCGATGCGGCAGGTCATAGCTGCATCGCCGTCAGCGGTCCGGTGGAGAGGGCCATCACCGTCGAGACCGGGAAGCTCGACCGGCTCACCAACATGCGCGCATTCGCGTCGGCGTTGCTGGAGCTGCTGACCGAGGCGATTGAGGCGGCAGGCAGCGCCGCCTGATCCGGATGCGGGCCAACCGATAAGGCTATCCTACGCGTGGTCGGGCGGAGCATTGTCTGGTGCGCCCCGGCCTAGTGTCGTGAACCTGAAATTCGTAGGCACGAATTTCAGGTTCAGGGCGACACTAGGACTTTGATTTTGCAATGTGCCGACTGTTCAGGAATGCGCCGGCCATGCCGGCGAATTTCTGAACCGGCACACTAGAGCGTGTTTGTATCACGTTGCGACATAACCTGAGTTGGTGAGATAGTTTCTGCACTCTGTTGAAGAGAAGCTATCGAGCAGAGACCCGATGCGTTTCCACGTTGCTGTGACGGTTCTCTCT
>JAABUQ010001927.1_pt1 | contig 42695 bp, 41 predicted proteins | sample 5560001 | NCBI WGS metagenome assembly JAABUQ01 (sample SAMN10711888, study PRJNA513371) | rock metagenome | isolation source: Antarctica rocks | place: Antarctica: Victoria Land, Finger Mt nord | collected 2015-12-18 | reverse complement strand
GCAGGTCAACCGTGAACTTCGTCATTTGCCCCGCGTTGCTCGTCTCGCTCACCTTGTTGATCGTGGTGAATTCGAGGTTGTGCGGCGCTTGCCCCTGGTTGACGATGTTGAACGTCACCATCCCGGCGGGAATCATGGACGTGTCGAAGGCAAAGGAAAAGTCCTTTTCGATCACGTTCACCGTCGTACCGCCACCCATCGCGGGTGCGCCCATTGCGGCAGGGGCGGGAGCGGGAGTTCCGTTCGCCGCTGGCTGAGCGGGCATTGCGGACATCGCGGGTATGATGTTCAAGTTGCCCTTCATGCCGAGGTCGGCATGACCGGGGATGCTACAGATGTACGGCACCATTCCCGGTTGCAGGTTCACCGTGAACTGCGTCATCTCCCCATTGCGAATCGTCATGCTCGTCATGTTCAGTGAGGTGAATGACAGATTGTGTGGTCGCATCCCCTGGTTCGAGAGATTGAACGTTACCATCCCGGCGGGGATGTCGGTCTTGTCGAACTCAAACGAGTAATCCTTGGTGATTACGTTCACCATCGTGCCACCTGCCATTGCGGCAGGCACGGCAGTTCCGGCAGAGCCGGTAGCGACCCGGGCCGGGGGTGCGACTGCGGCGGCAGTGGCTGCGGCGCCGCCCGTGGAGGGCGCGGGCGGCATGGACATCATCGCCCCACCCGATGGCTGGTGCAGCGCTTCCTGATGATCGGCGAGGCTCATGAAGGGTTCGGTGAACTTCTCGCCGTACCGGCTGATCCAGTTCTGGTAAACGATCTGCGCACCGGGGTAGCCGATCATCTTCCAGCCCACCAGGTCCCGGTTGCCGCCATAGATCGGGTCGGCGAAAAAGCCCGCCTTGACGTGGTTCACGAGCAACGAGAAGAACGTCTGCCCGCCGCTTCCCGGAAAACCCGTTGCCTTGCCCCCTTCCATGTCCCGCAAGATCTGGTCCTGCTGATCCGGGCCGAGGTCTTTGAAGTCCTTCTGAAACGTTGCCTGGGCGTACGCCTGCATCCCATCAATGCCGATGCGGTAACGGTCGCGCATAGAGAGGCCGGACTGATCCCCCTGGTTCGAGTTGCCATTGGTGAACGGCCCCGCGCCGTAGCGCTTGCCGACCATGCCGTACTCGCTCGAAAGCTGGCGGTCAATGAAGTAGACGACGCCCGCATCCGTGGCACCGGGGCCGTTGTCGTCTTTGGGGATGATGCGCTCCGCCGCCGCGACGATCACATCCACCATGAGCGGATTGAAAAAGGTGTAGCCCGCGAGTGTGTTCGCCCCCGCAGGCACGTCCCCCATCTGCTGCACTTGCGAAACGGGAATCACGGCGGCGGGGGCAGGGGCGGCGTCCGCATCGGAGCGCACGCCGGGAAGCACCGCTGCATAGGCGCCCGCTGCGGTGAGGCCCGTCGCTGCTCCCGCGCGGAACAATCCGCGTCGGCTGACCCGTTTCCCCGTTGGCGCGTCGGGCTGCGCGTCGGGTTGCGCGTCGGGCGTCATTGCTGACTCCTCGCCCTCGTCGGTACGTGTGGTGTCATTGCTCATTGAAATGTGCCTCCATCATCAATCACTGACGGCAGGGAACCGATCAGCCCCTGCTTCTCCCGCAGAGTTCCTGAAGTACACGAAGCGCCCCGAAACGTCGAAGATCGTCTAGCACAGGGAGTCATCCGGGGTTTCTCGCACCCTTTCCCCTTTTCCCCTTCCAGAGACCTACACCCCGCCAACGCCACCGGTCGCCTCACCTTCTCTGTGACTTTACACACCCTGATTGAGAACATCTTCAAGAGGCATCTTCTCTCAGACGAAGCTCCACTGTCAAACAATTAAACCGTCAAACGGTGCGGTCGCTGCACGAGCAGCCTGATTGAACGCACACTGTGCCGGTTCTCACTGGCGCGTTGTGCCGTATCATGGGGGAGTTGGCGCATTCGTGACCGATCGCGTTGCGGTTCTCACTGGGGGCACGATGTTTGATGAGTTGCTGGGCGAAACATTAACCCCGGCACGGGTAGACTACACAGCGGCGCGGCCCCAGTGGGAAGCGTGGTTCGACGCGCATCCCGCGCCAACCAATGGCGCTCTCGATGCCCGCCTTGCCGATGCCGGGACGCGGGTGGGGTTCGTGCCCGTGTGCCGCGCGCGAGGCTACTTCCACCTGCCGACGGCGGAGTTCGTTGCCGCGCTCGCCGGGGCGCTGCGTCGCCTGCCCGGCCCGTATCTGGAAGTGGGCGCGGGCCAGGGCGCGCTCGCGCGGGCCGTGCGGGCCGTGGGCGTGCCCCTGATTGCGGCGGACGATGGCGCTTGGTGGCCGGATGCGCTGCCCCCGGATGTGGCCCGGATGGATGTGCAGACCGCACTCACGCACCATGCTCCCGGCACCGCACTCGTGGTCTGGCCCCCGCGCAATACGCACTGGCCCGCGCTCTTTCGTGCTACCGGGAGCGTATGCGCATACCTCATTATTGGCGAGGGCGCGGGTGGCATGACCGGCGACGACGCAGCGTGGGCCGAGGCAGCAGGTTGGTCGCGCACCTGGCTGCCCGATCTCGCCGCCCTCGGCCGCTGTCGCCTGGATGCGGACGGCACGCACCACACCCGCGTCCTGCTTGTCCGTCGAAACATAAATGCATTCACCGCAGAGGCACAGAGGGCACAGAGAGAAGACAAAGAATCATGTCTATGAATTTCTTTGTGTTCTCTGTGCCTCTGTGGTGAATCTCCCTTCCCCTCCCTACTTCGCGGTGAGGTAATCGAGGCCGTCCGCGAGGGCGCGCGGTTCGCGGTGAATCAGCGAGGCGGTGGCGGAGTGGGTGCTGCTGTTGTTCACAGCCAGCATCTTCAGTTGTTCGGGGGTCACGGGCGGCTTCGCCATCGTTTTATCGAACAGAAACGCCACGGGCTGAATGAGGGGAATAGGCAGCGGCAGCATCGGGCGGCGCGTGCCCGTCGCGTCCATCATGATGCCGACCATCTCCTTGTAGCTCATCACCTGCGGCCCACCGAGTTCGTACGTCTGGCCGATTGTCTGGGGATCATCGAGCGCGTTTATGTAGGCATCCACCACGTCCCAGAGCCACACGGGCTGAAACTTCGCCACGCCGCCACCAGGTAGCGGGAAGGGGCCGGGAATCTTTGCGAGGCCATACAGGGTTGAAAAAAACTGGTCGCCGGGGCCGAAAATGATGCTGGGCCGGAAGATCGTCCAATCCATGCCACTCGCCTTGACGTACTCCTCGGCGCGGTACTTCGTGTCCTGATAGGGGAAGCGTGGGTCGGGCATCGCACCGAGCGCGCTCATCTGCAACCAGCGGCGCACGCCCGCCTTTTTCGCAGCATCCACCGCGTGAACCGTGCCGTCGTAGTTCAACCGCTCAAAGGTCGCGCCGTGGGTTTCCCGGATGATCGCCACGAGGTGAATCACCGTGTCCACACCCGCAAGCGCGTCCGGCAGCGTGCCCGGTTCGGTCACGTCCCCCGCGACAACTGTTGCGCCCGCTGGCACGCGCCGGGTTGCCGCCGCCACATCACGCGCCAGCACGCACACCTCGCGCCCCTGCTCGACGAGCTTTTGCACGATGCGAGAGCCGACGTACCCGGTTCCCCCCGTCACGAGAATCATTGCGGTCCCTCTCTAGGCGTGCCACCACGCCGCACGATCATTAATGCACCGGTCTACGATGCGGAACGGCGCACGGGGCGGGTTGCATTCCCCGACTACGCGATATATGCAATGTGGGAGGAAGGACGGATTATCGGGCACCGGTGAGAACGACACCGAGCACCTCCGCCCCGACCTGATGCAGGGCAGCGAGCGCGGCCTGGGCAGTCGGGCGGCGCGTCACCCCCTGGGCGACGAGCAACAGCGTCGCGTCCACGCGCGCGGCAATGGCGCGGGCGTCTGCGTACTTCCCCACTGACGGGGCATCGAAAAGCACGATGTCGGCCTGCGCCCGCAGTGCCGCGACGAGCACGGCGAAGGTGTCCGCGCCGAGCAGGTCGGCGGGGTTGGCAATCTGTGGCCCGACGGGAAGCACGAGCAGATTGGTCACACTCGTTTCCCGCAGCGGCAACACGATTTTGCGCCCCGGTTCCGGCACACGGAGCACCGAGGCCAGCCCGCTCGTTGCCGCGGTCTGCCCAAAGAGGCCGCTGAGGCTGCTCGCACCCACATCGCCACGCAGGTCGGCATCCACCGCGATGACCCGCTCCCCGGCGAGGGCGAAGGCGACGGCGAGATTCGCCACCGTTGCGGCCCGGTCGGGCACGTCCCCACCATCCGCGAGCAACACGGCGCGTCCGGCGCCCTCACCTATACCCAGGCGTGGGTCGAAGCGCAGAAACGTCCGCAGGGTGCGGTACGCCTCGGCCTCCGCACTATCTGGCGCCACCGTCATGACCAGCTGCTCACTCACCGTTGCCGGCACGATCGCACGCGCCGTTTGCTTTGTCATCTCAGCCATACCCTCACTCCGTTCACGGCGGTTCTACGCGGTCCGCCTGAGTGGTTAAGGAAGCGCGGAGGCGCAAAGGGGAAAGGCTTTACCACAGAGGCACAGAGGACACAAAGAATCAATACATGTCTTTTCTTTGTGTCCTCTGTGCCTCTGTGGTTAATTCCCCCTCCCATTGCCTCCGTGGTGCATTCGCCTCCCGTTTCCATCACGCCTTTGCGCTTCCACGGGACTACGGGGAATCGTGCCGACCACCGGGAGAGCGAGGGAGCGACGGACATCGTCGCTCCCCTTGAATGAATCATCCAGCGCCCCCGCCGCGAGCACGACCGCCGCGCCGAGCACCGCGCCGAGCAGTGCGCCCGCCGCCGCCGTCAGCTTCGTGCGCGGGCCGTTCGGTTGCGCGGGCGAGCCGGGGCAATCGGGTAGCACGCCCGCGCTCGTCAGCCCTGCGGAGGTCGCCGCGCAATCGAGGCTACCGACCACGAGCACAGGTGTGCGGATGCTGTTCTGCATACCGTTTGCCGCCCCCGTGCTGTTGCGGCGGTCCTCGTCTGCCTGGGCGGCGCGGTCCGCCACGTTCTTGTCCACGACCACATGGGCGAGCGCGCCGACGATGCGGGCGGCGCGGGCGGGGTCGGTGTCCGTCAGTGCCACCGCCACGGTGCGGTTGTCGCGGCTGCTCCGCGTCACCACATTGTATGCGAAAGGCGCGTCCCCAGCGCCGATGTAGCCCCGGTCTACCGCCGTTTGCACCGTGTTCGGGTTATGCACAAACGGTTCGAGCGCCTGGGTGAAGTTCGCGGCAAGCTGGTCCGCGAAGTACTCGGGCGGTTGCGCCGTGACCACGAGCCGCGTGCTCGCCTCATACGTCGGCGCTTTTCCCAACTGCAAGGCATACCCGACGAGGCCAGCGACGAGCGCGGCAAGCACGATCACCCACCACCGTGCCACGAGGGGGCGCAGATATGCCTCCGGGCGCATCAGGCCGCCTTTCCTCGCACCGCGCCCGGAATCGCCCCGACAACCGGGATGCCCAGCACATCTTCCACGTCGCGGCGTGTATGCAAGCGGGGGTCAAGCAGTTCGGCAAGCAGCGCGAGGGCAACTGCGGCGATCAGGGCTGCGAGTACGGTGCCCACCGCGAGGATCTGTGCCTTGAGCGTGCTCTTGGTCGCGTCCGTGGGGACGTTAACCACCGATACCATCACGGGGCGGTTGGGAAAGTAGCTCGGTGCTTTCGCCACCAGCGTGTCGAGCGCGGCGCGCGTGATCGCCATCGCACGGTCGTAATTGTTGGTGGTCGCGCCCACGGTCAGCACGCGAAAGACGCGCGTCGTGGTGATCGCTTCTTTGACATCTTTTTCGGGGATCGGCGTGCCCGTGGCTTGCAGTTGTACCGTGACATCATGAATAAAGGTGCTCCCAAGCACGATCTTTGTCAGGTCATCCGTGGCCGCTTCGCTCGAGAGGTTGCGGTAATATTCGGCGTACTGCGGGTCTTGCGCCGGAGGCGACTGGTCGGTCACGGTGACGGAGCCGGTCGCCATGTAGGTGCGCGGCGCGACGGCGTAATTGACGCCCGCGATGATGAGCGCAAGGAGCGGGAGCACGACGAGCAACCGCCATCGCCGCCGCAGGATGCCGCCGATGCGTGGCAGCACCGGCGGCGCGGGCGGCGTTTCCCCCTCCGTTGCCTGGGGCGCGACGACCGGAATGCGTACTTGTGTTTGCACCGTAAAGCCCCCTCCCTGCTCCAAACCCATGCCGGGGTACGTACTCTCCATTGCCCGCTGCATGGTAGCCGTGCGGCGCGTGAAGTGCAAGTTGAACCGCGAATATCGCCCAGGGGGCACCCGGAAGGCGCGAAGGAAATGGGAGGGGAAAGGTGTTACCACAGAGGCACAGAGGACACAAAGAAAACACATGTATTGATTCTCCGTGTCCTCTGTGTCTCTGTGGTAAAGCCTTTCTCCCTTTGCGAGGTCGCGGTTCAATCGTGATCGTCGCGCCGCGCGAGCAGAAATGCCCCAAAGTCCGCGAGCGTCCGGCGTTCGCCGGGGCCAAGCCGGTCCATGAGCGTATGCATCGCGTCGGGAGCGGCATCGGGTTCGTCGGTCGCGGCGGAAAAGCGCACGTCTGGCAGACTCGTCGTGGCGCCGCCGCGTAGCTCCTCGGCAACGCGCGCGAACAGTTCCGGCACCGGCATGGCGAACGCCGCCGCGACCTTTTCCAACACGAACGCGCTGGGATACTTCCTGCCCCGCTCGATCTCGCCAAGGTAGACGACCGATAGCCCCGTGCGCGCCGCGACATCGCGCAACCGCCAGTCCCGCATTTGCCGTTCGCGCCGAATGACCGCGCCAATCGCGTGCTGGACCTCCATCGGTTCGCCTCCTCGTGCGGCAATTACGCGAAAATTACGCTCAGAGCATCGCTTTCCTTGCATGGTATGCCGAACGCACGTACGATGCAAGCGTGCGGGACATCAGGGCGAGTGATTGCAATCGCAACCAGGGGTCGTGGGGAGGAGTCAGATGCACATACTCATTCTCGGTGGCACGGTTTTTCTTGGGCGGCACCTCGTGGAAGCGGCGCAGGCGCGCGGGCACACCGTGACGCTTTTTAACCGGGGGCAGCACAACCCCGACCTTTACCCCGATGTCGAAAAGCTGCGGGGCGACCGCGACGGTGGTCTCGACGCGCTGCGCGGGCGGCACTGGGACGCCGTGATAGACACGAGCGGATTCGTGCCCCGCATCGTGCGCCAGTCTGCCGATTTACTCCGAGACGCCGTGGGGCACTACACCTTTATCTCCACGCTGAATGTCTACCCCAACGACGCGACAAACGCACCCGACCTCACCGAAGAGACACCGCTCGCGGCCCTACCCGGTGAGTGGAACGAGGAGCAGGCGCGCGAACTGTACGGCCCGCTGAAGGCGGCGTGCGAGGAAACGGTGACGGAGGCGATGGCGGGGCGGGCGCTTCATGTGCGGCTTGGCCTGCTTATCGGCCCCTTCGACCCGACGAACCGCTTCACGTATTGGCCGCGCCGCATTGCTGCGGGCGGCGACGTGCTGATTCCCGACGCCCGCGATCAAGCCACGCGCATTCTTGTGGACGCGCGCGATGCCGCGACATGGACAGTGCGTGCTATCGAAACGGGGTTAAGGGGGCCGTATAACGTATTCGGGCCGGACTATCCGCTCACGCTCGGTGACGTATTCGACACCTGCCAAACCGCGACCGACAGCGATGCCCGCTTTGTTTCCGTGGCAGGACAGTTCCTGCTCGACCACGATGCGAAGCCGTGGGGAGATGTCCCCCTCTGGATGAGTGGTGGCGGCTTTACGGCCCGCGCGACAAAGGCCATCACCGCCGGACTGGCCTTTCGCCCCCTCGCCGATACGGTGCGGGACACCCGCGCATGGGACGCGACACAGCCGCCCGATGTCCCCCGCCCCGCTGGCCTCACGCGCGAACGCGAGCGCGCACTGCTCGCCGCGTGGCGGGCGCAGCAGGGCAGCGCACGGTAACGCAATGAGAAACGCAAAGGCACAAAGGCGCGAAGGAAATGCGGGGAGAAAAATTATCTTTGCCTTTGCGCCTTTGCACCCTTTGCGTTTCTCATTGCGGGAGTCCCCGGAAGCGATCACTGGGCCTCCGCCCGCATCGCCGCCGCGATCATGGTCACGGGGATTGAGCCAAACGATAGCAGCCGGTCGTGGAAACGGCGGAGCGAGAATGGCTTCCCGTCTCGGCCCGCACGCCCCGCGCGTGCCGCAAGTTCCGCGCGCAAGTCGCGGATCGCGTCCTGCCCGATAAGGTACATGACGGCGGCGCCGGGGTAGAGGCTGTTTTTCACCGCCTCCGCGTGCGCCGCGTCCTGAGTGAAACCCGCGTCGTCGCGGTAGAAGGCGACCGCGTCATCGAGCGAGAAGGTGCCGTGGTGCAGGTTGACATCCACGATGGCGCGGGCGCTGGCACGCAGGCGGGCGTACCGCTGGCTGTACGATTCCAGCGGTGTGAGAAAGCCGGCTTCGTCCATCAAATCCACCGCATACGACGACCACCCCTCCGCCATCATGCCGCCACAAAACAGGGCGATGCGGCTGGCGCAATCCACCGCCGCCACCTGTCCGATGCGCGAGGCAGCGCGAAAGGCATACCAGTTCTGCACCTGATGCCCGATCGCGCCGTGATGCACGACGTGATTCAGCTTGATCACGCTGTCATTGACGGCACGCAAGCGGCGTTCCTGCTCCGTCGGGGGCATGTCGGGGTCAATGGGTGGCACGAGGTAGTCCACGGTGGGCGCATGATCGAAGGGCGCGGGGGAGCGGTACGGGAGAAAATACAGCGCGGGGGCGCAGCCGCGCGCCCAGCGGGGCTGCGGCACATAGCGCAACGGGTAATCCGGCCACGTCACGAGGTCGTGCGCCATTGCTGTGTCGTGGCAGGCATCCCACACTTGCCCAAAGCGCGCGTAATACTCGTCTGCCGTCGGGTGATGATCGGCGAGCAGGGCGAGTGCAGCACGCCAGTCCGCCACGCCGAACGCCGCTACGCCCGCTTCCAGCGCGGCCCGCGCCTCGGAAAACTGCGCCCGCGCGTACGTGTCAATCTCCGCGCCCGTCCTTGTCAGTTGGTGCCCAAGCCGCAGGTAGCGGTCAAACGCTTCGGCACCACAGGCGTACATGACCGTGTCGTGCGCGCGCAAATCGCGCAATGCCTCCTGATGTTCGATAAACGCCGCCCGTGCCGTGTCCGCCGCGTGGCGCAAGCGCGGGTCGGTGATGCCCTCGTCCGCGATCAGGATGTCTATCTCACCGGAGAGAAAGGCCAGCGCGCCGCCGCACTCGCGGATCGCCCGCTCCGTCCACATGAGGGGAGCGGCTTGCACATTCTCGCGCCCTTGTGCGAGCAGCGCCGGAACCGCGTGCAGGCGGGTAACCGCGCTTTCCACCCGCACCGCAAGCGGGGCGAAGGGGCGCAAAAAGAGCGCGATCACCGCGAAGATCGCCTCACCCGTGTACACCGTGGGGTTCGCGGTGACGAAATGCCCGGAACCATATTCCCATAATTGCAATTCGAGAAAGCCGCGCGCGAGCGTGGCATCGGTCGCTTCGGCAGGCGTGGTGGGCGGCGCGACACTGCCATCGTCCCGTTGCCGCAGCAGGCTCGCCATCTCCGCCCGCACCGCCGCGATGCCCGCCGGGGAGTAATCCGGCAGCCGGTCGTCGTACTGATGCACGCCAATAAAGGTAGCGTTCACGGGCCGGTGCCGATAGTACGAGGCAAAAAAATCGTCCAGCCAGCCAGTGAAGGGTCGTGATGCTGCATTCATACGTCGCCGCCTTTCCATCCTGAGAAACGCAAAGGCGCGAAGGGGAAAAGAAAAGATAAATATATTTTCTCTCCCGCATTTCCTTTGTGCCTTTGCGCCTCCGCGCCTTTGCGTTTCCCCCCCGCGCTATTCCGCCGCGCTCGCGGCAAGGCCCGCGCGGATGGGGGCCATTTTCGTCGCGTGCTCGCGCTTCGCTTCGGCGATCAGGGCGGGGTTTGCCAGCAGGTCGAGGGCGGTCAGGGCAAGGCTTTTCGCGCCCGCGATCAGGGCCGCGTGCCCGCGTGGGGTTTTCGTGGCGGCAGCGACTTCTTTGGAGTGCCAGCCCGCGTCTTCGTCGCAGATGCCAATGTAGGCGTAGACGCTCGGCACGGCGTGGCTGATGTTACCGAAGTCGGTCGAGCCGCCGCCATCGTGCTGCGGGCCGTCTTCCACGTCGCGCCCGATCGCTTCCAGGTTGGCACGCATCGCGCTGCCGAGTGTTTCGTTTGGCACGTAGCTCTGGTACGCGGGCAAGTATTCGCGCCACTCCATGCGGCAGCCCGTGGCGGTCGCGGCCCCTTCGGCGCAGGCGGCGATGCGCTGTACGAGAGCGGCGGCATAGACGGGATCGTATGAGCGCACGCGAAAACGCGCCGTGGTGTATGGCGGAATGACGTTCGGTGCGCCGCCGCCGTACGTAATCACGCCATGCAACCGGGCCTCGCTGCGGATTTGCTGCCGCAGCAACCCGACCGTACTGAAAAAGGTGATCATCGCGTCCAGCGCGTTGACGCCCGTTTCCGGGTTCGCGGCAGCATGGGCGGGCTTGCCGAAGAACTCGAAGTCCAGCCCGTACGCGACCATCGAGGATTTGAGGGCGATGTAGTCGGTGGTCTGCGGGTGTACCATGATCGCGGCGTCCACACCGTCCAGAAACCCCGCGTGGAGAATCGGGATTTTGCCGCCCGCGTTAGGCACGCCGCTTTCTTCGGCGGGCGTGCCAAGCACGACGACCTTGCCGGGCAGTTCCCCCGCGATGCCGAGGCGCGAGAGGGCGATTGCCGCGCCAATGGCGCTATTGGCGATGATGTTGTGCCCGCAGCCGTGGCCGACATCCGCCAGCGCGTCGTACTCGGCAATGATCGCCACGGTCGGCCCATCCGGGTTGCCGCCCGGCAGGGTAGCGCGAAAGGCAGTGGGCATCCCGGCGATGCCGCGCTCCACGGTCGCGCCGAACTCTTCCAGCATCTCCGTCAGCCGCGCCGACGCCTGGTACTCCTGCAAGCCGATCTCCGGGTTGTCCGCCATCCAGTCGCTGCACCGGATGAGTTGCTCCTGCACTCCGTCCACCTCACGCTCCGCCCGCTCCTTGAGTGGGGCGATGTCCGTCGTGTGCGTCATGTCTGTCTGCTCCTTATCTTTCTCGTGGCGATTCACGCAAGGGGGCGATCTTGCCGCAAAACGGCGTTTCGGGCAAGGGGTTGAATACGCTAACCCCCGGCCCCTCTCCGTCAAGCGGTTCAGGGGCGAACAGTTTGTGCAGCGCGCCATTGATTGGACCAACTATCTGCCCCGACCTGTCGCAACCAGAACCACACCGGCCTGCGTTTGCTGCCATACTCCGCGCCTACACTGCCTGCGGAAGCAACACGGGTGCCCGCGCCGCCCGTCGTCGGAACGCCCGTGTCGCTTCCGCTCTCCCCCGGACACAACGCCCGCAAGCTCGCCCTGGCCATCGCCGTCGCCATCGCCACCGGCAGTACCGCTGGTGGGCCATCCCCTGCATCCCACTCGCTTCCCATTGCTACCCCTGCGATCTGTCGCCGTAAAGATGGCGGGCGATCTGGGCAAGCACCGCCGAATTGGGCGGCGATGACGCCGGTGGCGCGCCGCGCGAGCCGCACGTGCGCGGGCTTGGCGAGACCACCGGGGGCAAGAGGGCGGTCGATCTGGGTGCGCAGGCGCTGATAGCGTGCGCAGGTGGGCCGCATTTGACCACGCACAAGCCCTGCGAAAATCATCGGCGCTCTTGCGACGGGGGGATGCGCTTGGTACAATGCGACCGCTTGGGGGGTTGGTTGCGCGGAAGGAACCGGGCGGTGGACAAGAATACCATACGGGTTTTCGGCCTCGCTTCGCAACTCGGGTTCGCCCTCGCCGGGCCGTTGGTGATCTTTATCGGCGCGGGGGTGCTGCTCGACCGGCATTTCCACACGTCGCCGCTCCTGATCCTGATTGGCGCTGTGGTCGGCTTTATTCTTTCTGGTGTGGCGTTGTACGATATCGTCCGGCAATTGCCGACAACGTCGTCCCGTCGTCGCGCACCGCTCGATGAACCGACTGACCCGAAATAGGCGATGCGTCCGCTCTCCCCGTCCGTTGTTGTACGGGGGGTATACCGAGCAAAGGAGCTACGGATGGGACCGATGTTTGCGATCAGCATCCCGACAATCAGCCTTGCCCCGGAAGAACTGTTTCACATCGGGCCGCTGCAAATCACCAACTCAAACCTGGTCATGATGATCGTGATCATCGCAATTGCGGTTTTTTTCATCACCTCTACCCGCAAGCTCACCACCGTTCCCGGCCGGCGTCAGGCGCTCGTCGAGTACACCGTGGAGAGCCTGCTTTCGTTCACGGTCTCGACCTCCGGCAATGCCAAACTTGCCCGCAAGATTTTCCCCCTGATCGTCACGCTGTTCGTCTTTATCCTCTGTGCGAACTACTCCGGCCTGCTTCCCGGCGTCGGCTCGATCTACATCACGAAAGACGTGCCGGTGCCCGCGAGCGTTGCGGTCGCGCAGTTGACCCCCGAAGAGCGCCAGACCGAGCATGTGATCCAGAAGGGCGACGGCAAATACTACTACCAGGGCGAGCATGTGCCGATCTTCCGCTCCCCGAACGCGGACCTCAATATGACGCTCGCGCTGGCGCTCATCGTCATGGTGCTCGTGCAGTACTACGGTATTCGGGCGAACGGCGTGGGGTACTTCCGCGAGTTCCGCAACCCGATGGCGATCATCGAACTCTTCTCGCGCACCCTCTCGCTCTCGCTCCGGTTGTTCGGCAATATCTTCGGCGGTGAGGTACTCGTCACGGTGATGTATGCCCTGACGTTCGTGCTCGTGCCGACGTTGTTCCTGTTTCTCGAACTCTTCTTCGGCTTCATTCAGGCGCTCGTCTTCGTGGTGCTGACGATCATCTTCATCTCACTCGCCGCCACGGAACATCACGGCGGCGGGCACGCGGCGGCGAGCGGCGAGCACGACCTACGCAGCCCCATCGCGGACGAGCTTTCTGCGGCCCCGCTCGGCGGGGGCGACTAACACAGGACACCCACCGGGCGCGTTGCCCGGAGGTTGATAGGGGTGCGGCGCGGCAATGAGGCCATCGCCAAAATACAAGGAGGTTTGGCCCGTGGTATTCGATGTCAACATGATGCAGCACCTGCTGACGCACACAACCATGCTGGCACAGGCGGCAGCAACGAACAACAGCTTCGACGCGAACTCATACAAGCGTCTCGCCGCCGGCCTCGCCATCGGTCTGGGCGCAATCGGGCCGGGCATCGGGATCGGTGTCGCGGTGTCCGGCGCGGTGCAGGCCATTGGCCGCAACCCCGATGCCGTCGGTGAAATCCGCACCACGATGATTATTGGCGCGGCGCTTTCGGAAGCGGTGGCAATTTACGCCCTCGTGATCGCGCTTGTGCTGGCGTTCACGTAATCGGGGCATGGGGCGGGCGACGAGACGCCGCCCGCCCTCATCAGTGGCCCGCGATGCTGCGGGCCGCACAGGAAGCGAGTCACGCGCATGGAAGCATTAGGCATCAATGGTGCGAATCTGATCTTTCAGATCATTGCCATCGTGTTGCTGCTGTTTGTGCTCAATCGCTATGCCTTTCCCCCGATCCTCCGCATCCTCGACGAGCGCGCCCGCCTGGTGCGGGAGTCGCTCGAAGCCGCCGAAAAGGCGCGGCAGGACGTGATCGCGGCGGAAGCGCGGGGCACGCAGGAGTTGCAGGCGGCCCGCGTGCAGGCGCAGGAAATCGTCTCCCGCGCCCGCGAGCAGAGTGAGCAAACGGTGGCGCAATCGCGCAATGCCGCCCGCGAAGAGGCGGAAAAGGTGCGCGCGCAGTTCGAGCAGCAAATGGCGTCGGAGCAGACCCGCGTCCGCGAAGAACTCCGGCAGGAAGTGGCGGATCTCGCCATTCTCGCCGCGAGCCGGGTAGTGCGGCGCTCACTGGACGAAAAGCAGCACCGCGAATTGATTGACGAAACCCTGCGCGAAGCAGTCGCCAATCAACAGGCCCAGCAAGGCCGCGCCGCCGATTAGCCGCCCTGCGGCGATGCGACGGCGGGATCACCATTTACCGGTCGCGGCATGGGGATCACTCGATGCCGTATCACGCGGCACGTATGCCGCCTGTCCCGCGCTGATGGCGGGAAAGGACGTAAGGGATGCCAGCAAACGCAGCCGCCCGCCGGTACGCGGAAGCGGCTTTCGACATCGGGCGGGAACACCACTCGTTGCCGCAGTGGGACGCCGACCTCGGCATCGTGCGTGAGACGCTGGAAAGCGACCCGCGCCTGATGCAACTTCTGACCAACCCCGAGACGCCGCTTCCGGATAAGCAGCGTCTCGTCGGGCGTTTATTCGAGGGTCGCGTGTCGCCCCTCACCCGGAACTTGCTCGATCTGCTGCTCCTGCGCGGCCGGATCGCCATCGCGCCCCAGGTACAGGAGGCATTTGACGACCTGTACCTCGCCTTCCAGGGCATCGCCTACGCGGATGTCACCACAGCGGTGCCGCTCGATCCGGCGGAAGAGGTGCGGGTGATCGAGCAATTGACTACGCTCACGGGCAAGCAGATTCGCCTCCGCACGCATGTAGACCCCGACATTCTCGGCGGCTTCGTCGCCCGTGTGGGAGACCAGTTGATTGATGGCACCGTTGCCACACAGCTTCGTCAGTTGAAAAGCCGCCTGCACGCGGCAGTGTAAGCACCCGATTACCGTTCACCAGGCACAGGAGGGTTTGTATTATGGCCGTACGCTCTGCGGAAATCCGCGACATCATCAAACAGGAAATTGCCGAGTTCGCGCAAACGGCGACGATCACCAACGTCGGCACCGTGATCGAGGTCGGTGACGGCATCGCGCGCGTGTACGGCCTCTCGCAGGTACAGGCGAGCGAACTCGTGACAATCACCGACGCCGCCGGCCGCCCAATCACCGGCATGGCGTTGAACCTCGAAGAGGACAACGTCGGCGTCATCATTCTGGGCGATTACACCCAGATCGAAGAAGGCTCGCGCGTGGAGACGACGGGCAGCATCGCCTCCGTACCCGTGGGCGATGCCCTGCTGGGCCGCGTGGTCAATGCCCTGGGCCAGCCGATAGACGACAAAGGGCCAATCAATTCGGGCGGCAAAACGCGCACCATCGAGCGCATTGCCCCCGGCGTGATCACGCGCAAGTCCGTCACCACCCCTGTGCAGACGGGCCTGAAAGCGATTGACGCCCTGATCCCGATTGGCCGGGGCCAGCGTGAGCTGATCATCGGCGACCGCCAGACGGGTAAGAGCGCCGTCGCGATTGACACGATCATCAACCAGAAGGGCAAGGACCTGCTCTGCATCTACGTTGCCATCGGGCAGAAGCAGAGCCAGATCGCCCAGGTCGTCGGCACGCTGGAGCGCAACGGTGCAATGGACTACACGGTGGTTGTCGCGGCCTCGGCCTCCGACCCCGCGCCGCTGTGGTTTATCGCGCCCTACGCCGGTTGCGCCATCGGCGAGGAGTTCATGGAGTCCGGGCGCGACGCGCTGATCATCTATGACGACCTTTCCAAGCACGCATGGGCATACCGCCAGGTCTCGCTCCTGCTGCGCCGCCCGCCGGGCCGCGAAGCTTACCCCGGCGATGTGTTCTACCTGCACAGCCGCCTGCTCGAACGCGCCGCCCGCCTGAATGAAGACTACGGTGGTGGCTCGCTCACCGCCCTGCCGCTCATTGAGACGCAGGCGAACGACATCTCCGCCTATATCCCGACGAACGTGATTTCGATCACGGACGGGCAGATTTTCCTGGAAACCGATCTCTTCAACGCCGGGGTGCGCCCCGCGATCAACGTCGGCCTTTCGGTCTCCCGTGTGGGTTCGTCGGCGCAAACCAAAGCGATGAAAAAGGTCGCGGGCCGAATCAAAACGGAGTTGGCGCAGTTCCGCGAGCTTGCCGCCTTCGCGCAGTTTGCCAGCGACCTCGATAAGGCGACCAAGGCGCAGATTGACCGGGGGCAGCGGCTCACCGAACTCCTCAAGCAGCCGCAGTATCGCCCGCAGTCGCTGGAAGACGAGGTCGTGGGTATTTACTCGGTCGTGAATGGCCTCGCGGACGACGTGCCCGTGCCCCAGATTCGCGCCTTTGAGACGCAGTTGCTGGAGTACATGCACACCGTCCACGGGCCCCTGATGGAAGCCATCGCCACCCAGAAGGACATTTCGCCCGAAACGAACGACGGCTTGCAGAACGCGATCAAAGAGTTCAAGCGCGGTTCGTCCTTCGCGCCGACCGGTTCGGCAATCGCGGCGGGCTGATCCCACCGTTCCCGCCCTCAACCGTCGTAACTGTTGAGGGCGGGAACACCTGAAATCCTGAACGAGTGAAAGCCGTCGCGGGTTATCCGTGCCGCGATAGACGCGCAATGTACGGTAAAGAGAGGACAACGCACCGATGCCGAGCGAACGCGATATCCGGCGGCGCATCCGCTCCGTGCGCAACGTTTCCCAGATCACGCGGGCGATGGAAATGGTCGCGGCCTCCAAGATGCGGCGGGCACAATCGCGCGTTTCCGGGGCGCGCCCCTATAGTGAGCGGTTGCGCGACATGCTGGCCGACCTGGGAGCCGCCGCCGATAGCGAGACCACACAAGAGTTCCCTCTGCTACGCAAACGCCCTATCAAACGGGCCGCCCTGATTCTCGTGACGGGAAACCGGGGGCTGGCGGGAAGCCTGAACTCAAACGTCATTCGTCGTGCCACGCGCTACCTTGTGGACGAGGCGGATAAGGCAGGCGTGGAAACAGAGATCATCGCCGTCGGTCGCAAAGGGCGCGACTTCATGCGCCGCTACGGTCGCACCGTCTCGGCGGAGTTCATTACTGTGGGCGACCGCCCGACTCTGGCAGACGTGACGCCCATCGCCCGCGTTGCCATTGATGCCTATATCGAGGAACGGGTGGATGCGGTGTTCATCTGCTACACCCGGTTCATCAACACGCTCTCGCTGCGGCCCGAATTCGTGCAACTGCTGCCGATTGAGCCGCCCGATACCCAGGACGCGGAACGGCTGACGGAGTACACGTTTGAGCCGAGCGCGGAAGCTGTACTGCGCGACATCCTGCCCCGGTTCGTGGAAATTTCCGTGTACCAGGCGGTACTGGAAGGCATCGCCAGTTTCTACAGTTCGCAGATGGTGGCAATGCGCAACGCCACGGACAACGCGAAGTCGTTCATCAGCGATCTGCGCCTCTCGCTCAACAAAGCGCGGCAGGCGCGCATCACGAACGAGGTGGCGGAGATCAGCGCCGGGGCGAACGCGCTCATGGACTCGGCGGGATAACCATTCACCACGCAACGCCATCCCGCCCCGCGTTCCCATTCGCAATTGATCAAAGAGGAGATACCAATGGCAGCTACCGTCAACGCCCCGAACGAAACCGAACACAAGAAAGGCGTCGCGGGGAAAATCGTGCAGGTTCAGGGCGCAGTGGTGGACGTCGAGTTCCCACCGAACCAGCTCCCGGAGATCTACAACGCCCTCCATACCCAGATGCCGGATGGCACGCGGCTCGTGCTCGAAACGCAGCAGCACCTGGGAAACGATACCGTACGTACGGTAGCGATGAGCACCACGGACGGGTTACGCCGTGGCCAGGAAGCCGTAGATCAGGGCGAGCCAATCACCGTGCCTGTCGGCCCCGGTGCGCTCGGCCGCATCTTCAACGTCACGGGCGACCCGATTGACAACGCCGGCCCCGTGACGACGACGACGCGCTTCTCCATTCACCGCCCCGCGCCGACGTTCGAGGACCAGATCACCGAGGCGCTCGTGTTTGAAACGGGGGTCAAGGTGCTTGACCTCATTGCCCCCTTCACGCAAGGCGGCAAGATGGGCCTCTTCGGGGGCGCGGGCACGGGCAAAACCGTGATTTTGCAGGAGTTGGTTCGCAACATCGCCGCCGAGCATGGTGGCTATTCCGTGTTTGCCGGTGTGGGCGAGCGTTCCCGCGAGGGCAACGACCTCTTTCACGAAATGACGGACTCCGGCGTGATTGACAAGACCGTGATGGTCTTCGGGCAGATGAATGAGCCGCCGGGCGCGCGCCTGCGCGTGGGCCTCACGGGTGTGACGATGGCGGAGTACTTCCGCGATGTCGAGGGGCGCGATGTGCTGCTCTTCATTGACAACATCTTCCGCTTCGTGCAGGCAGGATCGGAGGTGTCCGCGCTTCTCGGTCGAATGCCGAGCGCCGTGGGGTATCAGCCCACGCTTGCGTCGGAAATGGGCCAGTTGCAGGAGCGCATCACCTCCACCAAGAAAGGGTCTATCACTTCCGTACAGGCCGTGTACGTCCCCGCAGACGACTACACCGACCCTGCCCCGGCGACGACCTTCGCCCACCTCGACGGCACGATCAACCTCGAACGCGGCCTCGCGGAGCAGGCGCTCTTCCCCGCCGTGGACCCGCTCGCTTCCACGAGCCGCATCCTCGATCCGAACGTCGTTGGCCAGGATCACTACGATACCGCCCGCGAGGTGCAGCAGACGTTGCAGCGCTACAAGGACTTGCAGGACATCATCGCCATTCTCGGTGTGGAAGAGCTTGGCGACGAGGACAAGCTGACGGTAGCGCGCGCGCGGCGGATTCAGCGCTTCCTCACGCAGCCCCTGTTCGTGGCGGAAGCGTTCACGGGTCTGGCCGGTCAGTACGTTTCCCGTGAGGATACCGTGCGTGGCTTCCGCGAAATCCTCGACGGCAAGCACGACAGCCTGCCGGAGCAGGCATTCTACAACGTCGGCACGATTGAGCAGGCCGTCGAGAAGGCGTCCAAGATGTAAGGGGTACCGAGTGCCGTACGCCGCGCACCGAGTTGCGCGGCGTACGGCACTCGATACTGCCCCGAAGGGGGAACCATGCCACTGGCATTTGAACTTGTGACGGCGGATCGGGTTGTTTTGCAGGACGACGCGGTAGATGCCGTGATCGCACCGGGAACGGACGGCGAACTCGGCATCCTGCCGCACCACGTCCCCCTCATTACCACCCTTGCCACGGGCGAACTGCGCGTGCGCAAGGGGCAAGAGGAGACGGCAATCGCGCTTTCCGGCGGCTTCATGGAAGTCACCGGCGCGAAGGTACTCATTCTGGCGGACGCCGCCGAGCGTTCGGACGAAATTGACGAGGCGCGCGCCGAGGAAGCCCGCCGCCGCGCCGAAGAAACCCTCGCCGCCCGCCAGGATGCCATTTCCGCCGCCGACGCCGACGCCGCCCTGCGTCGTGCGGTGGTGCGGTTGCGCGTCGCAGGCCAACGACGGCGCGGCGGTGGCGCGCGTCCGACGACCAACGCCGAAGGCTGAACTTGCCGCTTCGCTTTCCCCGCTCCATATATGGAGCGGGGTTTTTTCGTTCCGCGTTATTGCCGGTATACTTTCAAGGGATTGACGCACCCCGCATTGCGCAATGGAGGGCAACATGGCGACACAACCCACACGATACCGATTTACAGTCGAGGACTTCGAGCAAATGGGCGTGGCTGGTATTCTCGGCGAGGACGACCGGGTGGAGCTAATCGCGGGGGAGATCGTGCAGATGGCCGCGATTGGCGTGCGACATGCGACGTGTGTTTCTCGCCTGAATCGCCTTCTCGTTCGTACCGCTCCCGATGACCTGCTCGTGCATGTGCAAGACCCCATCAGGTTGGGGAATGATGGCGAACCGCAGCCCGACCTGTGCCTCGTGTATGACCGCCATTACGATGCGACGCCTACGGAACAGGATGTACTTCTTGTCATTGAGGTGTCAGACTCTTCCCGTTTGTATGATCTCAACACAAAATTGCCCCTCTACGCGGCAGCGGGAATCGCGGAGGCATGGCTCGTAGACCTGCAAGCGGGGATTGTGGAACGGCATACCGAGTCGCTGGAAGGGGCATACCGACATGTCGCGTGGGCGCGCGCCGGTGATACCCTTGCTTCGGTGGTCGTGCCGTCGGTCGTCATTCCCGTCGCCGACATGTTGCGGTAGCGCGCGGCAGGGGTGAACATACGGTAGAATGAGCGCAATCGGTGGCACGAAGCGGTCGTGTCGCAATGGCAACAGGAAAGGCGGGGGCATGAGCGGTGAGGGAGTGATCACGGTACGTGGTGGAGGGCCATTGCGGGGCGATGTGACAATTGGCGGCGCGAAAAACGCGGCCCTGCCGATGATGGCGGCCTGCCTCCTGACCGAGGACGAATGCACGCTGGAAAACGTGCCCGACATTGCGGACGTGCATTCGATGGCGGCCCTGCTGCAACAACTGGGTGCCGCCGTAGACCTCGATCTCACCAACCACCGCGTCACGATCTGCGCCCGCACGATCACGAGTACGCACGCTTCCACAGAACTGATGGAAAAGATGCGCGCCTCGTTTCTTGTCACGGGCGCGCTCCTTGCCCGCACGGGCGCGATGTCCGCCGCGCAACCGGGCGGCTGCAAGCTCGGTTCCCGCCCGGTCAACGTGGATGTCCGCGGCTTTGAGCAGTTGGGCGCGAAAGTGACGACCGAAGAATACGGCTACCACGCCTTTGCGCCCCGCCTCACCGGCACCGACCTGTACCTCGATTACCCCTCGCACACCGGCACGGAAAACCTGATGATGGCGGCCACCCTCGCCGAAGGGGACACGACGATCATCAATGCCTCCCCGGAACCGGAAGTGATCGCTCTCGGCGATTTCCTCAACCGCATGGGTGCATACGTGCGCGGCATCGGCACGAGCGTGATCCGTATTCGTGGCAAGCGTCGCCTGTTCGGTGGGCACGGCGTCGTGATGAGCGACCGGCTGGAAGCAGGCACCTTTGCGTTTGCCGCTGCCATCTCGCACGGTGACATCACGCTGCACGCGGACACTATCGCGGAATTCGACCCCGACACGATGACGCCGATGACGCAAAAGCTGCGGGAGGCGGGCGTCACCGTGGAGTTCCTTGACCGTCAGACGATGCGCGTGACGGCGGGCAAGCTCTTGCGCGCCGTGGATATTCAGGCATTGTACTTCCCCGGCTTTTTCACCGACTTGCAAGCGCCCTTTGCCGCCCTGATGACGCAGGCGGACGGGTGCAGCAATATCTACGAGCGCGTCTTCGACGACCGCCTGAAATACGTCTCCGAGTTGCAGGCGATGGGGGCGAAAATCACGGTGCTGTCCTCCCAGAAGGCGCGCGTCTTCGGCCCGACGCGGCTGCATGGCGATACCGTTACCGCGCTCGATATCCGTTCGGGTAGCGCGCTCGTGCTGGCCGGTCTCGTCGCGGACGGCACAACCACGATCGGGGATGCCTACCACCTGCGTCGTGGCTATGAACGCTTTCTCGAAAAGCTCGCCGCGCTAGGCGCCGCCGCAGCCTATGAAGCTCCCGTCGCCGTTGCCGTCGCGGACTGACGACGGGCAGTTTATCGGGAATCAGTATGACACCAGGACACGCGGGGTATTTCCCGCGTGTTCTGGTGTTCTTGTGTTCCGTGGCTCGTCGCACACGGATTCGCCCTCCCATGAGCGTGCGACTTGACATATACTGATGTTGAGGCGTACCGCGCGGACACAATGGCGCAGCGACGCGCAACGCGCAAAAAGGGGACGTGGGGTTGCCAAAGCAAATTGGAATTGATCTCGGCACGGCGAACGTGCTGGTATTCATGCGGGGCCGGGGCATTGTGATCAACGAGCCGTCCGTCGTGGCCATTGGCACGCGCGACGGGCGCGTGAAGGCAGTGGGCGTTGAGGCGCGGGAAATGATCGGGCGGCACCCGGAAACGATTGAGGTTGTCCGCCCGATGCGCGATGGCGTGATCGCGGATTATGTAGTTACGCAGGAAATGCTGAAGTACTTCATTACCAAGTCCTGCGGGCGCTTCTCGCTCGTCAAGCCGGAAGTGATGATCTGTATTCCGGCGGGTGTTACCGGCGTGGAGACGCGCGCGGTGCGCGACGCCGCGTTGCAGGCCGGTGCGCGCAAGGCATACCTCATTCAGGAGCCGCTTGCTGCCGCGATTGGCGCGCGCATTCCCGTCGCGGACCCGTCGGGCAACATGGTGATTGACATCGGCGGCGGCACCACGGAAGTCGCCGTGATCTCGCTCAACGGCATCGTGGTTGCGCGCTCGATCCGCGTGGGCGGCAACAAGTTCGATGAGGCCATCGCCAACTACGTCAAGCGCAAGTACAACCTCGCCATTGGTGAGCGCACGGCGGAGGAAATCAAGCTGCTGATGGGCAGCGCCATGCCGCTTGACGAAGACGTGGTGATGGACGTGCGCGGGCGCGATCAGGTGGCAGGCCTGCCTCGCACGATCAGCCTCCATGCGAACGAGATCACCGAAGCGCTCACCGAGCCGCTGGAAGCGATCATCGGCGCGGTGCGGAGCGTACTCGAAGAAACACCACCGGAACTGTCCTCCGACATCATTGACAAGGGCATGATCCTCACGGGCGGTGGCGCGCTCTTGCGCAACCTCAACGAACTGCTCACCGAAGTGACGGGCGTGCCGTGCTACGTCGCGGAAGACCCGCTTTCCTGTGTCGCCATTGGCACGGGCCTTGCCCTCGAACACCTCGATGTGTTGCGCGACAGCATAGACCTCATGTAAACAACGGTATGCATACGTCCTACTATGAATGATACGCAACGCCCAAGACTATAGCGAGAAAGGAGTACACGATGGCGGCATGGGTTGAAGGGGACATCCCGGTCAATGGCATCGACATTCATTATTACCGTACGGGGGATGCGCAAAAGCCGTCGGTCGTGCTCCTGCATGGGTTCACCGATAACGGCTTGTGCTGGCGGCGTCTGGCGATGGACCTCGCGCCGGACTACGATCTCGTGATGATTGACGCGGTGGGCCACGGGAAGTCGGGTGGCCCGGAACATGGCTTCCGCGAACGGGCAGTAAGCGATGTCGGCGCGGTGATTGACACGCTCCAACTCGATCATCCCACCCTCGTCGGGCACTCGATGGGTGCGGGTACCGCTGCCGGGGTCGCGGCGGAGTATCCCCAACAGATTCGCGCGATAGCGCTTGAAGACCCGGGGTGGCGCGATGAAACCGCACCGCCAACTGCGCCTGCGGCGGTCGGATATGGGAGCCGTGCCCCGCTTGGCAGCCCCGAATGGATCGCGTGGAACCGTGCCTATAAGGCGCGCTCCCCCGCAGAACAGCGCGCGGAGGCAAGCGCGGAACGCGCCAACTGGCCGGCAGAAGACCTGCCGGATTGGGCGGAAGCGAAAGCGCAGTTCAATCTGGCGGTGCTCGATGCAAGGGCAACGGCTCCCGTCTCTGTATGGCGTGACCTCCTGCCTCGCATCCCTTGCCCGGTGCTGCTGATTACTGCCGACCCGGGACGCGGCGCAATCGTCACCCCGAACGTCGCACAGGAAGCAGTGGCCGGTTTGCACGCGGGGCGCGTCGTGCATGTCCCCGGTGCGGGGCACAACATCCGGCGCGAGGCCTATGCGCCGTTCCGTGACGCAGTGGTCGCGTTTCTGCACGAAACCACGATGTGATCGCAGTGAGGATGGACAACCGAATGTGGGGCGTGACATGCCACTGCCACCCGAATGGGCCGTGCTGCTAATCGCCGGAAGCAGTGGCACGGGCAAAACCACGCTGGCGCGAGTGCTGGGGCGACACTACGGCATTTCTGTGCTGCACGGGGACGATCTGCGGCTCGCATCGGAGCGGACGACGACACCGGCGCACCACCCGGCCTTGCACCGCTTTCTCACCGATACCGCGATCTGGCAGAACGCGGAGGGCGTGCGTGATGCCCTGATCGCCGCCGCGCACGCCCTCGAACCCGCCTTCGCGGTCGTGGTCGAGAACCACCTTGACCAGCCGGAAATGGGGCCGCTCATCATCGAGGGGGACAGCATCCTGCCCGCGCATACACCCATCACCAAACGAGTGCAGATGCTCTGCCTGCATGAAGCGGACGAAGACGCGCTGTTCGATGCGATGCGGGCACGCGGGCGGGGATTCGCCCAATACGCATTGGGCGAACAGCGCGCGCAGGCGCGGGGAAAGTGGCTGCACGGCGAGTGGTTGCGCGACGAGGCAATACGGTACGGTGTGCCCGTGCTCCCCGCGCGTCCGTACGACACCGCCCTCGCCCGCACGCTGCGTGTGCTCGATAGCTGAGGAAACACGGTCGGAGAAATCCGTACTATGGTGTGGCACCGACGCGGTGCTGCGTTGCAGCGACCTCGGCACGGATTGGTTCCGGCACATCATCCAGCGTCGCCCAGCCGTAGTAGACGAGGCAGCCCCAGCAGTTGACCCGCGCGTAGCCACCAATCGTCACGTACGCCTCGTCCGCGTGAATCGTCCGGCGTCCACACCCGCAAAGCAAGGGCGCAAGGGCGTAATGCACGACATGGGGATATGGCACGGCAAAGCGCGGCGGGTCATCTCCAGAACGGTGAGGGTCAGGGGGTAGGGATGCCGGCGGCATGGAGCAACGCCTTCCAGTCGGTGGTAATTTCGGAGGCCGGACGCCCATCTTGGCTTGTCCAGTTGACGACGAACAGTGTTTCGTTCGGGCGCGCGAGAAGCAGCGTATGCCGCCCCACGAGCACCGAGTACTGAGCGTAGCGCACGGCGTCATTGAGGGCAACAAGTTCCGCCGTCAGCGTTTGCTGCTCGTGTCGGGCGCTGTCTAACGCCTGCTGCCGCTGCGCCACCTCCGCTGTGAGGCGATGTGCCGCCTGCTGCTGCTTCACGAAACCGACCCCTGCGAACACGAGGAGGGCGCCAAAGCAGATTACCGCGAGCAGGCGTGAGAGCCGCCGTCCAAGTTGTTGTACTGCTTCCGATACGCCCTCATCACCCATCACGCCTCTTCCCCACGGCAATTGTTCCGTCGTCAGCGTACGTACAGTACCCGCCGATAAACATTCTGTCAAGTTGGGTGTGGCTAGGCGAAGACGATTGAACCGCGAAGGCGCGAAGGGGCGAAGGGAATCAAAGAGAAACTATTTTATCCTTTTGCATTTCTTCGCGCCTTCGCGCCTTCGCGGTTAATATCTCCGTAGACTACAGTGCGGGGCGACGGGTACGCCAGGGAGTCGCGCGCTCGTAGGCATCGGCGACACGCAGCACGATTTCTTCGCCAAGCACGGGGCCGAGGATTTGCAGGGCAATCGGCAGATCGCCTTTAAAGCCACAGGTAAGCGAGATGCCGGGAATGCCCGCCATGTTCGCGGGAATCGTCAGCACGTCATTGAGGTACATCGCCAGGGGATCGTCCACCTTTTCACCGAGCTTGAACGCGACAGTGGGAGATGTCGCGGTAATGATCGCATCCACCTGCGTGAACGCCTCGTCGAAGTCGCGCTTCACGAGCGTGCGCACCTGCTGCGCCTTGACGTAGTAGGCATCGTAGTAGCCGCTGCTGAGGGCATAGGTGCCGAGCATAATGCGCCGCTTCACCTCCGGGCCGAAGCCTTCGCCGCGCGTCATTTCGTACGAATCGCGCAAGTCCCCCGCGTGGTGCGAGAAGCCGTACTTCACGCCATCGAAGCGCGCGAGGTTCGCGGAACACTCCGCCGGGGCGATGATGTAGTACGTGCTCAGGGCGTACTTGGTATGCGGCAGCGAGACGGGCACGATGCGCGCGCCCATCCGTTCCAGTTCGGCAATCGCGGCCCGCACCGCCGCTTCCACGTCCGGGTCCATCCCTTCCACGAAGTACTCGGCGGGCACACCGAGCGTCAGGCCACGTACGTCCCCCGTGAGGGCGCCGTGGTAATCTGGCACCTCGTCGGTCAGGCTTGTGCTGTCGCGCGGGTCGTGGCCCGCAATCGCGCCGAGCAGGATCGTCGCGTCTTCCACGCTGCGGGCAAAGGGGCCGATCTGGTCGAGGCTGCTGGCAAAGGCGATCAGGCCGTACCGCGAGACGCGCCCATATGTCGGCTTCATCCCGACCACGCCGCAAAAACCGGCGGGCTGGCGAATGCTGCCCCCCGTGTCCGAGCCAAAGGCTCCCATCGCTTCCCGCGCCGCGACCGCCGCCGCCGAGCCACCGGAGGAGCCGCCCGGCACGCGGTCGAGATCGCCCCAGGGGTTGTGCGTCGGGCCATAGGCGCTGTTTTCCGTGCTGCTCCCCATTGCGAACTCATCGGTGTTCGTTTTGCCGATAAATACCGCCCCCTGGCGCCGCAACCGCTCCACAATGGCGGCATCGAAGGGCGAGCGATAGCCCGCGAGAATCTTGCTTCCGGCGGTGGTCGGCGCATCTGTGGTCACGAGCACGTCTTTCAAAGCGAGGGGAATGCCCGTGAGCCACGCGGCGTCGCCGGACGTGATGCGGCGGTCCGCCTCCGCCGCCTGCGCGTGCGCTACGTCAGTCATCAAGTGCAGAAAGGCGTGGATGCGGTCTTCCACGTCGGCGACGCGGTCCAGGTGCGCCCGCGTCAGTTCAGCGGCGGAAAGTTCGCGCCGGTCGAGCAGAGTGCGCGCTTCGGCAATCGAAAGATCGGTCAGGGCGGCGGTCGGTGTGGTCGGGGTGGTCGGTGTCGCGCTCATTCAGGCATCCTCCAGCACGGCGTCTACCTCGATCAGCCCGTCTTCCACGCGCGGCACATTGGCGAGAAACGCTTCCCGCGAGAGCGACGGCAACGGTTCGTCCTCGCGCAACACGTTGTGCAGCGGGATCACCTGCGCAGTGGGTGAAATGGCGGCGGTGTCCACCTCCTGCAACTGCGAGATGTACGTGAGGATGCCGGAAAGTTGGGCGCGAAACTGCTCCAGTTCCGGCGGTGAGAAGCGCAGATAGGCCAGTTGCGCGACATGCTCCACCTCTTCCCGCGTCAGATCCGCCACCGTCGGTGCCTCCTTCACACTGCACACGTTTCGTTATGGGCACGGAGCGTGCCCCCCCGGCCGATTCGACGCACACACGCCGCGAACCATCCGTGCATCCTACCACGTTTCCGGCGTCACGCGGGCCGTCACATTCCCCCCCGCTGCGGCGTTCAAAGAATCAGAACGCGGGGTAAACCACATACCACACTCCCGCGTGAGATGTCCGGGTGAGAGGGAAGGACGCAGAATGATCGGACACGAATTCGATTGGCTAGCCGAGCGCGCCCGTACGGGCGACCCGGCGGGCGATGCTTACGGCCTTGACGAGGCATACCCCGGCGAGCGGGCGGACCTCGTGCGGGAGCTTCACACCGCGCTCGCAGGTTGCCCGGACGCGCGCGCGGACAAGTTCGCCGTGATGATGCAGGCGGCGGTGAACCTCAATGCCCTGCCGGTACTGCGCGCGGTGGTGTCGCTCTGGCGCAGCGCATACCGTGATTTGCTCGACCAGATAGACGCGCCCACCACCCCGTACGATTTCGATGCCGCGATGGGCGGCGATTTGTTGCTCACCCCCGAAGAGTGCGCGCGCCTCGCCGCCTTCAAACGCGGGCTGCGCAAGCGCCAGGTGCGCGGGCAGTAGGTTCTCGCGCGGTCAGCCCTGAATGCCCTAACCCCCGACCCCTTTTCTAAAGGGAATGGGAGTGTATCTCCGATAAGTCGAGGCGTATGGGGAACATCGTACCCTCGCCTCATCTCACTCCCCTTCCCTAAAGGGAAGGGGCCGGGGGTTAGGCCGATTTAACGCCCGCGCGCACCTCATCCCTTCACAGGCACCGGATGCGCGTGCCAGATATCGTCGAGGTACTGGCGCATCGCACGGTCGGACGAGAAAAACCCGCAGCGCGCGGTGTTCAGGATAGACATGCGCGTCCACGCTTCGGGATCGCGGTAGGCCCGCGCTGCGGTGTCCTGGCAATCTATGTAGGCGTGGTAATCGGCGCAAAGCATGTACGGGTCCTCGCCTAGCAGGGAATCCACGATGGGACGGAAGATGTCGCGGTCTCCCTGGGAGAATGCACCGACCGCGATGGCGTCAATCGCCCGTTTCAATTGCGGGTCGCGGTCGTAATAGTCGCGCGGGTGATAGCCCGCTGCCTTTGCCGCCGCCACCTCGTCCGTAGTCAGGCCAAAGAGAAAGAAGTTTTCTTCCCCCACCAGATTGCGGATCTCGATGTTCGCGCCGTCGAGCGTACCAATCGTCAGCGCGCCGTTCAGGGCGAGCTTCATGTTGCCCGTGCCGGACGCCTCCTTGCCCGCGAGCGAAATCTGCTCGGAAAGGTCGGCGGCGGGATAGATGCGCTCGGCGAGCGTGACGTTGTAGTTCGGCAGGAACACGACTTTCAGCCGGTCACGCATCAGGGGATCATTGTTGACCACGTCGCCCACCGAGTTGATGAGCTTGATGATGAGCTTCGCCAGCCGGTAGCCGGGAGCCGCTTTCGCGCCAAAGACCACCACGCGCGGCAGAATCTCGATGTTCGGCTCATCCTGCGCGCGATGGTACAGCGTGATGATGTGCAGCGCGTTCAGCAATTGCCGTTTGTACTCGTGCAGCCGCTTGACCATCACATCGAACATCGCGTTCGGGTCCACCGTCAGCCCCGTCTGCGTGCCAATCAGTGCGGCGAGTTCGCCCTTGTTCTGCTGCTTCACGCGCCGCCACGCATCGCGGAACCCGGCGTCGTCCACTGACGCTTCGAGGCCGCGCAGTTCGTCGAGGTTCTGAACCCAGCCCTCGCCGATCTTGCTCGAAATCAACGCGGAGAGGCGGGGATTAGCGAGCCGCATGAAGCGGCGGGGCGTGATGCCGTTGGTCTTATTGTTAAACTTTTCCGGCCATAACTCCGCGAAGTCACGCAGCACGCTCTCCGCCAGGAGCCGTGACTGCAACTCCGCCACGCCGTTGATCGAGAAGCTGCCCATTGCGGCGAGAAAACCCATCCGCACGCGCCGCTCACCCGACTCGTCAATCACGGACATCCGCGCCACACGTCCCTCGTCCCCCGGAAAGCGCGCCCGCACCTCGGCCAGCAACCGGCGATTGATCTCGATGATGATTTCCCAATGCCGGGGCAGGAGGCTCTGCATCAACCCCACCGGCCATGTCTCAAGCGCTTCGGGCAGCAGCGTGTGATTCGTGTACGCGAAGCACTGCCGGGTGATCTCCCACGCGCGGTCCCATTCCAGGCCGCGCTCATCCACGAGCAACCGCATCATTTCGGGGATGCCGATCGTCGGGTGCGTGTCGTTGAGTTGAATGACGATCCGCTCCGGCAGGCGGTCCCATGTGGGGTCGGCGGCGTCCATTGGGGGCAACTGACGCAGGATGTCCGCCAGGGAGCAGGCGACAAAGAAGTATTGCTGCTCGAGACGTAACTGACGGCCCTGGGGTGTGCTGTCATCGGGGTACAGCACCGTGGAGATGTTTTCTGAGGCGACTTTCTGCGCCACCGCCCGCGTGTAATCCCCCGTGTTGAATACGTGCAGGTCGAACGACTGTGTGGCCCGCGAACGCCAGAGCCGGATCGTGTTCACCGTGCCGCTGCGGTAGCCGGGCACCATGATGTTGTAAGGCACGCCAACGACCGTGCGGTCGCCACGCCAGCGCACATTCACGCGCCCATTTTCATCGGCATACCGCTCCGTGTAGCCCCCGAACTGCACCTCCACGGCTTCATCGGGCACGGGAAACTCCCACGGGTTGCCCCGCGCCAGCCAGGCATCCGGTTGCTCGACTTGCCAGCCATTCTCAAAGGTTTGCCGAAAAATGCCGTACTCGTAGCGGATGCCGTACCCCACGGCGGGCACGCTCAATGTCGCCAGCGAATCGAGAAAGCAAGCCGCCAGCCGCCCGAGGCCACCGTTTCCCAGTCCCGGCTCCGTTTCCAGTTCGGCGAGCGCATCGAGGCTCATACCAAGTTCGAGCAACGCCTGCCGCGCGACATCCATCAGTTCGGCATTCAACAGGCTGTTGTTCAGTTGCCGCCCCAGCAGGTACTCCGCCGAAAAGTAATAGACCGTTTTCGCCTTCGCCTCGGTATGGACGTGCAGGGTGTCCAGCCAGCGCTGGATCAGGCGTTCCCGCACGGTATACGCGAGCGCGAGGTAGCAGTCGTTTTGCGTGGCAAAGGTGAGGTCTTTCCCTTGATGGTCAGAGAGGTTGTCGAGAAACGCACGCTTCATCACCTCGACTGTAGAGATCGTGCGCACGAACTCCTCTTGTTCTGCACTCGCCACAGGTACGCCCCCTATAAGTTCGTAAGCTTGTAAGCCCGTAGACTCGTTATCGGCCCGTCAATCATGCGCCCTCCATCCGTCTGTTGGGCACACGCCAGTCTATACTCTTTGCATGGGAGATCGCGCAACGTGCGCAATGTGAGGGCACTGTGCGGCGGGGCTGATACGCTCTCGGAGACCTCACCCCCCGGCCCCCTCTCCATTAATCCATTAAATGGAGAGGGGGAGCGTACCTGCTCCGCGTCCCAGCTTTTCCACACATTGCGATCTCGATACGGCTCACTTCCCCTCCCCACGCTTGCTACCCGATGCGCCGTCAGAACGCAACGCGCGCATAGCGGCTGCGGTAATAGATCAGCGGTTCACCCTCGTTTTCGCCGAGCGCGAGCACTTCTCCCACCACGATGCGGTGATCCCCACCGTCGTAGTTGGCCCAGACGCGGCAATCAAACCACGCGATGGCGTTATCGAGGATAGGCGCGCCCGACTGCGCGAAGTGATGGGGTACCCCGGTGAACTGTGGGTCCACGAGTGGGGCGCGGTTGGCGAAGCGGTCTGAGAGAAACTCGTCTTCCACCGCAAGGACACTGACGGCGAAGATGCCGGATTCCTCGATCAGCGGCGTAAAGGAGGACGTATTCGTGAGGCAGAAAAGCACGAGGGGCGGATGGAGCGAAACGGTGGTGAAGCTGTTCGCGGTGATGCCCCGCAACCCCGCCGGCGTGCGCGTCGTTACCACCGTGATGCCCGCCGTGTAGCGTCCGGCAACGAACCGGTAGAGGCGGTCATCGAACGCCGATTCCTCGGGGCCGACGGAGGGAATCGCAGACACGGGCCTTCCTTTCCACGCGGGACGCACCCCCACGCGTGCGATGCACTCACCGTACCCCCTGGTAGCGTCGGCGCAACGGTACGCATTGTACCGCACCCCGCTTTCCGGGGGGCGCGAAGGGGCCGCCTTCAGGGCCGCAATGATGCGAGCGACACGGGGCGTTATGCGCCTGTCACCCGCGCGGCGTACGTTTCGGCGTTGTCTTCCGGGGCGTAGCCGAGCGTGTCCATGGTCGGGCCAATATCCCAGTAGCGGCGGGTGTTGCCGGAGATGGCGTAGAAGATGCCCCAGGTGAGTGGTGTCTCGATGCCGCGCCATGCAAGTTGGGCCATGTCACGCGGGGATAGCCAGGTACTCAACTGCCGCACACCCTTCGGCTCCGGCTGAAACGAGCCGATACGCAGGCAGATCACTTCCAGCCCGTACTGATCCACGTAGTACCGTGCCAGCGCCTCGCCCCATGCTTTCGACGCGCCGTAGAGGCTATCGGGGCGCACGGGCATCTCCGGGTAGCAGGGGCGGTTGTCGCGCTCGTACATACCCGTGACGTGGTTCGTGGTGGCAAAGACCATGCGGCGCACGCCCTCCTGCCGCATCGCTTCCAGCGTGTGGTACTGCCCGATCAGGTTGTTCGGCAGGATTTTCTCCCACGGGTCCGACGTTCCTGGTGAAGCGGCGAGATGGATCACCGCGTCAGTGCCGCGCACCGCCGCCCGCATCGCGTCAAGGTCGGTGAGGTCCGCCGTGACGATCTCCTCGCCCGGCCGCGCCTCCCCCAGGCTCGTACCGCCCGCGCGCCCCTGCAAACGCAGCAGGTACCGCCCCGCGAGCAATTCCCGCAACGACTGTCCGATTCGCCCCCCCGCCCCGGTAATCAGCACCTTTTTCATCGCTTCCCCCGCCTTGCCTCGTATCAAACGCCGAATGCCGCATCAAAACGGCACCGGCTGCCATCATGGAGGGAGTATAGCCGAGGCGACGCCGCAAATCCCTTGCGCTTTGCATTCCGCCATGATGCGGGCACAGAGGTTGCTGTTGATCTTGATAACGCAATGGGCAAGCGCCCGGAAAGGTTTACCACACATGGCAGATTACGATGTGATCGTGCTCGGCATGGGGCCGGGGGGCGAGGTGGCGATTACGCAACTCATCGCGGCAGGCAAGCGTGTCGCCGCAGTGGAGCGTGAACTGGTGGGCGGCGAGTGCGCCTACTGGGCCTGCATCCCCTCGAAAACACTCTTGCGCCCCCCGGAAGCGCGGGCGGGCGCGGAACGGGCGGCGGGAGTCGGTACCCCGGCGCTGGACTGGCCCGATGCGGCGGCGTACCGCGATAAGATCATCAGTCACCTTGACGACAGCGAATCGGTGAAGAGCTACCGCGATCAGGGCGTTGCGGTGTTCAAGGGACGTGGGCGCATCACCGGACGCGGCAGTATAGAAGTGGATGGACAAACCCTGCGCGCCGACCACCTCATCATCACCACCGGCTCGGACAGCGCGATTCCGCCGATTGACGGGCTGGACGACGTGCCGTACTGGACAAACCGGCAGGCAACCACGATGCAGACGGTGCCGGGGCGCGTGCTGATCGTCGGCGGTGGGCCGGTGGCGCTTGAACAAAGCCAGACGATGGCCCGTTTCGGCGCCCACGTCACCATCGTGCAGTCCGGCGACCACCTGCTCGACCGCGAAGACTCGCAGGTTTCCGACCTCATCCGCGATGCCCTGATTGCGGAGGGCATCGCAGTCCGCCTGGGGCGGCAAGTCAAGGCCGCGCGTCGGGCGGGCGAAGGGATCATCGCCACACTGGACGACGACACGACGTTGAACGCCGATGTGCTGCTCATCGCCACCGGGCGCGCGCCGCGCGTGCAGAACATCGGCCTCGAATCCCTCGGCATCACGCCGAGCGAAAAGGGCATCACCATAGACGACCACTGCCGCGTGACCGAAGGTGTCTGGGCGGTGGGCGATGTAACGAACCAGTCACCCTTCACGCACGTCGCACAGTATCAGGCGCGGGTCGCCGTGGCGAACATTCTCGGTGCACCGACGCGCGCCGATTACCGCGCGATCCCCCGCGTGGTCTATACCGACCCCGAAATTGCCGCCGTGGGCCTCACGGCAAAGCAGGCGGAGGAGCAAGGGCTATCCGTCGTCACCGCCACGGTAGACCTCGCCAAAGAGATCACCCGCCCCGTGACGTATGAGCAGAAGCCGCACGGCGAGATGATGGGCCTGATCGCGGACCGTACCCGCCGCGTCCTCGTGGGCGCGTGGGCCGTCGCGCCACTGGCGAGCGAGTGGCTGCAACTGGCAACCCGTCGCTATCCGCGCCGAAATCCCGCTCGCCACCCTACACGACACGATGTTTCAGTTCCCCACCTTCGCCGAGGCGTTCTGGTACGGCGTAGACAAGCTGAACAAGTCCTGAAGAACCCCTCCCCCGACCCCTCCCCCTGGCCTGCGGCGGCGGGAGAGGGGAGGGGATTCATTGCAAGACCGAGGCGTATCCCCAACATCTTAACCTTAACCTGGTTCCCCTCCCCTCTCCCGCCGCCGCAGGCCAGGGGGAGGGGCCGGGGGAGGGGTTCTTTGCCCAGTCAAACAATCTTGTCCGCCACGCCGAGCAGAAAGCAGAGCAAGGCTTTCTGCACATGCAGCCGGTTCTCCGCCTGGTCCCAGACGTGGGACTGCGCGCTCTCAATGGCGTCGTCGGTGATTTCCTCGCCCCGGTGCGCGGGCAGGCAGTGGAGCAGAATCGCGCGCGGCGCGACGCTGAGGAGGCTCATGTCCACGGTGTAATCGGCGAACACGGCGCGGTGCTCATTGGCGCGTATCTCCTGCCCCATGCTCGTCCAGACATCGGTGTAAATCACGTCGGCGTCGTGGACGGCGGCAAGGGCGGAGCGAAACGAGACGGCATCGCCGGCGGCGGCAATCTCGGCAGCGGGAGGGCGGAACTCCTCCGGTGAGGCGATGGTGAGGTGAAAGCCAAACATTGGCGCCGCTTCCAGCCACGAGCGCGCCGTGTTCGACGCCCCGTTGCTGACGTACGCGACCCGCTTCCCCGCGATGGACCCCGCCCCGCCAAAGAGTTCTTCAACGGTAAAGATGTCCGCAAGAATCTGCGCTGGGTGGCTGTCGTCGGTGAGGGCATTGATGACGGGGATTTTCGCCGTCGCCATTTCCACCACCCGGCTATGCTCAAAGGTGCGGTAGACGACGGCATCGCAGTAGCGTTCCAGTACGCGGGCGGCATCGCGGATCGGCTCGCGCACGCCGAGGCCCAGTTCATCCTTGAACATCGTGAAGGGATGCCCGCCCAGTTGCGCCACCCCGGCCTCAAAGGAACCGCGCGTGCGCAGGCTTGGCTTTTCCATGATGCAACAGACGACGTACCCCCGGAGCAGTTCGGTGTAACCCTTCGGCGCCGCCTTGAGCTTCGCGGCGAGCGCGAGCACCGACCGCGCCTCATTGAGCGAGAGATCACGCAGATTGAGGAAATCACGCTTTGCCGCCATAGACACATCCTCTCAAATCAAAGCGAGCGGTTCACGAACCGTTCCTGACATTCGCTACATCACATCTGTTCGCCCCGCGACAAGATACCGCCGCGCGGCAAGCGAACACAAGATTATCTCTCTCTTGTCAACGCGATGGAGAAAACCGAAAGCCTGTTTGCCTGTTTACTGACGCGCCCAATTGAGATTTCGGCCGATAAGCAGTTCGGTCATACGCGCATGATGCGTGTTTTTCATCCCGATTGGTAGCACATCAAAACAATGCTGTGTCGCGAGATCACGTATTTCCTCAGCATCGTCGTAGGTCATAAGAAAATCCCCCGCGAGGCGCGCGGCAAGCGCGAAAAGCTCCTCATGGTTGAGATCGTTGTACACATAAAGACGTGTTCCTGCACGTTTCCGCGACGCGGTATACGGAGGGTCAATGAAAAACACCGCGTCTGGCTTATCGAGATACCAGCGCATCACCGCGACACCGTCACCATGCACAAAAGAAATGCGTTCCCGAATGCTCACGATGTCCTGAATGCGCCGTGCAAGCGTTTCCGGATACCAGCGGGAAGCAATGCCCTTACCATTTTCGCCTGTTTTGATCAGCCCTGCCCCATGCGCAAGGATGCCACCCCGACTTGCCCGATTCCTGACAATCGTGGTAAAGGCGCGTTCCACGCTGTTCGCCGGTGCCTGGGACAGCAATTCCTCCACATTCTCACGCGTCATCACAAAGCGGGTGATGCGCTCGGCCAATTCCGTGGCGGCCCCGGAAACGATTGTTTCCCATACAGCGGCAACATCTTCATCCAGTTCCACCATCAGTGCGTGTTCGGCCAGCATTTCCGCTGCCGCCGTCAAACTCACGATTCCCCCCCCGCAAACGGTTCGATCAACAGGGCAGGAGTGCATGGGCGGCAGCGAAGCCACTGCCGAATGCGTGGTATCAACCATGTTTTCCCACCGGGATAACGGAATGGGCTGCGTTGCGGTACGGAGGCAACATTCACGATGCCGGTGTGCGGTGATTGCACGGCGTCCGATAAGAGCGACGGCTGATACAGGTAATTCATGTCGTCTTCGATGTTCATGAGGCAACCACATCGGTTAACGTAGGCGCATCCGGTGGATTCTCGTCGTCTCGCTTTACACCTACACGAAGCAATCTCTCCTGCAACACCTCGATGAAAGCATCAGCCAGGCCAGCTTCCGTCGTAGATATTGTCACGAGCGTTAGTTCCAGGACGTTTTGATGCAATCAAGAACCTCTTCTGCGCATATTACCGGAGTTTTAGAAGTTGTATCGATGATCACATCATATTGGATATTGGAATGTACACGATGGGCAGACCATCGTGCAAGACCAGGGTAGTTCATACGCTGGCTCTCTCGTCGCTCAAGCTCGTCGAGACTGCAATATACACCGACGAGTAATGGCGTAAAAGGTGCCAATACCGTGAACCAATGATCGCGGACTCTTTCATCAAGTAGCATCTCGTCAACAACAACCGGATTACCGGATCGGACGATCTCAGCAACTGCCCGATGATATCCGACCATAATCCGCCATCCTGCGACACCGTAGCCAATACCACGAACAGGATGGCCGTCTTCAGACGGCAGTTCCAAGTATTCAAAACCGAGGTGCCTATAGGGTCCACAAGAAGCCCAACGAGCAGGAACGGCATGGAAGCAGGTATCGAGACCAAGCAACAGGTATGGCTCGTCCAATACGTCCTGGAGAGCTTTACCGAGGCTCGTCTTCCCCGCAGACGACGCGCCATTAAGAAAAATGATGGGCGTCATAGAACTGCCTTTCACTGTCCGATAACCATCCGGAGATCATCCTTTGTCGCGCAGTTCCGCCGCGAAGGCCGCGCAGTGCCGTTCCCACGCGGCGATCAGGCGGTCTTCCCAGTCGTCGCCCGATGGGGTGGGGATGCGGTCGCGCGCGTCGAGCCAGGCGACGATGCGACGCACGCCATCGTCAAAGGGAACGGTGTAGCGGAAATCGAGGTCGCGGCGGGCGGCGGCGTTGTCGAAGATGTTGTTGTACTGGAAGTTCTCGCGGGTGAGCACCGCGCCCTCCGGCAAGGCAGCGGCGAGCAGGTCTGAGGGGATATGCACCAATGCCGGGGGCGGCGCATTCATCACGGCGGCGACCCGCGCGTGGTACGTGTTCCAGGGCAACCATTCCTCGCCCGTGACGTGGTATGCCCGCCCGAAGGTGCGCGCGTTCCCGGCGGCGTGCGCAAAGGCGTGCGCCACATCGTCCCGATGGCAGGCAGCCCAGAGGTTCGTGCCGTCTCCGTGTACCACGATCGGGCGACTGGCACGCAGGCGACCGAGGTAATCGAGGCTGCCCCCGAAGGTGGAGAGCATCCCGCGCCCCTCACCATAGGTGTACGCGGGCCGAATGATCGTGACGGGGAAATCGCCCGCCGCGTGCGCCGCCTCGAAGATCGCTTCGCATTGCTGCTTTCTGTACGCGTATGGAAACGCCGCACGCGGCACGCGCGGTGCGTCCTCACGGATGGGATACACGGGCGCGGGCTTCGTATAGACGTCCACCGTGCTGCAAAAGACGTAGTGCCCCACACGCCCGCGCAATGCCGCGACCGCCCCTTCGGCCTCCTCCGGCGCATAACAGACCATGTCTATTACGCAGTCAAACGGCCCCGCCGCCATCATCATGTCCGCTGCGAAACGCGCCGCGTCCGTGCGGTCGCCCGCTATCACCGTCGCCCCATCAGGGATCGCCACGCCCGGTGTCGTCTGTCCCCGGTTGTAGAGCGTCACGCGCTCCCCACGCGCGAGCAGTTCGCGCGTGATCGCCGTGCTGATGAGGCCCGTGCCACCAATGATGAGAACGTGCATCTCCAGCCTCCTTAATCAATCGAAAGGTTCCACCACAGAGACACAGAGGGCACAAAGGAATACATAATAAAATATAATTCTTTGTGTTTTCTCTGTGTCCTCTGTGTCTCTGAGGTGAAATCTTTTCTCATCCCACTGCCGCGCCGGTAAGCACGAGCACCCAATCGTCGGGGCGGTCGGGGTCCGTCGGCGCGGGGGAAACGAACTGGTTGGTCTCGTGGGGGGGGAGGGCGTCGTGCAGGTCGCCCGTACGAGGGTCGAACCAGCGGGCGGTGCGCTCAGTGGCATCGGGCAGGGCGAACGTGATCGCGCCACCGACCGGGAGATAGACGACCACCGTGCCCGCGTCCGCCGACGCGAGGGCGTGGGGCGCGTGGCCTTCGGTATACGGCGTTTCGGGTGGGGCGAGCAGGGCCGGAGCGGGATGCAGGAGCGCGAAGGGAGCGATTTCGGTGAAGAAACGCCGCCAGTGCAGCAGGAATTGCAGCCCCGGCTGGTCGGTATCGAGGTCCATCCACGGCCCCCAGGTATGCTCAAAGCCGTGGATGATTCCCAGGCCCATCATCGCGCCTCGCCATGCGCCGCGCCGCGTGTGGTCGGGGTCGCAGTGTTCGTGGCTAGGCAGCAGGGGCGCGTACGCCGGTTCGCGCTCGTACCCCCACTCCGCGAACACCGCCGACTGCTCCCACCCCGCGAACGCCGCCGCGATTTTTTCCTCGATCCCCGCCGCGAGCCAGCCGTCCGCACGCTCCCGCGTGCCCCACTCCTGATACAGGACTGCGTCTACCGCTTCGGGATCGGCGGCGAAGCGCTCCGCGAACGGGGGCAGGCGTGGGCCGTTATGCACCGCGACGAGGTGCCCGTGGCCCGCCGTCGCCTTGAGCCAGCGCCCGACGCGCAGCATCCAGCGGTTCGCCACAGGGGTGTAGTTCCAGTCGCCATTCGGGTAGTACTCGTACTCGTTCATCGGCGTCCAGAAGAGCGTGGCGGTGTACGCATCGTAGCGGGCGACGAGGTAGCGCAGCCAGAGTGTTTCCCACTCAGCGGTGAACCACGCGCGGCTGTTGAAAGGCCACTCGAAGCCCCACGCCTCCATGATGATTTCCAGCCCGATGCCCGTCGCCTCCGCCGCCTGCACTACGCGGTCTATCGTGGCGAAGTAGCCGAGATCGAAGCGGTCGAAGCGCGGCGACTGCTCGCTGCCGCCCCAGGCCCAGGTGCGGCGCGTTTGCCACTGGTTGTAGCCGTCGGGCGGGTGAAAGGGTGAGACAGGCACGCGCACGCGCAGCAGGTTGAACCCTTGCGCCGCGCGCCGTTGCAGAAAGGGCGTTACATCCGCGCCACAGTGGGCGAAGCCGAACAGGTTGTAGACGGTGTCGCCAAAGATCAGCGCGGGCGTGCCGTCTTCCCACGCGAAGCCCCACGCCTCTCCCGGCGTCGCCCGCAGAAAGCCGCGTGCCTCCCGCTCCGTCACCGCGACCGTACCCGTCGCGGTAAGCTCCGCATTCGCGGGGCGGCTCGTGATCGCATACTGCCACTCCCCGGCCACGCCGGGGTTGAACCGCACGCGCCACGTCCCGTCGCTGTCGTAAAAACCGGGCACGGCTACCCGCTCCCCACCCGGCCCGGTGAACACCGCGTCCACCGTCGCATCGGTAAACGGCTCCCGGTACGGCACCGTGGTGCGCAACGTCCACTCGCCCACCGTCCGTCGCGCCAGCGTTTCCGGCCCCGTCGCAGTTTCCATGCCTGTCACGGTCATCCGTTCCTCCCACGTCTCCCCATCTGAGTGCGGTTATTTATAGACCACGAAGGTGGTAGGAACCTCAGCTGGTTTTCGCGGCAGCGTGACGAGAAGGGGTATGCCGATGCACCACGCGCAGATCAGCGGGGGACAACGTCAGCAGTGCGAGGGTGCGCTCGCCCTCGGTGAACTCCACTTCGTACCCCTCATGGTCGCCATAGACTTCGACCACCGTGCCCTCTGCACCATCCCGCAACCCTTCGTCCGGTAGCGGATGAGTCAGGCTGACCACATCAAATAACTGGGGCATTATCTTTTCCTCTCTGTGCGGGATATGCGCTGACAAGTCGCGGTATCGGTATTGTCGCGTCATTGGCAATGTACCATGCGGTCAGCACGTTTGGTGTGCGCTCGTCGGGGCAAATGAGCGACCCAACGATACGGTACGTACGCTCCCGAAAGGCATCCCGTATCTGCTCAACGTCGTACGTCTGTCCATGTTCCAGTAAGGCGGCTGCCAGAACATCAGGACGGTCAGGAGTGAAGCCGAAACGCATAAAGAACCGCGCTTTCGGGCCACCCTTTTCGTGAGCCAAGTCGAGAACATATTCGGTGATCTTCTCAATTGGTACGATGGCATGTTCTCGATGTGGCAGTTTCATCTCTGCTCGTCATCGGGCTGGGCGTGTTGATATGCCTTGTCCACGGTTATACGTTCCTCCCATCCACGCCCGACACCCCCATCGCGGCTCGTACCGGTATGATACGGCAGCGAGAGCGATACACGAACCGCAGCGGTTACGGTGCCAAGCCCGGTGGTGAAATCACCCGTCCCTGTGCGAGAATGCGGCACGGAGACCATTACGGACCAGCACGGAAGGGAGACACGCCCGATGAAGCGCACAACCTTGCTCAATGCCCCGCTGTCCGCCGCGATTGCGCGGCTAGGCCACACGGATTTGCTGCTCGTCGCGGACGGTGGCCTGCCGATCCCCGCCGAGCCGGAACGGATAGACCTTGCACTTGTCGCCGGGGTGCCCACGATGATGCAGACGTTGCGGGCGATTTTCACCGAGCTTGCAGTGGAAGCGGCGTACGTCGCGGCGGAACAGGCGGAGTTCGCGCCGAAGTTTCATGCCGAACTCCGCGCCTTTCTCGCGGGGGAAGGCGTCGAACTGCGCACGCACCTGACGCACATCGCCTTCAAACAGGAGGCCCGTCGTGCTCGTGCCGCCGTGCGCACCGGCGATCTGACGCCGTATGCGAATATCCTGCTGCAATGCGGCGTGGTTTTCGGCCCCTACGAGGACGACCCGCCACGCGACCGCGCCGTGCCCGTGTCTCAGGTCAAGCCCGCGTAGCCGCATCGCCGCATCGCACCGCATAATAATGGGGGGAGAACGCCTGATGCTCCGACGCATCTTCGCCGGTACCCGGTACCTCATTGCCATCGCCGTGCTTGGCGCGCTCCTGTCGGCGGTGGTCACGCTCGTCTATAGCGCGATCACCGTGCTCCGCGTCACGGGAGACATCTTCGCGCACGGCGATTTCACGACCGATGGCGCGAAGCATGTCGCCGTGGACTTCATCGGGCTGATAGACCTCTTCCTGCTCGGCACGGTGCTCTACATCGTCGCGCTCGGCCTGTACGACCTCTTCATTGACGACCACCTGCCGATGCCCGCGTGGCTCCATATTGCCAGTCTCGACGACCTGAAAGAAAAACTGATCGGCGTGATCGTGGTGCTGCTCGCCGTCGCCTTTCTCGGCCAGGTCGTGGAGTGGAAGGGCGAGACGAGCATCGCCGCCCTCGGCGTCTCCGTCGCCCTCGTGATCGCCGCCCTCAGCGCCCTGCTCATCTTCAACCGGCACGACGATCATGCAACGGGAACGCACAAGAAGCGAGACCCACTCGCATAGCGTATAATAGAGGCACTGTACTTCTATATAAAAAGGGGTTACATGATGGATGAACAGGACACGGTGCCTACGAAGTTTTGCTTTGTTATCTCACCAATTGGCGCCTCGAATAGCGATATTCGCCACGCTGCAGATGAAGTCCTTAACAATGTCATCATTCCTATTGCTGAAGATCAGGGATACGAGACGCTCCGCGCGGATCAGATTGGCAGGCCAGGCGTAATCACAGAGCAGATTCTTACCAACCTTATCAAGGCTGATCTCGTGATAGCCGTCTTAACCGGGGCGAGCGCAATTGTATTCTATGAACTCGCAATTCGCCATGCAACGAACAAACCATGTACTCAAATCATTGACGATCGCGAAACTATCCCCTTTGATGTCCGTGGCTTATGGACCATCTACTACAATCCGACGAGTTGGACGAGTGCCCGTACCTGTGGAGATAGCCTTAGACGCGCAATTGCAAGTATCGAGTCCGGTGAAGCGGAGGCCACAAATATTATCTACTCTTCCATCGGCGTTGTAAAGCAGCTGCAGAGTGATAACCCTGAGGTGCGAGCTGGTGCCGAGCTGGTCCAAATGGTTAACAGCTTGACCGAGACGATGGCAGCGCAGATTCAGCGATTAGACAAAAGTATTGCACAGCTACAAAGCTCCATTACTGTAAGGAATACAACACTTGATCCCGCATGGGTACTACCCAATGTTACTATTGGAGGAACGGGTGTGTCTGTCACACCCCTGTCTGGCAGAGGCTCCCACGATTATGCCAGCACACCTTTATCTGTTACTCGCGATGTAACTATTGGACCCCTAACTCTTAGCTCCCCAATCGCCCTTTCAGCCGAGAAAGGTGCGATTAATGTGCGCCCCCCAAAGCGCAACCCTCCAGAGCAGCAAACACCATAGGACTTACGCAGTTGAGCGGCGTGGCGCGGATCGGGTAAAGTGCGGGCATGAATGCACCACGCTGTTCGGACGAAGACTATATCCAGTTTCTGCTCGCCTCGCCGCGTGTAGTGAGCGCGACCGAGGCGGCGCGCGTGCAACCGCGTGACGTGCGTGCGCCTGCCCACGACGCCTTTACGCGGCTGTTGCACCGGCTCGAACCCGACCCCGCCACGCTGTGGCAGGAGGTCGAGGGACAGGTTGCGCGCACACGCGGCGTACTTGTCCTCGACGACTCCACGCTCGATAAGCCGTACGCACGCAAGATCGCGTTGGTGCATCGGCACTGGTCGGGCAAGCATCACGCGGTGGTGGATGGCATTAATCTGATTACCATGGTCTGGACCGACGGCGACGCCGTGGTGCCGTGCGACTGGCGGGTGTTCGACAAGCCACACGACGGCATCACGAAAAACGAACACTTTGCAGCGATGCTGCTGACTGCGAAACAGCGCGGCTTCGCCCCCGAATGCGTGCTGTTCGATAGCGGGTACGCGAGTATTGACAACCTGCGCCTAGTGCGCGATTGCGGCTGGCGGTGGCTGACGCAACTGAAGAGCAACCGCAAGGTAAACGTGAACCGCACGGGGTATCGGCCCGTGTGCGACTGCGCAATCAGCGAGACGGGCACGCAGGTGTGGA
>JAABUQ010001926.1_pt1 | contig 42700 bp, 52 predicted proteins | sample 5560001 | NCBI WGS metagenome assembly JAABUQ01 (sample SAMN10711888, study PRJNA513371) | rock metagenome | isolation source: Antarctica rocks | place: Antarctica: Victoria Land, Finger Mt nord | collected 2015-12-18 | reverse complement strand
CACGTACGGGTCCTCCGCGGATGCGAAACCCTCGCAGACGACGTCCGTGGAGCCGAGCTTGAATTCGGGGGGGAGGGAGGCGGTGCAGGTCCATTGGATGTCTTCGGCGTTGTAGTCGGCGCCTTGGTTCTTGCAGCGGAGGATGGAGGGTTGGTGGTGGGTGCAGGCGGGGCCGTGGCAGGTTAGCTGGGGGGGGGATGTTAGTTGGGGATTTGTGTTTCTGGTGGGGTGAAAAGGGGGAGGGGGGGGAGGGTTTGGGAGGGGAGGTGGGGAAAGGGGAGGGGGAAAGGAAGATGAGGACGGACTTGTGGGATGGGGGAGACGCGGTTGTGTGTTGTTTGGAGGTCTTTGCGTAGGGTGAGGGTCTTGACGTTTGAGAGGAGGATTTTTTCGGGCGTTTTGCGGGCGGAGATGGAGGTTGTGAAGTGCAGGGAGAGAAGGAGGAGGGAGAGGAGGAAGGGCATCTTGTGAGGGTGAAAATGTTACGGGAGAACAGTCTGTTTCGTTAGGGCTTGATTGTATTCCAGTTCATCTTCGAACGATAGGATGTATGGTTTGCTGAGAAGCCAAGTGTCCAGATGGTGGCTTTGGTTTGCCTGGTTCCATCGAAAACTGATGCCTGAGGCGGGCCTCGGAACGCGTCTTCAGACGCGCCAAGGCCGACGTCATTCCGAGGTCAGGTGGTTCGGATATCTGATCTAGAGAAAGCCAGACTCTCGGGTTTCTTGACATAGCGACATTCCGTTGATAAGTCTGACGCAGTAATAAGGCTTAAAGGTGATAAGTATAGGTAATGTCATGTGAGAGCCTGGAAATACAAGTGACTCCTCTGCTGAGAGGTAAGGCAGGTAGCTCTAGGGTATTCGCCATATCGAAGTACACAGAACGGTGGCCATGGTCCACCCATGTACGAGAGTCCAATAGCTACAGAAGCCGGCCATCAGATGTGATGCTACGCCCTGATGTCTATACTCCTGGCACCACGGTGCCACCAATACCCAGAGCGTCCTTAGCCTTTTTCACCCGTCTCTTTCCCATCGCGGCAGCTTTCTTCACCACCTTGTTGTGGGCTGTTTTCCTCTGCCTCGCAGTGAGCTCCTTCGATTTCCCGGCTTTCTTCCCCTTGGTCCCCTTAGCTTGGCTCGGAGCTTTCCCTTCCTCCTCTTCCCCTCTCTGAGCATTCTGGTTCTCCTTCGCTGAAGAATCATTCTCCATCGCCTCTTTATCTGCCGCCTCCGCTTCAGCAGCCGCATCGTCAGCTCTCTGCTTCAATACCTCGCCCAGCGCGGCCTTGGCTGTCACTTCCTCTTCCTCGATCCTCTTCCGATCCTCCTCCAGTTCCTTCTCCAGCTCCTTCGGATCATCATACACCGTATTCGTCATTTTCTGAAATTCCGCCATATCAACCGGCATTCTTTCTCCCTTCAGCGCCTTTTCAATGCGTACCGGGTCATCCCTCTCCTCCTTGTTGAATTTCAGCTTCACCGAGTGCCGTGTTCTGCCCAGGAACATTTTGCTGATCATGTTGAAATCGGTGCCGAACATGCGCAAGCCGTCGTAGAATTGGTCCGTTAGCAATTCACCCCATCCCCCGCTCTTGTCCCTCTTGCCCCACGAGGCTTGAGTCACGCGCCGAGTGAGATCGTTCTCTTCCACAGATTCAAGCTGCTCGGCGTTGCGCTCGGCGGCTGCTAAGGCGTGACGGTCGATGAGCAAGGAGGCATCGTCAATCACGATTTGGCCATCGACGATGACCGCTTCGGGGACTGCATGACGGGTCTCATTTGCGTGCGGTGCCAAGCGTTCAAGGCGCTGGTCTGTGGTTTCGGTAGGGTTGTCGTCGGTGTCGGGTTGCTCTTCTGTCGCCACGCCATTGCGTTTGTCAATGCGTTGCTGTTTTCGCTTGGCTTTGGCTTCTTGTTCCATCTCTTGGAGTTGTGCCTCACGTGTTGACTTTCTGCCGGTTCGAAGGTTCTTGGTGAGTTCTGACATTAGAACTTCCGATGGATCGATGCGAACATCCTCTGCGTTGTCAGGGGTTACTTCTCGCTTTTTGCGCTTTTTGCGCTTTTCCTTGGGCTCAGCATCGCTCCTTTCCGCTGCGTCATCTACAGATTGGGTGATTGTGTCCTTGTTCGGAGCCCTTCGTTTTCTCACTTTCGCTAGACCTGGATTCTCCCTGGTGGAACCGCGCGCGGCGTCCAAGACAACATCCGCTGCGGCTGTCTCTGTAGCACGCTGCTTACCTTTGGCCTTCGCTGAAAGTCTTTTCTTACCAGTCTTATTTACTGGTGTTGCCGGTTCGGTAGAAGTGCGGATAGGTTGGGAATCGATTTGAGAGGGCGGCGGCGTAAGGATTGGGGCTTGTGGAGTTCTTTTACTGCTTCCACTAGTTTCTGTTGTTGGTAAAGCTTCTTCGGCCTGCGCAGTTACGGGTTCAGCAGGTATGGCCTTTTGTTGAGAAGGTTGTGTCCGTCGACGTTTTGCAGCTGGTTGCTCCGATTGCTCGGCAACAGATTCACCAGCCTCTGATGTTGTAGTGGGCTGAATAGAATTGCTCGATATGCTAGCTTGAGCGGTTGGTGTAGCTGACTTGGGTTGGCTGACCGGAAGCGCGGCTGGAGTATTCTTTACAGATGACGGAGCTCGAGTACTGGGTATAGGAATTGAGACCGCTTGTGGATCTCTAGGACGAGTTCGAGATTGAATAGAAGCGACTAGTTCTGTTTCCTGTTCTTCCTCGATGCTAATTTGCGCATTTTGTGACACCGAGTCAACATTGTCGGCTGCAGCTTGAGCTGCTGAAACGATTGCTGCGGGTGCAGAATGTGGGATTGAAGGTGTAGGTACGGCCGAGGATTCAGGTTTATGCAGCAACAAGGCTGGCTGAGGCGTTCCAGGTAGGACCTGGCTGTCGATGCTTGCCCTCGCTGGGGTCTCGGTCGAAGCTGGTGCTCGGCGCGTTGGAGCTACTTTAGGCTTGATCTTTGTGTTCGATTTATCTATATAACCATCAATCAAGCTTTAGATAGTGTTCTTGGGCCATCTTACTGATCACCGAACTACCGAGAGCCGACATCTTGTCCAGCCGCCGACAAGTCGAGCAGATCCACGATCTACCCTGGATCTTGAAGTAGTTGTGCGGGGCGTGGTGGATGGAAGTTAGCTCTGGAATTAAGAATGCCAAGAGTCTTACTAACGCCGCGACTATCTTGAGTACACCCATCCGATAGCTTGAACGATATCTCAAGAGTTGGCCGAGTCAAAACCATATCTATTACCTCAACAGAGACATCCTGCTTCAGTTCGGATCGAGAAGTAGTGCTCCATCTCCTGCCACCGTATGGATAGCTTCTCACGCCTGTGTTTGCACCGAATTCATCTTTCCTTCCGAAACGAACACACATTGCATTGGTATCTTATGCAAGCGGGGCAATATTCATGGGATGGCAAACTATGAATCAAAGACAGAGCTGGCTAGTGGCAATTGAAGGCAACGCTGTCACTGTCTCGGGACGATCGAGTCCTCTGGGTCGGAGAAGCGACAACAACAGCCATTTCGTCGAATGAAATGGCTTTGCAGTGTCCATGAGTGGGAAAACGATTCTATCGTCGCGTTCCACAACGGCGAGGTTTTCAATCTCACTGCTCTCTGGGATGGCTATTGTCGGACCTGAGCTTGCCACATCTCTTACCACTGTAGACTTCCTATAATGCTTGTATTCTCTGGCCTGATAGTTCTCGACTGGATTTTCGGGATCAACCGTTCGTATAGTTGGTAGTCTGTCACGAGTATCGTTTTCCTTGCTGTTTCAAATACACTTTCACCGTTAGCAATCGTCCAGATCGGCAGGAATAGTCGCCTAATAAGAGCTCCGCAAGTCACGATCGGTCTGCTGCAACACACAAATAGAGTTGATCACTGTCAGCGATGGTCGTTTGCCCCGCATGGTTTCCGTGCAACTCATCCCATGTACAACTCTATACCGCATGTTCTGCAAGAGGTCAAGTGCAGGGGCTTCATTAGGACCTCAATGAATGCGGTGGTGGTTCGGCGCCAAATGAATCGATGACATGTAGAATGTTCCGTAACTAAGTGGTATCGGCCAATTGTTCACTGCCAACTTGGGGCTCTGTCACTTGATTTGGATCGCTGTTTTCGTGGAAATATCTCCTCCCTCGGCGGACTGTGGAGTCTCATAGCGGCATCAACGATGATTTCAAACAGCAGACGCACGAGGAAATGACCCATTTTGGTCCTTAACCTGATATCGAGGAAATCAAAATGACCAGCAGCAACGGCTTTAGGTCGCTTTCGCCTGCGCAGGCGTACACGCTGTTCGGTGCTGCGCTGGGGTTGATTACGGTGGTTGAACGAGGCCAGAAGACGACCGAACATGGGGGTTCTGAAACCCGAGCTACCTGGTGTGGTATTCCGTAACAGAATTGTATTGTTCGATCGGCGAGACCGGTCTCCCTGTTAGTAAGTCTCTGCAGGTCTCCTTGGCTTTGAATTAGTCAGATCACTGACGTGCGTAAAAGTCTGCCCGCTTTGCAGCACTGCGAAACGCTTGGTCGCACTGTGATGAGCGATCAGAAAACTCTGAGCTGGTCCACGATGGAAATGTAACGGCGGCTTGCACCTTTAACACTTATGCCCCGCTCAAGCGAATTGACTCTCGTCCTAGAGGGACTGACTCAATGTAGCAAGAGCTTCAAGAACGGCATCATCATGATGCCCAGGTCATTGTTATGCAGATCAAGTAACATGTCCGAGCTCACAGATAGAGGACCGCAGACAGAGCTCGACCTAGGCCGCTGCCTCCGCCATCTGTATGTGCACCAGCTGGGCTTCCTACCCGAGAGGATCAGTGATCCAGACATGGTGTTCCTGCGTTGTTCGCCGTGACCTCGAATGCGAGACTCGATGCAGCAGGTCCTCACAGGGCTGTACCAAGTGGATTGAAGAGCCTGAGCTTTTGCTCGGCCAGCTTTCATTACGAGGTGACTCATTGATGAGACTTTAATGTCGAACAGGGACTATTGTGAGAGTTTAATCAAATGACGAAAGCACTTTCGGAAAGGAGTGCTGATAGCTGCGAGCGGGAAACAATCTTGCACGTCGAACCTGCATCGACCTGCATTCTCTAATCAAAGCGAGCCGACGGGATACTAGCCGCTTGTCTAAAGCGTAAAGCGCTATGCTATGCGGCTGTAGGGTGCTAATTGATAGGCTGGCTAAGTCAGAATATATTAATTTGCACCCTGGAACAATGTGTAGACGAGTTGGTAATGTCGACCCATTTCCAAAGTGGTAAAATATTCAAGTATGTCGCGAATACCGTCGGAGGTTCCTCAGAAAACAGGAAACAGGAAACAGGAAACAGGAAACATTAACAAGCGAACTGAAACCCACAAGTGCCAGTACATGGGACACTATCACACCACTCTACATAGGATGCATCTTGCCCTAGAATCGTTCGTAAGTAGACTTGAGTGCCTTATCCTGATTACTTTTCAAGCTGATAGCCGTCGTATGCTCACGATAATAGTAGACGCTTGGGAACATTGCTGGAATTTTTCCACGGTCCTTGTGTGCATATTCTGATTCTGAATTAGGAAGAGAGCAGCACAGTTCAGTAAGGTAGTGCGTCCCCAGCAGGATCCCGCAGTACTGCCTCTGTATCCACAGAGGTTTGGTACCTTGTTTGCTCGGGAGCAACACTAATCGGTCTCAGGGGTCTGTGCAGCATCGAGACTTGGGTAGGATGAACATGGGTCATCAGTAATGCACCGCTGACTGGATCGTCGTGGTACGCTCAACCAAACGTTGAGATAATATCTGGACAGATGTAGAGCCAGAAGGATGTACGGAAATAGATGCCGGAGCGTAGTACCTAAAGTGTACAATGGTATTGTTAGTGACGACACGCAGTACCGGATTTGAGCTTGTTTCCATTGCTCTGCCGAGTTGTTGTTGAATGATTTGAAGCGCCCCCCGAATTCTGATATACCCTTCTATGTGATGTACATGGACAATCGTAGGAGCTAAGATATATAAGGAAATTTATGTAGACAAGTATCTATTCCCGTGCACCAGCGAGAAATCATCCATGTTCTACTTCACAATTCTCGAAAAGGACAATGTACAAAACACCGTGTACAGACCATAGCTCTAGAGGTAGACTGTCGAACTGTTTGCCTTACTCAAGCGAACCAACCAGCATGAGCGCTCGCAGTAGGCATTCCAAACGGACATTACTGGATGAAACCTTAGAAGAGGACCGTACCACGTATTGGGTAGATCTAGAAAGGCTCTGTATACAGAGGAAATTCCAAAGGCATTGAATCTCGCCCAGAATGCCGCACAGTCACCTTCACGAAGGTCCATAGAACGTAGTCATTCAGCAAGCCATCTCACTGCACGCCAGAAAAGCAAGCAGCGTCAAACAATAAAACTCACAGAGCAGCATATCGTGGCCAACAAAGAATAAGGAGGCGCTTCAGTATGTGCAAGATGTTCGAAAAGCTTGGCATCTATGTGCTAGTCTGAAGTGGGCTAGCTTCTTCCGGCCAGGCGAAAGAATCGCAACATCTCCCCTTTTGCATTTTCGACTCACAATAACTACTCCTTCTCACCTTCTAGATACTCCAGAGTAGTGGGATTGTGTTCCATGTGTGCTGCTGGAACACTTCGATCTGCGGAGAACGCGCAGTGGCACTGATGCCCCTCGTCGGAGGACTTCCTGTCTCTCTTCCTTCACCCACTATTGTCAAGATGGAGGAAAGGAAGAGGTCAGCCGTTGACAATGCCGACCCGGCGCCGCCATTCAAGAGGCAAGCAACGTCTGTAAACGGCGCTGGGAAGGCCCATATCGATGCGGACATGCCATGGCAAGACGATCTTGAGGTGAGCATGTACAGCCCCATGAGATACCACGACAATCTGATACGGACCCTCTATCAGGGAGATTTTTTTTGAGAGGTGCATGCTGACAGCTTTTGTGCCGTGTAGCGCTTCCAGAAAGAGGCTCTTTGGCGGCAAATGCAGGAGTACAAGCGGGACCGTAATCATCTGGAGACTCGGCTAAATGAGCTGTCAAAGCGCTCAACATATCATGATGATCATCTCCGGATGATTGACGTTTGGTTTAGTCAGGTGAGTGAGGCCTGAATCTGCCGCGCAAACAGATACTGACGGGCATGTTTTACCTAGTTGTTGGATGAAATCAAGCTACTGGTCGTTGACATGACAAGCCAAGAAACATATTCAGCTTTCCCTTCTGCCCTCCTAAACAGCGAAAAATCGACATTCGAAAAGCATCTTCAATCAAGGTCTAAAAGTATCTCATCAGCTATTGGACATCTCTTCAGTCGCGATCCAGCTTCACCGGATATCTCCCAGCTTCAGGGTCGGATTGCGGAACTACTAGCGCAAGAGAAGGTCCATATTACTGAGCTAGAGCGAAGTCGGACAGAACAAGGACAGCTCGAGGAGCGTTTGGAGGCTGCGTCCTTGCGGTACATGCTTGCAGAAAAGAAGCTTGACCGGGTGAAAAGTACGACAGTCCAGAAGCTCGAGCAGCAGGCTATCGCAAGCGGCAAAAGTGAATCAAGCGTTGGGCTGGACAACACCGCTGATGGAGTAGATATGAAGGTCGACACCGAAGCTTTGTTCGAAGCCGAGAAGGCCAAGAAGGAGGCAGACGCTTCGTTTGCCAAGCAAAAGGAGCAGCTTCAAGCACTGGAGGCCGACAATGAGAAGCTCACGGCACAGATAACGACGCTGGAGAGTCGGTTGACTCACCTCAGCGACGATGACTACAGCAAAACGGACCTGTTCAAGCATCTGAAGTCGCAGCACGAGGACGTCATAAAGCGAATCAACGACTTGGAGGCCACCAACGTGAAGTTAAGGGAAGAGGCAGAAAAACTTCAAGCAGAGCGAACGGCACATCGGTCCCAGCTCGAACAAGAGTCGCGGATGGTCGTCTCGGAGAAGGAAGCTCTCCTGGCTCAAGCAGAAAATGACTTGGCAAGGATAAGGACAACCAGAGATGAGCTCGTAGCTGATGTCCAGATGCGCAAGGCAGCACAAAGCCAGGAGCGTGCATCGATTGAGCAGATCAAGGAGCTTGCAATTGCGCGTGAAGAGCGAATCAAGGTTCTCGAATCAGAGATTGAGCGAATAAATATGCAGCCTAATCAGACGAACGGTGTTCCAAGTCCAGAGCCCAGTGTTGAGGATGCCACAACAGACGATCTCTACAGCAAATATTCGACCCTAGAACGCCAATACGCCATGCTTAAAGCCGAACTGCAGTCGATGGAGAAAGTCTACCAGAAAACCTCTACGGTAGCTTCACAGAAGGTCACCAACCTAACGAATCTCGAAGAGAAGACGATGAGGTTAGGTGCCGAGAAGTCCAAAGCAGATCAGAAGTACTTTGCAGCTATGAAAGCAAAAGAAGCTCGCGAGCAGGAGGTCCGGACACTTCGTGCGCAGAATTCGAAGACCTCGGAGATCGTGTCACAGCTCAAGGAATCCGACACCGCGAACCGCAGCCTGATCATAAATCTCGAGAAGCAGGTCGCTGAGCAGAAAAGTGCGATAGCAGCTTTGGGAATCAAGTACAACTCATCCCAGCAACAGGTCAACGAACGAAACATTCTGCACGAGGGCTTGAAATCACAAGTCGAAGAGCTGAAGAAGAATCTTGTAAATAAGGATACTTCTTCAGGCCTCGTCTCCAGCGCGCATCGAAAGGCCGAAACAGAAATCGAGGGGTTGAAAGTTCGCCTGGCGGAGACGCAGAAGGGCTTGGAATCGTGGAAGACGAAAGGGTTGGGCAACCAAAATGAAGAGTACGAGATGCTCAGAGTGAGTATCCCCTCGTTGGCGTTCACTCAAGCCACTTTATCTGGAACAGATGCCTTGTGTGGACACGCTGACATGCTTATCAGACCCTAGCGATTTGTACCGTCTGCCGCATCAACTTCAAAAACACAGTTATCAAGACCTGTGGACACGTCTTCTGCAAAGAATGCGTCGAGGAGCGCCGAACTTCCAGGTCAAGAAAATGTCCGAATTGCAACAAAGCATTTGGGCAGAATGACTACATGCATGTCACACTCTAACTAGCTCTCCCCTCCCCACACCTCACAAGACCAGTCAGCTCTTACACACTCGGCCTTCTTACAGGCCTCGGTGCTTTTGTACTATACTATTCGATTCTACCTTCTCTGTCCGTTGGGGCAGGGATGCCAGCAGGTGGCAGATGTCGTCCTCGGGACTGGGCGATTGCTGGCATTTGGCCCCAACGTCAGCTAAACAGTTCAGCTAAAGTTGCTTCTATGTTCCGAGCGGTTCGGGAAAGCAAAGGCTTGGATCTATGTAAGGCAACTCAGCTAGCAGGCCGCGAAGGGAGGGCTCTTGGCTATGTCAGTCGTGGATAGCTTCAAGATCGAGAAGCTCTGAGCTTGACTGTGGTTCAAGACTGTCGGCATTTGCTCTTGTATTACATCCAGTAGCATGGCATTCTGAGCGATTAAACTAGCGAGCACATGGGGAGACATTTGCATTTATTTCTCATCTACCCTTTGACTTATGCTTCTCGCTTATATTGGTCTATGAGGATATGCCCGAGGCTCCAAATTTCTATCTTCAGACCAATTATAGGAGGATGTATTCCTTACGCCGGCAGAAATGTCATCGTGCTCCTTTCATCTTCAGGTACTTTACCTCTAACTTTTGTAGACCTGACTCTCATCGTCGTCAACTTCAGCCCTCGATCAGACCCTGGTTGGGTAGCATACGGGCCCAGCATGGATGATGCTGATTGGTCAAGGGTCTGCATGACGCTAGGCTACAGAAGCCGTGACACACGGTCAATGCTTCAAGTTGTTTCAACAGCATACCCCACCACAACAGCTTCTCGACGAACATACTCACGCCGGGTGTCGCCGCACACACAGTCGGCTACTCGTAGAAACAAAGGTCCATTATGTCACATGTCTGCACGATATGACACTGGGCCAGGTCTTTGCGTAACATGTGACAAGAGTCTCTTCGATGTCGCTAAGTCCAAGCGCCGAACTTTCAACTGCGGAACAAGCTCCTTCATTCGAAAGTATTGCTCTCAACCATGTGAGCATGCATTGCAGACGAATCATTGACCTTCGGAGATTCAGCATTCAGAAGCTAACCGGTCTGGCTCAGGCATAGGCAGTCGGCGACGGACTATTGCGTAATGGCTCCACTTTGAAAATCAGACAAAGAGAAGAAGATGGGAATTCGACCATTCCCGCCGTCCCACAGGACTAGCTGCTGTCTCAACGGACATGGACGACAGAGGAGCATGCTTCTATCGACGACAACTTCTCCTGCCATTGGTCCTACCAATGACGTCGAAGCTTGCTCTGACCCGAGCAAACGCTGGCGGGTGACGCCAAGTTTCCGACACATCCGAAAGCCGCGCTGACCGCACCGACCGTTATGTCATTCATCTCTAGCTTCCATGGCTTCCGTTGGGACCTGAGAATGAGTATGACTTAGGTTGTAAGTGACTTGACTATGGTAACAACGCTGTTAACGTGAACCCCAACGTTGTCAACGACAAACCTGTCGCCATTGCCATCACCAGCCATGGCTCCGATTTCTACTTCGCCATCTGCGCCGTCATGGGTATCACAACGCTTGGTATCATCGCCGCATCGATCGTATCTTCTTCTACATCACCGCAGCTGTCACCGGGACCGCGACTATCGCCTACTTCACCATGGGCTCCAATCTAGGCTGGACACCCATCACCGTCGAGTTCCCGCGTGCGAACCCGTTGGTTCACGGCCCAAATCGCGAGATCTTCTATGCCCGTTACATTGATTGGTCAGTCATCATTTCACTAATAGAACAAGACCTTCTCGCTGTGTTGCTGGATTGTTATTGACTTTGGCGATAGGTTCGTCACCACCCCGCTACTACTCTTGGACCTTCTCCTGACTGCCGGCCTGCCCTGGCCAACCATCGTCTGGACAATCTTCCTTGACTGGGTCATGATCATCACTGGACTTATTGGCGCACTGGTCAAATCGCGCTACAAATGGGGTGAGTGGTGTTCTTGCCCGTCATCCATCACTTTAGGGGAGTGAGCTCAATGGCTGACTTCCGATGTTGATAGGTTTTTGGACCATGGGCTGCGCTGCAATGTTCTACGTCTTCTGGAACGTCGGTATGGAAGGCCGTAAGCACGCCAAAGCCCTGGGCTCCGATGTCCACCGCGTCTATCTGATTTGCGGTGTCTGGACATTGTTCCTATGGCTACTCTATCCTGTCTGTTGGGGTCTTGCCGAAGGCGGCAACGTCATCTCGCCGGACTCCGAGGCCGTCTTTTACGGCGTGCTGGACTTTTGCGCCAAGCCGGTCTTCAGCATTATGCTCATCATCGGTCACTGGAACATCAATCCTTCACGCATGGGCCTGCGCATTCGCGATATCAACGAGGACCCGGCTCTCTATGAGAAGCACGCTGATGGAAACAACGGTGTGAGTAGCGGCGTCGAGAGAGCCTGAAGGATGTGTTCGCAGTTCTGCTCGAGTGCGAAGTGGGTGATTGGTCGCTCGGTCAAAGATTGCGGGTCAAACAAGCGACTGATACCCTGCCTGAGCTGGAGCAGCGATGGATTCTGGTATGAGATAATATTCATCCGTATGCCAGCAACCATAGATACAATTGCTCTTCGTGACAGAATTAATTGAAATCAATACCGCTTCCATGGAGATTGCTTTTGGCGCCAAAAGGGGCACTGGACGTCTCACTAGAGTAGTCTCACCCGTGAGATCCTGGGTACGGAGCGTCGGAGGCACTGTGAGGAATGTTAAAACGGTGATCTGCATCTCGGTACGGTCCGGAGTGGCTTGCCAAGCGTACCATCCTCTATCGACCATCCTAGCCTCCTTCAAGAGTGTTCGTGAATCAACCTTCCAATGGCCGCATGCCTCGTCTATTACTATCCTTCCTCCGCCTTGCTTATCATGAGAAATTCTCACTTTCGCCCTCGCGCATATGATTTGACAAGCAAAGCAGTCCTCAATTATTTCTTTCGAGGGAGTTTCTAATATCCAAACTATATGTAAACACTAGCCGTACACCACCCTACTTTGCTCACACACCACCCGCACCACACAAAATACATCAAGCCTAACATCTAACCCGAATTATTAGCCCCTAAACATGCCTCGAGCGGCCGCTCCGGGGGACAATTGCGTTGAGCTCACCCCAACCTATCTTATTTTTCTTGGCACGAAAATCTTCTTTCCAACGAGAGGTGGGCTTGCTAAAGACGAAGGAACACTTCTCGAAATATTGGTCGCCAGGAAGATGCTGTAGGTGGGGGGAGGGGGGGGGGGGGTGAGCAATGTAGGGTGGTGTGTGCGGAGTGACTACCAAATCATATATACCGGATCAAAGGTTGTTAGAGCTACAAGTTTTCCTTCCCGGATTGCGCTCGCGGGACACATGCAATTCTGTAAGTATCAATCCCAAAGCCTCTCTTCAAGGGATGTTTTTTCTGAGAGACGCATCCAGGCCTGCTTTATGATATATATGAGTATACTGTACGTATCTCTGAGCTTCCTTGAGTTCCTCCACTCTAGTGACTCCCATTCCGTATTTGAGTTAGCATGAACTCCACTTCCTCCGATTGTGGCCTTGCATTTATGCCTATATTCCAGCTATTGTAACAGGCATTGGCCACGTCATATATACTGAAGCCCAAAACACTGGCACCAGCTATTATAGCCACCGCCTGATCGAGTTCTTTGACAGAGGTGTTGGATGCTGGTATGAGGGCTTGGGCGACATGAGAGACCGCAGCGCGTAGCCTAAGCAGAGGCTCAGGCGGCAGGTTCTCAATAACTCCTTCGATTGGGGAAATGATAGAGGCCGCGACGAGAAATGACGAGAACAAGACAGAAAATGACGAGAACAGCACTATAAACCACTTGCTGCCGCGCGCATCTCTACTATCCATAATATCTTGATTCAACCCTTCTAACCTGACTTGTGCATTTGCTGCTGAGCCATGATCGACGGTCCGTGCATGAGATCGAGAGCGTGATGGGCGGATTGAAATGAAGAAGAGGATGTTGAAAAAGAAGGCGAAAACGATACAGAGCACCAGAGTCATGACGTCGATGAGTATTCTTCCAAAGTTGACCTGGAAAGATCTATCAAGACCTGCGTTCGATAGCCTGCGTCACGGACCGCGAAAAGTACAAATGGCATTCCACGGAGAAACAAAATACACTCACGGCCGCGAACAGACACCCTCGCTTCACGCGTCTGAAGCCGACGGCTAGCATGAGCAGGACGACAGCTATTATCAGATATACTTCTATGACAATCAAAGCCGCTTCCATGGAAGCTGCTTTTTGCGTCCAAGTAGTACTGGACATCTCCGTCGGGCAAGACCGTATCTGACTCACGAGATGTGCCGCTGCCACCGTGGGAAAGGTCAGAACGGCGATCATATCGACTGTTATGGAATCGGCCCTGCGCTTGCGTGGGTGCAGTCCGAAGGAGATCAAACAGGCGAGGGTGGTGAGATACCAACCGCCCACGGCTCCGGGACCGTAAAACGAGGACACGAGCGCATAACGGTCGACTTCCACAGCTGATGCTGAGGCCATGGAGATGATGGTGGTCCGCTGGAGGGTTCTGACAAGGCAATTAAAGTCGCGTTCCACCATGCGTTAACATACGATGTCTGGGCTGAAGCTTCGTGGGATATTGGAGAGAGGAATATCCACTGAATTCGAAGGATATGTGAGAGATCCTTGTTATTCACAGTAGGTAACTGCCCCCCAACGGGCAGGCAGGAGCCTGAATCCGGTGCAGTATTGTCACTTCAGCCTCGCCAGCGTTTTTGGCAGTAGTCTACCTCAATATTCAGAATGTGGTTCCCCCCGAGCAACTTTTGAAAATCAGTTTTTTTGTCGACACCGAATTACAAATATCACCAATTCCTCAACCACAACGCTATTGTTTTACATAAAATCAATCTCAAACATAAACTCTATATCTGCAATTACTTTTGCAAAGTATTTATCTTTTAAATCAACTTGAAACAAAAGTTATGTACGTAATTGCGATTTTGAAGCTTCGCCTCGACACAGTTTGAGTGCCCCCCACCAAAGCCCACCAAGCCCCCACCAAGCCCCACCAAATGCGCTCTATTAGAGTCTCTCAACAACAATAGATACGCATGATCATATCTACAATGCTCAAATTTGATCAGGATAAATATACAAACTATTATCAATACTCTACTAGAATTTGTAGCAATTTAGATGCGTTGATGTTGAGCAATTGGTGGTATTTGCAATCCGGCGTCGAAAAAAAAAATTGATTTTCAAAAGTTGCCCGGGGGGAACCACATTCTGAATATTGAGGTAACGCACCCATAGCCGACGCTCGGTACGGCCCGAAATGGCTTGCCAAGCATCACTATCGAATATCGATCTCGACCGTTGCTCAATTACTTCGTATGCGGCATGTTAGTTGTTAGCGTGACAGGCTTATTCGCCAAGAAACCCCTGTTCGTACTAACAATTAATATGCCGCATACGAAGTACGACCTCCTTTCCCATGAATCACCAGCGACAAACATCCAGCGCAACAAGATCCCCAAGCACTCGATGGCCGCATGCCCCGTCTGTTACCATCCTTCCTCCGCCATGCTCATCACGAGAACCCATTGCTTCCCCTCCTCCTCCGCACATGCCGTGATCTTCCGTCCGCGCGCAACGAGCTCCGCTGGCTAAAGGAGCATGTCAACTCTACAACTTCATCCTCAAAACCGAAAGATCATGCTCGAAAGCGTCTAAAGAGTCTTTGCATCAGCAGAAGTAAAGGCAAGCCACTGCAACACATTCTCGGCAACCAACCCTTTGGTGACCTTGACATCAAATGTCGACCCGGCGTTTTGATCCCACGGTACTATCATCCCCCAAGCCCAGACAGAGACTGCGCATTTCAGACATCTGACTTCCGTTCCAGTACCGAGACAGAGGCCTACACCACCCACCTCGCCCACATCCTCCTTCAACACTTTCGCACTCCCTCCCCCTCCTCCCCCAACCCTACTACCCTACGGATCCTCGACCTCTGCACCGGCACCGGCTGCATAGCCCTCCTCCTCCACAGCCTTCTCTCCGTACGGATCTCCTCCCTCTTCCTCCTCGGTATCGACATCTCCCCCCGCGCCATCGCCCTCGCAAGACACAACCTCCACTCTAACTTCCGCGCCGGCCATCTTTCTCTCCGCGCCGCTGTTGAAGTACAATTCTCGCAGGCTGATATCTTTCGGGAGGATGCCATACCAGAAGGGAAGTGGGATGTGCTAGTAGCGAATCCACCCTATATCTCTCCAAGCGGGTACGACCGCAATACTTCGCGCAGTGTGCGGGCGTGGGAGCCCAAGAAAGCATTAGTACCGCCGCTGCCACCATCATCATCACCACCCTCTCAACCCCTGACCTACGCCCACACCGAGCAAGATCTCCAGCAGCGTGAGAGGGACCACAGTATAGGCGACGCCTTCTACCCCCGCCTCTTTAACATCGCACAACGCGTCGACGCGCAAGTCGTGCTCGTAGAGGTGGCGGATATGGCGCAAGCACAGCCGGTTGCGGCTTTGGCGATCAAGGCCGAGGGGTGGCGTAGATGCGAGATCTGGAGGGATTGGCGTGCGGGGAGGGGGGTGGAGGCGGTGGAGATTGGAGGGAGGAGGGTTGAGGTTAGGGGTGAAGGGGAGGGGAGAGCGGTTGTGTTGTGGAGGTGAGATGAGGGAGGCTGATGGTTTGGAATTGGAAGTTGGGGTCCACGAAGGTGGGTTGATCGGGTTATCGGATGATTTTCTGGGAGATCGTGGAAAACTCTACGCAAAGCTGCGTCCCCTACTTCGCGAGGAAAGCCGGCCACACTTGCCCAGAGGATTGCATTGCGTACAATACGCTTAACGCACATCATATGTCCCTATCCCGTGCATTCTTCAGTGCCTGTCCCGAAACCCAGCTGACCCCCCCAGCCTAGCCTAGCACTACGGAATATCTAACGGCAATGCAACAACCCGTAATAATCCCCTCATCAATCCCAACCCACGTACCCCACTGTATAGACCGTGCCACACTTCTTCCTCCATCCCTCCATGCCCTCAGCAAGCCTCCCCTCCACTAACCTTCTCCTGTGGAGTTCCTCCGCTTACTGGATACGCATCTTGCTGGGGGGTGCTCGTCTTGGTGCGTGGCTGGGTGTGCGGTCGGTGGGGTTTGAAAGGGTCCGTTGTGCGCTCATGTCGTGAGATCTGGAGTCGGGGGGAAGGGGGGGGTGTGGCCGCCAATGTCGAGAGGGCGCCAGCTCTGCGGAATCGCATCGTTATTGGGAGGGAAATTGGGATATTGAAGTTGAAAAGCTCCATTTCTAGTGGAGTGGCACTCTGGATCTGGTTTTGATGTTGTTTGGATGGGGTTGTTCTTGAGGGTTGGCAGGTTTGGGTACGGCGTGAGGGCCGCGAAGAGGCGAGGAAAGCATGATGGGGTTGCGTTTTGCTGCGGCAGGGTCGATTAGCCCGAAAGCAGAATTCTGGTGATTGACATGTATATATCATATCCACCCCCTTCACCCCCTGCCCCACCGTCTCCAAAACCTCCACCACCCTCCCCCCTCCCCCTCCTCTTTCCGCCTCCCCCTCCTGCCCCTCCCCACCCTCAGCACATAAACCGGTACCCCTGCCCCCACAAACCCCACCACCACCAGCGTCTGCACCGGTTGCACAAACACCGCTCTACTCAGCAAAAACAGACTCACGCAGCAGAAAATAATCGGCGTACTGATCCACGTGCGATACGGCCGCTCCAGATGCGGTTCCCTGACCCTCAGGACAATGAGTCCCAGCACGGTCAGGAAGTAGAACGTGTAACCCGCGACGCCGTAGAAGGTGATGAGCGTGGCGAACTCGCCGACGAGAATGTACGCCGTGCAGAGCAGTGCGTTGAACACCATGGCGTTGATGGGCGTGAAGCCCAAGCCGCCGTCGTCGTCGCCGATGGCGCTGCGGAGGGCGGTGCTGAGGCGGCCGCGCTGGCGGACGCGGTTGCCGACCTCGACGGTGCCGGGCATGCCGATGCGGCCGAGGATGGCGGGGAGGAAGCCTTCCTTGCCGGCGGCGTAGACGAGGCGGCCGGAGGTGAAGGTGGTGGCGTTGAGGGCGCCGAAGCAGGAGGCGCAGACGGTGAGGGCGAGGGCGAGGGAGCCGAAGGGGCCGAGGACGGTGTGCCCGAAGGAGACGGCGATGGTGGTGGAGTGGGCGATGGTGGGGAGGGGGAGGACGAGGAAGTAGGCGATATTGGCGAGGAGGTAGGAGAGGATGACGAGGGGCATGGCGGTGTGGATGACGCGGGGGAGGTCGCGGTGGGGGTGGAGGAATTCGCCCGTAACGTAGTTTGTCTGCGGTGTGAGGGTAAGCTAGGAATTTCAAGAGAAAGGAAAAAAGGAAGTGGGGAGATGGGGGAAGAGTTGTACATTGTCCCAACCGTCGTAGGCCCACAGACCAGCGTAGAGGGCGACGGCCCAATTGGAGGCAGAGCTGCTGGTGCCTTCAAACCAGCCGTGCGTCTTCCAGTCTTCGTTTGGCGTGCCCTTCCATGTGAATCCTGTCGCTGCGACAACGATTCCCGTGATTGTAATGCCGAACAGCGCTACAAACTTCAGAAACATGAACATGTCCCCCATCCTCACTCCCAGCTTCGTCGAAAGGCAATTGAGCAGCGTGACCAACGCCAGGCCCGCCAAAGCAACTCCTTTATTAACCCATGCACTGACGTGCTCTGCCTCTGCACCTACAGCCGCTCGAACTCCGTACTCTCCGAATATCATGGCTATTATTGCTGTCGAACCGGGCTTCAAGACAAAGACCGCACACCATGAAAAGAGAAAGCCTGCCAGCTCTCCGAAGATCTTGGAAAGATATACCTGCGCTCCACCATTCAGCGGTATAGCCCCTCCAAGCTCCGCATAGCTTGCTGCCCCCGTCCATGCCAGAATGCCTGCTATTGTCCATGCTATTAGCGCCGCCCCAGGCGATCCTGCGTTTGTGTTGACTTGACTCGGCGACGAGAAGATGCCTGACCCAATGATGAGTCCGATGATGAGTGATAGGCCATTAAGATACGTAAGTGACTTGTGTTTTTCAAGAGAAAGGCCGTTGAGATCTAGTGGTCCGGCCACGGGCGCCCCGAGCACACTGTACCCTGCGGCGGTCGAAGAGAGGGGGAAGAGATTCGATGCGAAGTCGAAGGCGGAGGAGACGGAGTAAGAGCGGTTGTGGGGAGGAGCGCGAGGAGTGGTCTCGTGATCATTTCCAATGAGGGGACCGTCGTTGGACAGGGAGACTTTACGAGACGAGCCGATGCCGGATGCTGAGGAAGATTCAGAGCGTCGGGATGTGGAAGGGGTGGAGGAGGCAAGAGAAGCGAGTTCGAGGGAGTCCCGGAGAGGATGTGAAGATGGTGGGTTGAGGTTTGCGTACCCAGCGCGGGACATTGCGAATATGTTGGGTGAGGACTAACAATTGAGGATGGCCATGCCGAGCATGGAGTTGCTCCGCAATCAAATGGCTACCCGCCTCATCGTATCGTCGTTCCCAGGCGCGATCAATACTGGAGCGACTCGGTGTCTCGAGGTCGAGAATTGCATTTTCAAAGAACGGAGTTTTGCGGTGGCCATTGCCGTTTTTGGACTACTCACGTTCACCCAATGAAGGCACGTGACCCTCATCTCTAAGAGTAATTCTTGAGGTAGCCATCGTTCGCTCTCTCTATCTACATAATTTGGGTATTAGAAACGGCGCCGGACAACAACGAATCAGTCACGGCTGTGCCTTGTCGTCCAAAGGCAGATGCGTAGCTTGGCTCCACTACGAATCCACGCTCTCTCATATTGGAAGCCTAGGATAGCCGTTCTGAAGTATCGACGCCATGTCCATGCACGACGGCCAGCAGCGCCCACAGACACAATCAACGAATTTCCAAATAGACCCAAGTCAGACAGGGTACGATGGGGCCGTATCTGGAGAATCTATGCACCAATCGCCACATTCGGGCTTGCAGCATCACTCACATACCAGTGGTACCGGAAAGATGAACGCATCCGAATCTTGAACCCCAAAGACTTCACGTCCTATACGCTCATATCCAAGGAGCCCGTCTCCTCCACAAGCAGCCTCTTTACTCTCCGGCCAACCGCCGTTACCAACAACGCAAAGATCTACGCCGAAGCATGGCGCAAAGTAATCTGGAGCGTGCAACTAAAGCAGCCTCAACTCCAGATCGCACGATCCTATACGCCGCTCCCCCCTCCAGATAGCTCCAACGACTCCAGCGCTGACGATCTCCGATTCCTCATCCGCAGAGATCCTCACGGCGAAGTATCAGGGTATCTCCATAAACTACCATTGAATGCTTCCCTAGATCTTCGCGGCCCGCAGATCGAATACGAGATTCCGGAAGGGGTCGGGGAGGTACTTTTCCTGACTGGAGGGACGGGCATAGCACCGGCTTTGCAGCTGGTGCATACTTTGTTGGAGCGCGAATCTTCGTTGTTGGGGAAACTTCCGAAGATTCGGATCTTGTGGGCGAATCGGAGACGCGAAGATGCGTTGGATCTGCCTGTACAGAAGGCCCAAGTGCAGGAAAGCTGGAGATCCTGGCTGACTGGGTCTGTTCCGGCGGCGGAGACAGAGATGTCGACCAGCGAGCCTGACGATAATTGTCGGTTGACGAATCAGATCAAGCTGCTCAAAGCCAAATACGCGGATCGTGTTAATTTAAAGTACTTTGTAGACGAAGAGAAGTCCTTCATTGACGAAAGCGTGCTGAGCAAGTATGTTAAGAGGAGTGTCGGGACGGAAAGCAAAGGTACAGGGCAGAATGGGCAAAGAAGTAGGTTGATTGTAGTATCAGGGCCCGAAGGCTTTGTGAATTACTTAGCAGGTCCTAAGAAATGGAGTGGAGGAAAGGAGTGTCAAGGGCCTCTAGGTGGCCTTATAGGGGGATTGTCTCGCGAAGGATGGGACGTTCAGAAACTTTAATGCATTGACCCAACAACGATGAGCCGCATGACCAATGATTGCCATAGCTAAAGCGTCAAGGTATTCCTTGATCAAGCCTCATGGTCTTAGATCTCAAAAACACCCGCTTCGTCCCTCCAATCCTACCTATATCCCCAATCTCAGCAGCGTGCCCTCGAATCTTCTCCGCGCCCGCTTTCCGCGCTTGATTTAGCATCCCATCCACCCACGCCTGTTTACTCGGTGAAATGTCTGTTTGCTTTGTTTTCGGCCCCGCACCTCCCAGCGGGGAGTCCTCTTCGCTTGTCGAATGACGAGATCCCGGCCTGAGCGATACGATAGACGGGATAGAACCGGGAGTAGCCTCGAAGAACCTATGCGCTGCTTGCTCTGGTGTCATAGGCATTGTCGAGGCATCAAGTCCAGAGGACGAAGCTGGCCGGCTAGTAGGCGTACTAGACCCTGCGGGCGAGCTCATCATCGGCGAAGAAGGTACCTCCTGGAATGCATATCTGCTGCCCGAAACGGATCGCTTCCCATGGTGGCTTGCGTATTCTTTGAGATATTCTCCAAGGTCGGCCCAGCCGCCGCCAATCCGCACCATGACCCGCTCACCAGCTTCACCGACGAGGCGAACAAAGAGCTTGATGGGGGCGTCTCTGCCTGCTTGATGCAGGTGGTAGAGCTTGATTTCCGGGTCGCCACCGAATCGAGTCTGGGAATTCTTCGGATGGGCGGGAGCGAGTGTCATTGACGGTGGAGGCACTGAAGTCTGCGCCCTCGTAAAGCGTGGTGGTGTTTGGTGAGTGGCGGGCGTTCGCAGGTTGAAGGCACCTAGGCCTGGGTGCAGGACTTCTTTGGCGTCGGCCTCAGGGCCGGAGGTTAGTCGTATGCGAGCTGGGATTTCGGTGAGAATGGAGCTTATGCGCGCTTCGAGCTGCTCTGCGCCGGGTTTTGTAGGGGAAGACTGCTGAGAATTTGGCTTCAGGGAGGAAGTAGAATCGGACTTTCTTCGCTGGCGGATTCTCCCAGAGGTGGTACCTGGTGCGGCATCCGCCACATCCTCGAATCTGTTGCGGGTCTTCTTTGATGATAATGGGGTTTTGTGAATTTCCCCTACAGGTACCTGATTGGCTGGTGAAAATTCAGTAGCTTCTAGAGGCTGATGCATGGATTCCGGTGATGGCAGTCCTTGGTTAGCTAATTCGGGATTGCCTGTAGATGGAGCCAGTCCATTCGACCGCGTCCTTTCAGACCTTAACGGTTTGGAGTCCTTCGTGCTCAAAGACATGGAATGAATCGATAACCCCTCTCCAGCTCGAGGTTGAGCTATTGGTGTTGCTGAGTGGCTATTACTCCGATGTAATATGACACCACGAACCTGTGTTACAGGATTTGAGCAAAGTCTATGACATACAGCGGCAAGTACTTACGTCACTCGGTGGAACCACCTCGAAGGACTGCATAGACGCGCTCCTGGTCTTAAGTTGAGACATACCGTCCTTTTGGTCAATAAGCCCTGACCCGGCGAATTCTCCGTCCTCGAGGATTGCCGGTTCTGGTATAAAGCTCGAGGCTCGGCTTCGAGTGCCAGCTGAAGAAGGAAAGCCTTGAGACGATGATAAGTCCTCGGAAATGGGCATCCCTCTTTCGGTACGCTGACTGGACTGCCTAGATACCATCTCCGATGGAGACCCTGAGCCTTTCTGGGTGAGGCTTGGAGACGTGACTTCCACGGGCGCTCCAAAGTACTCTGCCCGAGACGCATGTTGTATCTCTGGACTTGACATGTTGGAAAAGTAATCCGATGTGGCTGAACCTGGGTATGAATTATCTGAAGAGAAACCTGAACTCACAGGGCCATCGGAATTCGATTGAGCTTTGATGAGGTTTAGGCGCGTGAGCTTTGAATTACTTCTCGACCTTACGATCTTCCCGTCTGCACCCATGGACTCGGCTTCAGACATGAGCGGCTCGAAGGCACCGTTGCTGGGCAGGTGGATGTATGATCTCTGCAGCGGAGATATAGGGGACGTGATAGCGGTACTTCGTGTTTGGCTTTGCTCAATGCTCTCAAAGTTCCTTGGGTCCGGGATTGCTGTGCTATCTAATTCGTCTTTCGACACCTCCTTGTCTTCACTGCCCGAAGCGGTCGTTCTGGGCGGCAGATTCTTCGCATGCTGATCAGGGGCCGCAATCTCCGGATCCTTGTCTCTGGCCACCGCCAGAAATTCGCTTTCCAGGAGGCTCTGTTCTGTTCCGACGACCCAATCTTCAAAGTCCGCTTCCATAGCTTCCATACCATCAATCCAAGAATTGGGCACAGTATCTTCACGCCCCTCGAGCGCATCAAGCATACAATCGAGTCGTTGACCGAGCTCGGAAATCTGTTTTTCCAAGACTCCTCGCATAGTCACGAAAGCCTCGCGATCGATGGCAGGTTCACTCGACGTGTCTTCGACATGTGGTTCGCCTGCCACCTTCTTCGCCGAATTCACAGCTGTTCTCGTTCCCTCCATGCAATCCAGAAAGCCTGGCACCTGGCGTGAGACGAGTAAGCGGATGGACCATATGCCTAATAGCGTATTAAGGCGGGAGGCGTGAGGTAAGGTTTGCATAATCATCGCAGTGATGACAGCCGTGAAGTCGTCTAAATGGGCATATCCATTGGCGTAGCTCGCATCGAGTTGTCCGTAAGTTGAGCGCCTTGGGTTCGTAGATAGGTGTATCGCCCGAACATGATCCTTCAGCTCCTCAAGCTCCAGTGTCTCCATATCATCTCGAATGTCCTCGATGCGCTCCTCGTATTGTTGTACTGTTTGAGCGGGAACACTTCCCCAGTACGATTCCTCCGGTTCTCCTTCGATACCCCCTTCTCTTCCTTCTTCTAGAATATCGGCCGGAGGTTCAAAGCCATTGGGACCGTCATGCGAAACAGTAGGCCACGGCCATGCTTCCAGCTCTCGATACCATTCTCTGACCTTTTCCCCAGCAAGAGCAGCTTTGATTCCCCAAGCTCTTTCCGATGTCGATGCTGCTGAGACGCAGTCTATGAAAGCGCTATTGCGGGGCACAGCTTCCGCGACCGTATCAACACTTTGTAAGGCTTTCAAAGTCGAGGTGGGCGAAAGGTCGGACAATAAAGGATGCAGCTCATGGGCGACGAACTGCTGCCTCCGCATAGGCGACCTCGAAGGCGATCGTGACACAGCTCGATGTGCTGGCAATGCAAATCGTGAAGGGGGATTCATGATTGTGGGGTCCATGACGACTAAGAAACCACTTCAAAGGCGAGCAATTTGGCTGAGTTGGGGGTAGAGGTCGCGGCTGATGGCATGCGAGCGATGATCAGACTTCATCGGCGGGGAGATGCGAGGGTTGTAGGCTTTGCGTTCAAAGCAGGATTGAACGCTGCATGTCTCCTCGCAAAGAGAAGGTGCGCCGCTAGCCATCCGCCGCCGCAGCCCCGATTGCGAAAGGAGATTCCGCTGCCATCATCACGGATGATGGTCAACACAGCAAAGTAAACATGGCTAAATAGGACTGTGATTGTTGCTTCCCCTCTTAAGTGCACAACGCAAGAAGGCCACTATGATTGCGAGTAAACGGATTGATGAAATGGCTGTTTGACCTACAGTATCGATTCTGTCCCTATCTCTGGTGGGGCGAATCGGCCGCAAGCAGGCTTCGTCATCATGCATCATCCCCTTGGAGGCACCACCATTCGTACATTACCACGCACATCACAATGTACTCGATGAAGCTACCAAAACGTTGAAAGCGGTACCGAAGCTCATCCTCGACCGTATGTCCGGTTGTCTCCATCCAGCAAGCCTCATCACATGCCATGACGTCCAAAAGTGCTCAACCTGCTGGTGATACCCCACCTCTGTCCCCTACGGCGTCCTTCTATGATTTGAGCGACGATGAGGAGGGAGAATACAATACAATCATGCATAGTAGCTCAGGGAAAGGAGTCAGGCTACTGTTTTCCAAAAGCAAAGTGCGCGTTGCGGCTTTCTTAAGCACCGCGGAGAATAGCTTACGGTTCATTGCAGGTCTATCTACATCCTACACCATCCTCGAAAGGCAACATTCCGGGCTTCGTAGCTCTCATACAGCAAAACCACAGTGGTGATGAACCACAAGAGCGACCTTCCTCATCCTCGTCAAAAAAGAGCCATAGAGCTTCTTCCTATCTCCTAGCCTGGCTGCCTGAATCATCCCTTGGAGACGCGTACGACGCATATGTCAAGGTGGAAACAACCGATGCATCGTCCCCACCTCGACAGAACCCGTTGGTTCCCGAACCGCCGACGACGACCACTCATAAAGGAGCTATAGGCGCTTATGCATTCGCCGTCCCCGTCAGCGAGATTTACTCTCTACTCATAAGACCCCCAAGTCTTGGCTGGTGGTTCGGTAGCGTCGTCATAAATACACGCGCAGGCGACAGCTTTCCAGCGCTGTTCTTCCATGATGATGAATGTCAGTCGACAATCTTGCAGAAGAAGAAGCTGGTCAGGGAGAGTTTCGATCCTTTCGGCGAGGGTGGAAGCACGTTCTGGGGCGGCGACGAAGTCTTGAGATGGTTGAAGAGATATGTGACGGTGGAGAAGTCCGGCGCTGATCCTTCAATATATCTGATTGAGCCTAGTGCAGAGGATAAGCTAGGTTTTGGATCTCCACCATCACCACGCGGCTCGAAGGCAGGTACCAGTGCAGCTGCAGGACAGATAGGTGCCGTAGGACAGAGTTCTGGGTCAGGCCAACAGGATGCTGGCATGGATCCTCTTACCAAAGCGCTGAAGCAGGCTAGGTGGAGTTTCTTAGAAAAAATGAGCCAAGTCACAAGCTTTACCAGAAGGACGGCTCAGGATATTGCAGAAAACCCCAAGATACCACCCCAAGTCCGGCGTCTGATGAAGAACCCAGAGGTCCAAACGCTGTCTGATGAGTTTGACAGCGCGAGAGTATACCTGGCTAGATGGGCGATGGGCATGGCCGAGCAAAGCGAGAAAGAGCGGAGTCAACGTATTTTCACAGCACAAGACATCCTGGAGATGGAAGACAGTGATGTTGGAGAGTTCGAGATCCTTGATATGGAGACCGGAAACTTGGCCCTGAGCGATAAGAGCAAACCAGTTTCGCTGAAGGAGTGGCATGGATTCTTCGACAAACAGACAGGCCGACTACAGAGTACAGTTGACGAAGTCAAAGAAAGGATATTCCTTGGCGGCCTCAATTCGACGGATGGTGTCAGAAAAGAAGCCTGGCTGTTCCTCTTAGGTGTGTATGACTGGGAGAGCACAGCTGATGAGAGGAAGGCCATGATTAACAGCAAACGAGACGAGTTCATCAGGCTAAAGGGACGATGGTGGGAGCGCATGATTGACGGTACCAGCACGGCAGAGGAGAGTGAATGGTGGAAAGAGCAAAAGAGCAGAATAGGTACGTCTCGAGTTCATAATTGCCGGCTCACCAAATGACAAAGCGGGCTAACTCAACCCATTTCTTGGGGTTCGCAATCTAGAAAAGGATGTTCACCGGACTGATCGTCATATCTCCTTGTTCGAGGGCGAGGATATCCCACATCCTGATCCAGACTCTCCCTTTGCGGAGGTCGGCACGAACGTCCATCTCGAGCAGATGAAAGACATGTTATTGACCTACAACGAATACAATCGGGATCTCGGCTACGTGCAGGGCATGAGCGACCTCTTGGCTCCAATATACGCGGTCATGCAGGATGATGCTCTAGCATTCTGGGGTTTCGTCAAGTTCATGGAGCGAATGGTAGACCTTCCGTGACCCTACATCTTCCATTACCGCTGCTGATCCCAATATATTAGGAACGAAACTTCCTTCGCGACCAGTCAGGCATGCGCGCTCAACTCCTGACTCTTGACCATCTTCTCCAGCTTATGGACCCGTCCCTCTACCTCCATCTCCAATCCGCCGACTCGACAAATTTCTTCTTCTTCTTCCGCATGCTGCTCGTCTGGTACAAGCGCGAATTCGAATGGTCCGACATCCTCCGCTTATGGGAATCATTATGGACAGACTGGCTAAGCAGCAACTTCCATCTCTTCATCGCCCTCGCCATCCTGGAGAAGCATCGCGACGTCATCATGGAGCACCTCAAGCATTTCGACGAGGTGCTGAAGTACGGTACGTCTTATAATCCCCCTACCTCCACAGAAGAACACAACCTCTTCCTCCCTCTTGAATACCAAATTCATATCCTCCACAGTCAACGAACTCTCCAACACCATCGACCTCCCCTCCACCCTCCTCCGCGCCCAAACCCTCTTCCGCCGCTTCCAACGCACCGTCGACGCCATCGACAACAAAAACAACTTCCCCGCTCCCAGCGTCCGCCAGCGTAAACCGCCGTCTTCAGAGCAAGTCTTTGCCAAACAGCCAGCAAAGAATCCTGCTGCAGCGGGGAGCGGCACCGATGTCAATGGTGCACGACCGGGTAGTGCGGAGGATGAAGCCAAGGCCAAGGAGAAGGTCATCAGCCCTGAGCTGCGCGGCTTGCTGAGTCGCAAGGTGGAGGTCTTGGATAAGGGGCAGATTGCGGAGCATGGGGGCGGGGTATGAGTAGGTATTTGCGCTTGCGATGCTGTCATGAGAATTTGCAGGGCGTTTGGGTAGGATTGTTGGACGATCGAGGGGATGGGATGGGCATGATTGAATGGTAAAAGCTTACTTTACGAATTGACTCCTTCCGGTGGTATGGTGCACTTCCCGATGTTTGACAACAAAAATGCATTGATGATTCGCCCTTTTAGTTATAAGCTTCCAATCTGCGTCCCAGACCATGATAAAGCCATCAATACCTTCCCCCCAAAATCACAAGCTGTGCTTGTCTGCAAGCGCAGGCGTCAGACATCAAGACAGCATACAAACTGAGGAATACCAACCGTCAACGAAGAAACATCCTGACGGGGTTTGACGACGCAGCGAGCTTCTAGTGACCCGTGCCCATCTTATGGATTGCAATGCAACACAGTAATCATTTGATCTTTCGCTATCTACATAGCTTGGGGCCCCACCCCGAAGCTCATCATGCGCTGCATGAGGCGATGTAATACTGTTTCAATCTTGTATCAGCGTTGCGTCCGGAAGTTTTTTAGGGCTGACGGGATCAGTACATACCGTAAGCACCGACTCATCCACACCTTGGTCTCCGTTCGCTACGTAGACATCTACAGAATTTGCCCCCCCGAAGCTCATCATGCGCTGTATGAGGCAATGTAATACTGTTCATTGTATAAGCGTTGGGTTCGAGAATTTCTATAGGCCGATGGACTCAGTAACGGAAGTACATACCGTAAGCACCGACTCTTCGACGCCTCGATCTCCGTTGGCAGGGTAGAAATCTACAAAGCATGCCCCCCGAAGCTCGTCACGCGCTGTATGAGGCAATGTAGTACTGTTTCAACTTTGTGTAAGCGTTGTATTCAGGAATATCTGTAGGCCAATGGGTTCAGTAACGGAAGTACATACCGTAAGCACCGACTCTTCGACGCCTCGATCTCCGTTGGCAAGGTAGACGTACAGTATCAAGGCATGATCATGACAGAAACCTGTGGACGCCATCGAATTAGCCCAGCATCCCCACCTCAAGGACTGACCGAGATTACAAGCAACAACCCTTCCGCCCAATCTCCCCACCCCCAATACCCGCCCCCAGTCCCTTCCCTCAACCCTGACCTTCGCCCATGCGTTTTCATCCCCAGCCGGCACCCCTTTCATTCTCGTACTCGCATGCTGCCTAATACCCTCCTCACCGCCTTCCACCACCCCCGGATCCAACTCCGGGTTCTGCAATCCTTCCCATTTACTTTCGATCTTCAAATTCGCCGTGTCCACGGATATCCTTAGGGAACCATGCATATTGGCCGAAAGCGTGAGTCTCGAACTTGAAGACGATTGGGTCGAATTTTGCTGGCGCATGGTAGAGATAGTGGTGGCGGTGGGGGAGAGAGCGAGCTTGGTGAGGTGCTCGGAAATGGCTTTGAGTTGCAGGAGGGGCGGGAGCATGATGTGCACGTCGGGTTCGCGGCATGTCGGCTCATGGATCTGGGATACTGTCTCGGCGGTGAGAACGGCCACGGGAATTGACTGTGTGACAGTAGTTTCTCTGTCAAACTGAAAATGGTAATTTCCATTCCTAGCAGGAGGCTCGGCGAATTCATCCTCCTCTTGTTGTTCTGGGTCGGGAAGGTTTAGGGCGTCAGAAGGTAAGCCGGTTTCGTAGGATGTGGTTATGGGAGGAGCGCGTGAGGAGAGCGCGTTGGTTGTTATGGTCAGAGAGAGAAGGGGCTGATCGCCAGCTTTGGTTAGGCGGAGGGAGGCGCTGGAGGCGGTGAGGGCGGAGCGGAGAGCGCGGTGGAGGTGTGCGAGCGGGACGCGGAGGTTTATGGTGTTGTTCTCGGCGGCGGATTGAAGGCTGTAGGATTCGAAGATGGTCTCCTACTTCTCATCAATCCCACTGCAAGCAGGTTGCCGGCGTCTGCACGGGGTTTAGGGAGGATTACTATGGAGATGACTCTAATGGATGGTTAATCAGGTTCTAGAGGGAAGAAGGAAGTGGACGCACGCCCATACTTGTGAGCCCTGCTCGGGAATCACGGTAAAGCGGACGGTGTCATTGTCAAGACGGATCCATGCTTCTTTGCCGAGCGATGAGAGGGACGCGGTCAACTCTGGAGAAGCCGGTCATTGAGGGCGCAATTGGGCTCTGGGAGAGCTCTGGGAGAGAGCCTCTTACTCGTGAAGGTGCTGATATTGCGAATGAAGGCCTTGAATCTCATCGTTGTTAGGTTGCAATATGTAGTCGACGTCGTGCTTCAGAGGGGCATTTAATCGGAACGCACTGATTTAGGGCTGATGCCAGGGTTGCGACGGTGTGATCTCCGCAAAGACCTCCGATGAAGACCGAGTCTAACTTTCATTTCCACTGTGTTACCAATCCAGCCATGTGCCGGTGAAAATACGGCATCCTGCCTCAAGGGCAGGGTATCTCGCAACTCTCATGGACGATGAGTCTGCCCGATCCATCCACCAGCCATCATCGGTATCGCCAACTTCCAAGCTCCAGCTCCCTGCAAGCTGCGATCCGCCTGGCCTACAGAACCCCCCCAAGCAGCTCGTATGGGCGGTAGGTCTTCTATTGCTATCCACGTAGAGTCAATTGATCTCCCTCCGCGATCCACTGTGATTGTCTGCCTGTTTCGTTACGAGCTGTCACTGGTCAATTGGTCCATCGTCACCTCGTTAAGATATCTTTCGAAAGTGCCGCTGGCATGGAATACTACCTCTTCTAACGCCCGAAGAGCGGCTGATGAAGAAGCATAGGTCTTCGGCGCCACAGGCCATATAGGCCGATCCGTGGTCAAAGCCGCCTTAGCACACAATGACCTCGTCACTGCCGTCGGACGAGCCCACAGCGACACCCAGGCCAGCATGCAAGATTGGCATCTCAGTTCACCATCGAACTCCTCCCACCCCACAACATCAGCATCCCCGCCTCAGCCCCACCCCTCCCAGTGCCTTTCCCTCCTGTGCGACGTCCGTGTCCGCGAAACTGTCGTTGCCGTTCTCGAACAATCAATTGCACATTGGGGCCGCATCGACATCATCGCGACCTGCACCGGCCACGGCGTGATCGGCGCCGCCGAAGACCAAGACGACTATGAGATCCGCAACCAATTCGAGACCAACTTCTTCGGCACGCTCAACATCCTTCAGCTCAGCCTACCCTATTTCCGGCAGCAGCAGGGTGGTCGCTACCTTATCTTCAGCAGCACGGCGGGCGCCCTGGGCGTCCCTGGCTTGGGCCCTTTTTGCGCTACCAAGTATGCGGTGGAAGGATTGATAGAGAGCATGCTGTACGAAGTCCACGCCTTCAACATTAAAGCCACGCTCGTCGAGCCCGGGCATGTACGCCGCGACGAGCCAGACAGCAAGACGCATCCGCTGCCCACGTTCGGACATTTTAGTATCGTGCCCGCCAGTGCTCCGTACGCGGGTCCGACGGCGCCGGCGGGGCATGCGAAGAGGATGGTGCAGTGGCTCGGGGAGCGGCAGCCGACGAGCGCCGTCAAGGCCGCGGAGCTGGTGTGGCAGCTGGGGCATTGCGGGTTCCCGCCATTGAGGCTGCTGCTGGGGAGTTTTGCGGTCGAGAGTGTGAGGGACCGACTGAGGTGCGTTATCGAGGAAATCGAGGACTGGAAGCACCTGAGTTTTCCGGAGGGGGGAAGGGCAAAGGATAGCGATGAGGGACTGGACGAAGAGAGAGGGTTTAAGGAGGAGGAAGGTGCGGACGGCGAAGATGACGATGCCGATGGGGAAGGGGAAGAAGACGAGGGATGAACGCGCCTTCCGTTCTGAACTGGGCTTCGGCACCTATTTGACCTCTTCTCCGCCCCAGAAAATCTCTTCTTCCTTCTCATCGCCAATCCATTATTCAGCGGTAAGTCATCCCTACGCCCAATTTGCATGCAGCAAGTGACCCTGATTGACGCTTATACCAGTACCACAACCCAGTTCATCACTTACATCAGCTCATCAGCCACTGGTAAGTCATCCCTACGCCCAATTTGCATGCAGCAAGTGACCCTGATTGACGCTTATACTAGTACCACAACCCAGTTCATCACTTACATCAGCTCATCAGCCACTGGTAAGCCAACCCTCTCCCCAGCAAACATCAACCTCCTAACCATAACTGATATACTCTCTAACAGCCCAGCCCAATCTTTCAACTCGTCCCCGCAAGCCACCCTCTATTCTCGACCAGTACTTCTCCCCTTACCCATCCCCACAACCTCAAACTAACCCCCCGCTAGTCCAGACACGATGCAGCGCGCCACACTTGCCACCATCCTCGCCATCGTCCTCCTCGCCACTTCCTCCGTGCTGGCCATGACGCTCCTCATCTCTAGCATCGTGTCATGCCACAAGCGTCGGATTCGCCATGCGGCTAGGAAGCAGGTGGAAAGGGCGGCGGGGGCGACTTTGGCTGTGTGATTGAGTCTTGGGTACTTTATCCCCTGGTACTGCGTGATAGGATTTTGGTACATTAGTCTTAGCAATGAACGACCTCACGCGTTAGCGTTGGGGCTTTTATTGGTCGCGTGTTTTTTCTTCATGGATACGGGCTCGATTGTCACTTCGTAGTAAGTAAAGTAAATTCACTTCGTAGTCAGTAAATCAAGGAACTGCGAGAAAACGGGCCCCCAAGGCCCGGGTATTTTTTGAAGAAACCCCTTCCTGTCATGCTATATACCGTATTCTGCTATTTCTATCCCTGTCCGATCGTCTGTACTCCCTTTGCTTGTCATCCGTCTTTCATCACGCAGGCCGAAAAAATATGTAAAGAAGAAGCAGAAACAGAAAAAGGGAATCCCCCAAATATGCCCAAAGGTACCTTACTAGCCGAACAGTTTCGTATTGATTAGAGCGCGTAAAGGAGATTTAGTGTCGTAGTATCTAGAGATGCTGGGCGCGGGGGGGGGTTGGGAAGAGAAGAGATAGGTAGCAAGTAACCGGCCCTCTTCTGCTGGCTGGCCATGTCATCCGGGGGGCAATGTAGACCTAGAGGTCACCCAAGCAGCGGCAAGAAAAAGGCTTTGGAGGCTCTATCGTAGAGCCCCCAGGTCCGTCATGCCAGAGGTTTTTTGGTATCGTGAGTATACTAACATAGTGCGAGTGCGGCGAGATGCGTAGTCACGTGGATGTAGGTGTGTTTGCGACTTCGAGCGCTTCGCTTGCGGCGCTTGATTTGCGAGAGTCGATTGGTGCATCCTGGATGGAGCTGGGTTTGGTACTTGGGTCGGACTCGCTTTGCGGCGACGGTCCCTCGCTGGGGATCAGAGACGGGGTTGGGGCGGTGGATTTGCTGCTGGGGGGATGGTTGATGTCGTTGGTGCGGACGGTTGGAGGCGTGGTGTAGACGATCTTTTCGATGGCGGCGATGTTCTTGCCACCGCCGAAGCGCTTCTGCATGGCCAGCTGAGGCTTGATGAACTCGATGAATTCTTCGAATTCGGTGTCCTTGAGAAGGGCGAGTAATTTCTCTGCGAGCGTGTTAGCGACGATTTGAAATTGATAGATGGTGGACTTACGGATCACATAGTTGCCGTACTGATCTCGAACCAGCAGCGAAAGCGGACTTTGGCCCTCATCGTTGACAGTAGTCAGTGTAGCGACGATCTTCTGTCTTTGGTCGGTCGTGCCGAATTGTATGCTCTTTTCGACGACATTGCTTGCGAACTTGTGCCTTGAGAAGTTCACAAGCTGCGCTGTCACAAGCGAGATGACCTGCGCGCGGTCCTCTTCTCGTCCGTGTTCGATGACATGTTGCGTAACATAATTACCGAATTGGTCCACGATGAGTGACCCAGTACAAGCATGTAGCTCTTGTAGCACAGCTATTCGTGTCGGCTCCTCGCAGTGCTCAAGCATCCTTTGAATCACGCGGCAGCCATAGGGATGTGTTGCTAAGGCTTGAACCTGTCCAGTGAACGCATGGATGATGAATTGTATATGCTCGGCGGGTACCCTCTCGATGGCCTTTTGAATGACATGGTTACCATTTTGGTCTTTGACACATGGGAGGACATGTTTTTCAAGCTCCTTGATCAGCTGGGCTTGCTGATCGGTCAAAATGTGCTCGAGAGCCTGTAAAATGTTAGGTGCATTCGAAGAATTTTGAGAGATGGACTGACCTTCTGAACGACTCGGCACCCATACATCTGCAAGGACAGAGTCAAAACGTGGTTCTTCATCTGGTTGGCAAGGATCTTTTTTTGCGACTGATTGCCATGCTCGAAGAACTTCTGTATAACATAATTGCCGAAAACGTCGGTCATCAGTTGAATCGAGTTGGGATGTATCTCCCGGAAAACTTGTTCTTTCTCATCGCTGTTAGCCGTCTCGAGCTTGAGCTGGATGAACCTGGAACCGTGTTGATCACCACTGAACTCGACAATATGGTTGTAAATGTCCTGAAAAGCGTTAGGAAGAGAATTCGTTGGGTTCTTGGGGCTTCTTACCTTAAGCTCATATCTTTTATTAGTTTTGCTATTGCCTCGAAAGTCTTCGAGGAGAGCACTTCGCCATCCAATTCCGAGGTCTTGATCTTTTGCTGGACCTCTGGGGATTGGCTGATTATTTAAGAGGTTAGGCATGGGTGGTACTGGATAGTAGGCGGCAAGCGGATTCATTCGAAGGGTATGCTGTGGATGAAAGTCGTACGGGTGAGAATACGGCGTTCGGAATTGGAGTGGGTTATGCTGGTTTGGGAGATAAACCTGCTGTTCCTGTTGCAAACCTCGAAGCTTTCGATCTAGCAGAGCAGCTTGTCCTGTGGTGACCGTGCCATTGTAGCTGCCTCGGGAGGGGACTCGTGGTTGAAACCCAGAAGATGGTGTACCGTTAGAAGAATAGTAAGGACTATGCTGACCCCTTCGTGCATCACTATTGCTTGGCGAATGCGAGTACTGGCCTCCGTAAGGGGCGTTCCGGTAGAGATTGTCTTGCGAAACCATTACCCCCGGCGGTAGACCCTCGGGAAAAGGCTCCTGAGTGGCTTGGTAGTCATCGCTCTCCGCGATCCACAACTCGTCCGCGCCACCAGCATTGATCTGGTGACTGTAATGGTAAGACGCCTCGTCTTGGCTGGCATACTGATGATCCTTATAGCCTGCGTAGTATGTGTTCTGACCAGCTCTTCCCAAATGCACACCATTGAAATCACCAACAAGATTCCCAAGATCGGCCGAGCTAGATTGAGCACTAGACTTCTGGTGGTGACTGTTGTTTTGCAAAGGATACATCGAGCCGTGAGCTGATAGATTCGAGCGATGAGAGGGAGCCAAGCCGATACCTGGGTTCGTTTGCCTGGGTGTATCATCCACAAAGCGAGAGGACTGGCTGATACCGTTCCGCGACGGTGGTAGACTTCCGCTCCGGGAGGCCGCACTGCTTGTATAGCCAGAAGGATTGTTGTAGTAGTTGTGGCGTGCTGTCTGGAACGCTAAGCCTGAGTCGATGCCTCCAAATGCTAGACTCTTTGTCGGAGGCCGATTCTCTTCGTCGCTGTTATGCCTTGATGTGCGGCCTAGCTTCGAAGGATCATAAGTACCGGGGGTCACGAAGCTCGTTGATGCCGGACCCGCGAACTGGCTTTGTGAAGTCTTATTCGGCATACCTTGGTTAAGCGGTGTGGTTGTGGGCATTGAGAAATAGGAGGTTCCGGAGGCGGCGTCCGCAAAGGGTGGAGGAGCAGCCTGATTACTGTTCTGACGTCTTATCGGAGATGTATTTGAACGCGGTTTTGGTAGCCCAGGGGAGGTATTATCTAGCGATTTCCAAGGTGCGGCATGCCGTCCGGTCCAGTTGTCCGACTCGGATGATGGTAGCAAAGACCCAGATCCCGTAATGGCCTCGCTATTCGAAGAACCATTGTTGACTTCGCCTTCGTACATTGTCAGTCAGCCCGAAAGATGATGCACCACAGCCACGGCAAACCTAGTATTCGCCCAGAATCATTCGCGCTGCTCTTTATACCACTCCCAATCGCCGAATTCGACCAGATCCCTCCGTTCCACGCCGATGTTCCGTTGCCAAAACCCGAACCGAATGAATTTCCATTTGTTGTCCGTAATTGGTCGTTATTGGCCAAGCCTGGCCCTGTACCGAAATTGCCAAAACGGTTGCGTGTCTGCATGGGTTCAGTTAGCGCAAGTGCTCCCCAACTACGACAACGCGTACAAAGGGCATACCGTAGACGTCATGGTGGTTTGCACACCACTTTGTGGAGAATTTGATCTCAACCACCTTCATTGGGCGATACGACGAAAGTCTGATGCCGGCTTGGTTCTCATCCATATGTTTCTCCTAGCATAGCCACTTTGTACAGTTTGGGGTATCAGGAGTGCACAATATTACTGAAGTAGCGCACGATGTTAGCCCAACAGTGGGAGCATTAGGAGAACAACGTACACAGGGACACTTGGCTCTTATTACGATGAATCTCCAACGTAATGAAGGAGAAGAAGGGATGGGAAGATGGAAGAGGGTATAAGGGCAAGATGCAAGGTGGTATCGCAGCAGCCTTTTCGTTTGCCCAGGACGGTGGGTGAATTGGGCCTCAGCAGGTAGCCGTCCAGTAACGGGCGAGTCAAGGCAAGCTTGTCGCAAGCATCCCCGCACCAGACGACGCAGCAGATTCACCGCCAGTTGTCCATATGAAGATGCTGGAATGAGTGGGGAAGGGTTCTTTGTTATACGAATGGGCAAGCAAGGGGGCGCAGGAGGAATGCTTGTTCGTCGAAGGGAACCCGGTCGTCGGAAGTGGAGGTGGGAGGGGTGGGCAGGCGAGGTGGTACAAAGAGAAGAGGAGAAAGAGGGAGTTTGGTACCGAAGCGACGACAGTCACATATCACAAAATAACGTCCAAGTGTGAAGTTGTCGGTACAGGCCACGCAGAGTTTGGCAATTGATAAGGCGCCGTTGGAGCTACGGCTCAGGGTGTCGCTCTAAAACTTCCCGCCCGCTTACCTGTTCAAGGGCCTCTTAGGATACTTTAGCCAAAGTCCGGGGCTCGCGGGGAGCACTGGCTCAGGCACAAGTTCACCAATCTCCCCCCAATCTTTACCACTGGCCGTCGATCCCCAAGCTCGCTATAATTAGCCCGGCCACTCGGAGCGCTGCCGTGCTGGCGCAAAGATAATCCCACCTCGCGTTTTACTGGTCTCCGCATTTCGCACTATCAAAGTAACGACTCTGGTGGAGAAGGTGAACTGGAGCTACAACAACCAACGTATCCCTGATATATCACCAAGCGCTTCGATACGGGATACTCCACAGATGGTAGAGAACAGCAAATGCCCTCATCAGATCAGCTGACTAACATCTTCGTTTCTCTACCCTTGCTAGCGCACAGCCCTACCCTCTGGTCCTGGATCTTTGACTACTTTACCACATCCATGACATCTGTTCCGCTTTCACTTTCTCTTCAATTCGCTCTCGCACTTGTCTGCCATCCGCTACGACATGAGAGAGAGAGCATCGACATTGCTGCCTGACATGTGCATGCTCCACGCGAACCCCTACCTATCGAGTCCCTTCAAGCAGGGAGACTGCGCTCGAAATGAACTGGTCACACGAGCACAAGGTCTAGTGCCTCATGACGGGTATGCTCGTAGTGCTTTTGTGTAACTCAGGGCGCAGTCTGATCGTCGAGATCCGGGTCACCTGAGTCGGGAGATGGTCGATGAGGAGACATATCTCATGCACTGGCCAGCAGTGGTGCAGTCTTTGCCTAACCCTCGCCGCAAAGAATCCTAACGGAACGACAAGTGACTGGCTAAATAATGGACCCCTATAGTTCGACAGGCAAGACGTTGAGCACTCAGTTGGTGCAATGGTAACACCCCACAACAGGGGCCCTAAACAGCACTCGCGGATACGAAGTGATTTAGCTGACGATGAGAAGTGCACCATGCCAGGCGTGGGATACCCGGGCCAGAAGGCGAGCACATAATCCAAGCGCTGGAGGCTTGCCTGAAACTAATAAGAGAGTCATGAAGTAACAAACTTAGCGCTGCTCTTCGCCTTTCTATCTTTTCTCCGGATCAGGCACCTGAGGGAGCTTCATCATGGGACCCACGCAATGGCGCTTTAGGGATTTTATGGCTGTATTCTCTCCAAGACCTGTCCCGACATAGACGATACCCCAGCCGCTGATCCATGCTTTCAAGCCCACACCTTGGCGATTTGATCTTTAGTGGCATAGATCCTGGGCGAACATTCAAAGCATTCAATCATGGCTGAGGGCTAGCGATGGCCAGCAGCAAAGACCAGCTTCACTGGAAACTCGAGAACTCTTAAGCGCCCTTGTCATGAACTGTATTCTGTGGGTCTTCTACTCTTGTGCCAGGGCAGCAAGATATTCAATATTTGTCAAGTTGAGGACAGGCGTAGCCCGATTCTCAAAGGACAAGGTCTCCCCTCCTCCGATAGCGCGATCGATGGCAGAGTCGGTGCCGAAAAGGAACACTCCAATGGCAGCTTGAGCGCCTGATAGGATAGATCGAGAAGTCAACGCAATTCTATAGCAGGGTTCTCGAGGAACACAAGGCGATTACGAACCAGTATCTTCCCACCCCACGCCACCGGTAAAGTCGACTTGTTGGCAGCCTTCGCAATATGGACTCAGACAGCCATCGATGATACGTCTCGTAGCGTCCCAAATCGCTCCGTAACTTCCTATATCGGTGGGTGGAAAAGACCGCTGGAAATTCAAGTGAGGGACTTGCATTGGTCGGAAGGTTTTGAGCATGACTATTGCCATTGTACAAGTTACTGTCAACGAGCCGTCAGCCATTTTCACACATGAATATGACGTCTTGATGGCTTGACGTAGTCGAAAAGCTACGATTGATGAGCGATGAGCTCGTCTTGCCAGGTCAAGCATTTCTTAAGGTAATGACGGCAGTCAATCGCAGAACCGTTTAAAGCGATTTTCCGGCTCCAAGGCTTTACGACAAGCAGTGTATGTTCCAGCTGTCCTGGCCTCACGTGTCCAACAAAGATCGCCATGGCATGCGAGGCGGTGCATTTAAGCTTACAGTATACGTATCTCCTTGGAGTGGCCCGAGTCTCCATAGAGGAAAGCGGCTTCGCGTCCTGCATCAGAAATTCAATCGGTTTGTATTGATACTCTGCTGCCTCATGGTGGAGGAACTGCACTGCTGCCGTTATACAATGTTTCGGAAACAGATCAGAACGAAGCCATGACCTCGATTCCACGCAATAGGGGCCATTGGCTGGCAAAGTTGCATTAAGAGAGCCGTTGGATGAGGTAGACACGACAAAGTCGAGGACGAAGGAGAACAAAAGCCCCTCAAGCATGAAAGAGTACATGCTTCTAATGGTTCTTCGCTCAAACCTCGGGTCGCAAAGAACATAGAAAGAAGACGGCTTTTCAGGCTATCCTAGAGAGGCTGTTTCGTCATATATTTATCCAGTTTCTTGACAAGATCAAGAACTGTCTTATATTACACCGTTAGTCTTGCAGACGGTCATATATTCACGCGGATGTACTCGGACTACGAGGGTAATTCGCACGTTCTTCTGGATAACTTGCCCTCGCTTATCGCAACGAGGAAGCGGCCGAAGGGTCGCAACTGGTTTGGACCGATCAAATCCTATCTATTACGGCATTTTACGACGAAGTAGCGTATCCCTAAGGTAGGAGCGTTTTCTCTCGCGTAGGGCAAGCTGAGTGGGATCGAGGTGGGTTCCTGTGCGCTAGTGTGGTACACTACTCAGAGACCGTGAAAGATGTATCTTGTAGCAGCGTCTTCGATAGTAAGTTGTGTTACATCTCTCTTAAAGGCTCCGTGCCACGGACACCTGAGCTGAGAAACATTGATGCTGTTCTTGGATGTTTTGCGGCTCGAGTACGGACTCTCTCCTGTCCATCGATCTAGAAGTAAGCAGGCCCTGAAGGCAGTCTTTGTTTCTCCCATAGGACAAATCTCTTCTTGAAGGCTACAATCGTAACAAGCATAGGTTTAATGCCCTAGTAAGTAATGCACTACTTCCTTGCTTGATTTCCTGCTGGCTGGATCACTGCGGTCGTACTCTATCGGGCATTCCATTATGGAATTACTCGTTGCACGGTATGATCAACACGGTATGGTCACCGTTAGAGCTATGTGTATGAAGTCCTGGTAAAAGCGCCGAGGGAGGTATAAGCTGATGTTTTTTGGCCATATTCACCCAAGTCACTATCGGCCCCTGCTGTCAGACAAAACATAATAGGAACGAAGCTGGCCGATTCCCGCAATTCGAACGATATCGGCTATAGTCCCGCCGTAAGACTATACTTTAGCTTAGGCTGAATATGTCCGTCGGCGGTCACGATGATAAGATTGAGGGCAATGGCGAATCATAGATGTCACCGAAGTCGTTAACGATCGATCAGCGCCTCTCCAAGTGCGTTAACCGGACATGGGATTTGATATTCCCCATAGCGACGCCTATGCGATTTACCCACTCGCTGCGTGCGTTATGCGGCAAAGGTCTCACTGCCGGTCGCATCTGCTATGAACAGACACTCAACCGCCTCGCTCAATTTCGAAGCCACTTAGGCGACGACCCGATTCGCAGCTCGTGCTTAAAATCTCAACGACCATGGAAAACTCAGAGCTGCATCTTCTGGAGACCTTTGCAGATCGAATATCGGATAACTCCCCGCCATGGCCAACGCAATGCTCCATCTCCTCATCCTAGCACTCCTACCCCTCTCCCTCGCGACCCCTCTCCCAACCCCCCTACTCACCCTCCCACCCAACCTCAACACAGCCCTCCCCTTCCCCGACCTCCGCTGCTTCCCCACCGACGCACCCTACGACCTGCACACCATCAACCCCGCCGACTGCCGCCAACTCGCCCACGACATCGCCACCCTCGACGTCCCACGCGGCAAGCGCTGGATATTCGGCTCCCCCGACATCCCCGGCGTCGAACTCGTCATCCCTGTTACCTACGCCCGAAGAACATGCATCGCGCACATCACAGATACGGAATCCGCGGAGCCGGCGGGCGATACGTTCACGATGCGCTACCTATCGCAGAAGGTGGCGCGCCTGGCGGAGCTGTGCGTGCGCCCGGGGCCGCATCTGGGCGGGGAGGGCAGGATTGGGGAGAAGGGCGTGCTGGCGCTTGTGTTGGTTGGGGCGGAGCCGCCACCACCAACGGGAGGGGGTGCGGATGGTGGGGTGGTGAGGGCGACTGGCTTGAATAGGACGCTTGATGGGTTCGGGGATGGGTTCATGGTGGCGCGGGGCGGTATCTCGAGAACTATTACCCCTTCAGTAGAGACGGGGATCTTGTGATCCTGTCCGTTTTGGCAAAGGGTGGATTCAGCATGCTCGCTTGGGAAACGGGGGATCCCCGCCATCCTGAGACCGAAATTATCCCTGAACTTCTTGTGCGCACCGTCGCAGGAGTCAAAACTGCTTGCTTCAGACACGAGTACCAGATCACTTGGCTACTGTCCGGTATGGCGAAGTGGACGCAGGAAGCGGAGCTTGCTTTGTGTGAGATGGATGGGCTGGGCAGTGGGTCGGTTAAAAGACTTGTTGTCCTGGAATGGCTCGAACGACCGGGAGCGACCCAAAGTTGGAAATGCAAATCGTTGGGCTTACAGAGATAGAGCAAGGTACTAGGGAAGGACAATGTACCATGAAAAGAGAAAGAAGCAATGGTCACGTCCACGATCGAATTCTCAACCTGCAAGAAGAATCAAAACCAATTGAGTACAAACCATAAGTCCGGATCACCAGGTCTACAGACAACTGAACTTGGCGGTTTCATCCACGATTCGATTGACCCTCAAAGCTTGCTTCGACTGCTTGATTGCCTGGTGATGGATTATTGTATATGTTGTGCAAAGACGGACGGCGTTACTCGTGCTAGACTGTGCAAGAACCAGGGCAAGGTCGAAAGCGCCATATCTGCAGTGTCACATAGGTCGGAATGAGTAGATGAAGAGTACTTGTACAGGTGGGACGAGTTCAAGAGAGTACAGTGTCAGCCACAGACGAGGTGAGATGCGAGATTGTGAGGGCGATTCACTTGACCTCTGACTTGGCTTGAACGTTGAGTTTTAGTGGAGGTGGTAGGGGGGCCACTCCCGACTATACCTTATACATAGGTTACTATCCCGCGTTTAAATTCCATTAGAGGGTATTTGCCCTCAGGGACGAAAGAATGCAACGTCTTCCAGGAAAACAGGTTCAACGTTGAGCGGGAATTGGACGGCATGCTGGCCCCGTGATTGGCCAGAAAGGTGTGATGGCCTCGGCAGCGCGAAAAGAGATTACGCTCAATACCCCTAGTCCCAACTCAGCTAGCTTGTCTAATCTGAGCGAGTCCTCTATTGACCTCCCTTCCTCGACTCTTCCTCTGCTTCTTCACCTCCTTCCGCCCAGTCACTCCTTCCCAGAGAGGAGCAGCTTCACTCATTCAGCTGCTCGCTCGCCCTCTCCTTCCCTCCAAACTCTACCACAAACCCACACATCACCCCACAGCAACCTTAATCAACCGCTGCAGTCCCGACCGAACCCTGCATCCCCAGCAGTACAAACTCAATTCGCCAGCTTCGAATTGCCCATCATGTCGATCCACCACGCCCACAAAGCACACACTCACCACAACCGTCGCTCTCTGCATTCCCCTCGCGAAGCACCCACCGCCAGAATGCCCACCCTCCAGATTCGCGACAGCAATGGGAGTCAAACAACATACCTGACGCCCACAATGATCAACCTCCTCATTGCACTCCTTGTACTCGTCATCGTCAGTATCGTGGCCATTATCGCACTCTTCGTGCTCCGCTCCCGCCGACGCTCTCTCGTAGACGCCCAATCCGAGAAGACTTCCATCTCTAACGATAGTACTCTTCCCGCATATTCCCCACCCGTTCGCCATTCTCACAAACCTTCCCATCGGCGCCTTACCGTTACCGCAGCCCCCTATGGCCGGAACTCTGCATCCATCTTCTCTGTGCACACCGAGAAAGAAGCGCTGATGTACAACAATTCTCCGCCCATGAGCCCGATCCCCGAGATCAGAATCACGTTTCCAGAAGAGGAGGACGAGATGGGAAAGCGGAAGAGCGGGAGGGTCGTAGTCGTTAAGGTCAGCGAACTGGGGGGTGTGGGAATGGAACCGTTAGAGAATAGGCAGTACAGAGAAGGGGGACTGCCCGCGTACGGGGAAGGGGAGGGATGGAAGGAGCTGGATCTGGAGGGAATGGGAGGGCTGAAAGAGAAACCCAGGCAATGGAAGGACTGAAGGAGGAAGCCAGACACCGAGAGGGTGTTCCGATCGGCTACGATATCTCCCAATCAATCTTGCGCTTTGCGTCCGAAGCGTCTTACCTTCTCCGAGCAACTACGAAAACGGGTCATCCGCTACGAAGCAACATCGATTCCCTTCACCAGGGCTGAGCACATGCTCTCCCACCCATTACCTTCACCAGGGCTGAGCACACGCTCTCCCAGCCCGTCGCTGTAATAACGGCGCCGGGTATCACAAGGGCGTCAGTCAGATAGACGCTCCTGGCTTAATGTATTCTTAATTTCACCGTGTGAGCTTTATGACAGCTGCATGACTTACCTTGCGAGTTTCCATTACGCGAGGGAGCGGACGGGCTTCCATCTTTCCTCATCCGTTTTCCTTCACCCATCACTCACCCCAATCCACTCTTGCGCCGTCTCAGTGAGGACGGCAACACGGTAATAAGTAGTATCAACTCGAACCAGCCACGCCCTCCCATCCGCATTAAACCCCCTTCCCGCACCCCCCCTCCTGTTCACCGCTCATAGCAAAACCACGGCCTCCTCCCATCATACTCGCCTCCCGGCACCCGCATCGGCACCGGCACCCTGGGCTCAAAAACCCCCATGCCCTCTCTCTCTTCTCCCTTTCCTCCCCCTTCTCCCTTCCCTTTCCCCTTTTTCTCTTCTTGCCCCCACCTCTC
>JAABUQ010001925.1_pt1 | contig 42701 bp, 35 predicted proteins | sample 5560001 | NCBI WGS metagenome assembly JAABUQ01 (sample SAMN10711888, study PRJNA513371) | rock metagenome | isolation source: Antarctica rocks | place: Antarctica: Victoria Land, Finger Mt nord | collected 2015-12-18 | reverse complement strand
TCGGCGCAGAGACACGCTTGACGAGCCGCTGCTGGGCGTCGAAGGTGTCGGCCACCGTCGGTGCGAACCCATCAAAAGAGGTCGTCGGGTAGGTGACCGTCGTGGTGACGTTCCCCTGCCCGTCCGGTGTGCCGTAGGCGAAGGTGGTCTGCTGGCCTGAGACCAACCCTTGCGCATCCTTCTGCCAGTCCACGCGCCCCTGGCTATCATAATGGTTCGTGACCGCCACGTGGCCGTTGGCGTCGGTGATCGTGGTCAGGTGCGCGCTGGTGCCGTCGTACGCGAAGGTCGTTGGCTGAGTGGTCCGGTCCGTGACCGTCTGGAGTCGCCCCTGGCTGTCGTAGCCGTACGTGACAACCCGGCTAGACCAGTCCGTGACGCTGCACAGCCGCCCGCTGAAGCAGGTGTCGTAGGCCAGCGTCAGCGAGCCACGCCCTGCCGGGTCAGTGACGCCGACGAGCTGGTTGTGGCTGTTGTAGTTGAGGGTCGACGTGTTGCCGTAGCGATCGGCGACCGCGATCAGTTGGCCGGGACTGTTGAATAGCCAGGTGGTCTGGTTGGCCAAGGTCGCCGTGTAGGTCCCGTTCGGGTTGTGCACCAGGCTCGTGGTCAGCCCGGGCGGCGGGGTGTAGGCTGCAGGACCAGCGGGGGTATAGCGGTTGCTGCCCCCATCCGGGCTCACCAGGATGAGGGCTCCACTACCATCCCCAGCACTGCCCAGATGCGCGGCATAGTTGAAGGTCCAGCCCGGCCCGAGTGGCGTGGTGCGCGTTTCGGTGCTGTGATAGGCACGCGCGATGGTGGGTACCGGCCCACGGCCCGCAAGAGCCAAGTCGGTGTGGAGATAGGTGTAGGTGCCGGAGACGGTCTGCACGGGATCGGCCGTTTCGGCATTGGCCGCCGGCACATCCCAGGTAAAGCTGGCGGGCGGCGCCGCGGCCTCCGAGGGGAGGGCCACCAGCAGCTGGGTGATCGGGCCCAGACTGGGGGCCAGCAGACGGCGGTACAGCAGCGGCACATACCCATTCTGGAAACCTTGGTCCCACAGGAGGTGCACAGCGCCCGTGGCGTCCACCAGGAGCTTCGGGTCAGCGGCTTGCACGGTGGTCCAGCCGCCGGCACCGAGCGCTGGATCGTAGCCATACACCGTCTTGGGCGTCCAGGTGACCCCGCCATCCGCAGTGGTGCGGACGAAGATGTACTGATCCCAGGGGTAGGCACAGTCGGCGAAGGCCACGTACAGGGTTCCCGACGGAGTCTGCGCCAGGCTCACGCCGGTGGGCCATCGGTCGCCATAGTTAGCGGTCAATTTGGTAGCTGCGGCCCACGTCGCGAGATCGGCTGAGGTAGCGACCCACACCACCGGAAGGGCGGGATCGCCGCCGCCTGCGTCGGCCGCGGTCCAGACGAGCCACCAGCGGCCGCTGCTCAGCTTCTTGACGTCGAAGGTCGGAACAGCGTAGCTACCGGTGCGGATCCCAATGGTCTGGCCCACCGTGGTCACCGTGGACCACGTGCTCAGGGTGGTCGAGGTGCGGTACCGCAGGACGCCCGTGCCCGCGGTAAGATTCAGGCTCCAGAACACGTACACCGTGCTGCCGTCCTGCGTCGCCTGGATCTGGTAGACACTGGTCGTTTCAGTGCTCAGCTGGGTGGCGGACGACCAGGTCGCCCCCCCGTCTGCCGAGGTCCGCAGCATGACCTGCACCACAGAGCCGACGGTCAGGCGGTAGAAGACGGCCAGGGTGGAGGGGCCCACCAGAACCAGCGCTGGCGCATCGGCCCCTCCCGTGGCAATGGTCACGGCGGTCTGCCATTGGTCAGGCCCCAGAGTTCCCGTCCCTCGGGAAAACAGCAGGCTGGAAGGATTGCCGGTGTCAGCGAAAACGAGGCCCCAGTCGCCGTTGGCAAACTGCACCACGGCCGGCTCCTTGCCACTGTCAGAAGGCGTCGTGGGGCCCGCTAACGCCGCACCTGGCTGCGCTGCGGGAGCGCGCCCATTGGCTGCCCCCGTGCGTGGTGCAAGGGGTGGTGGCTCACACGAGCCCGGTGCGCCGCGTGCGGGAACTTCGAGGGGCGCCTGGCACCCCGACGCGTCGGGAGCCGACACCGGCGCCGCTGAGGCGACCTCGGGCGCCTCAGCGGCGGCTGGCGGAGCCGTAGCGGTCAGCTCCGGAGCGACCACCACGGGAACCGGCCCTGTTGTCGGCGCGGGGGCAAGGCCGCCAGGCGGTTCGGTGGCTCCCGTGGTGGGCGCGGTGCTCGAGGTCCGCGGTGCAACGGCCGCCGGACTCGCAGTCCCAGCGGCAACAGGTGCCTGTCCCGTTGCGGCTGGCTTCACTGCGCCAGGCGTCAGCGACGCGGCTCCTGCTGCCGTGGTCGCCGCCCGGCTGCGCGTTGGCGCTGCGGGAGCGGCAGTGGTGGGCACGGCGGTGGACGGCAGTGCCGACGCTGTGGCACCGGGCGTGCGGGTCGACACCGACGGTGGTGTTGGCGCGGCGCCGGCGCCCATGGGCACGAGCAGCGCAGCAATGAGGCACAGGCCGATGACCAGGCAGGCATGCCGTGCGATGCCGGGCTGCCACATCCCGCACCTCCGTCCTCTGCTCGTGGGATAGAGCGGATCTGTTTCCGCCATCGAGTGTGCGCGGGCTAGCACAGACGTCCAGAACTGCGACATGCGGTCTCCCCTGGGTGCACGAGCGCCAAGCTCCCCGACGGTCGTGCAACGATCAATGCCCAGTCTCACCCCACGCGTGGCGTGCGTCTATCGGCCACCTGGCCGATCTTTGCGCCCGGGCTACTGAGGCGCCCGACACGCTGCCGGCATGCCACCGCGGCTAGCCACGGCCAAGGTCAAGCCACGGTGATGAGGCCCAGCTCGATCCCGCGCACCGCAGCCTGCGTGCGATCCGCTCCGCCCAGCTTCGCCAGGATGTGCTCCACATGCGTCTTGACCGTCGTGACACTGAGCGTGAAGGCGTACCCAATTTGGCGGTTGCTCAATCCCTGGGACAGCAGCCGCAGCACCTCGCGCTCGCGCGGCGTCAACGGCATCGCCACCGGTGGAGTCATGCCCTCGGGCTGCGTGACCCATTGGTGCAGCAACTGGGCTGCGTGACCCGCGTCGAGGGGAGCTTCCCCCCGCAGCGCCCGCCGGACGGCCGTGACCGGCTCGATGTCCAGCGCGGTGCCGAAGATCAGTTTGCCCGTGCCGGCGGCATCACGCACCACCTCGGCCTGGACGTGCAGAGTCCGCACCACCTCGCGCGGCCCGACAGTCCGAAACTCGAACGGCGCGGGTCGCGCCACATACGCACCCGTCATGAACTTCTTGATCAGCGCCCGGTCGTCCGGGTGCACCGCGTCCAGGAAGGTCGCGAAACTCGGCGTCACCTCCTCCGGGTCGTGGCCCAACAACTGGAACATCTCGGCCGACCAGTGCACCGCGTTGGTCGCGAAGTCCCAGTGGAAACTGCCGAGCCGAGTGATCCGCTGCGCTGTCTCCGTGATCGCACCACGCCCGCGGAGCGCGCGCTCCAGCGCTTGGCGCGCGGTGATGTCGACGCTGATCTCCAGGATGGCCACCGACCGGCCCTTCCCGTCCCGCTGGAGCGCCCAGCGGCTAGCCACAGTGTATAGAGCGGCTGTCGCGCCGGGTATGGTCCAGCTCGCCTTGCCAGTGGCCGTCCCGGCGCAGTGCCATCTCGATCCTCTCCCGTGGCTCGGGGAACCGCGTCTGGAGAAGGGTGCGCGCGGGCGTGCCCACGATCTCAGCGCGCGGCCAGCCGTAGACCGCCTCCGCGCCACGGTTCCAGAAGGCCACCACGTCGGTGGTCGCGTCGCGCACGATGATGGCTTCCTGGGCGAGGTCCAGCAGCGCGGCCTCGCGCTGGAATGACAGCAGCACCTGCCTGGGTGTCGATCTGGCCCGCGGAGAACAGACGCGACGCTGACGCCGCGAGCGCCGGGGTCGCCTCTCTGACGGTCATCGGTCCCGCCATCCCACGCTGCTGCTCACCAGGCGTGACCACGCAGCCTCGTCCGCAATGGCGGCAGCGCTGCGCACCGCTGCCGCTAGGAGGCGGCGTCGTGTCACTGGCAGCGATAGGCGCCGCGGTGGGGCTGCCCTGGTGCTCTTCGCGTCCATCTCGACAGACAGGCGGATCGCCGCAAGTCATAGGATCGCCTCGTGGGAGCTCGGCGAAGCGGAGTGACGGATGGGGCTGCTCGTCGCGAGCAGCACGCGGAAATTGGACCTGTCCACACGACCCCCTTGGTGGCCTCGGCACGGGTCTTAGGACCATGCTCCCCAGCTGGTCCCTCCCCGACGCACGGTCTGCGTGCGTCGGCATCAGCATCGTGCCTCCCGATGGTGCCAGCGCCGCTGCGCGGGAGCGGTGCCCGACGCGTGGGGCACTCGGCCAGGCTACGGGTGGAGCGTCCCACCACTCAACCCGCCGATTGGCGGGATCCTTGCACTGAACGGCGGGTCCGTCGTGCTCTTCGGTCATGCCGGTAGAGTGGCAGACTGCACCACTGACGACCACGGAGAGCACCATGGCAACACAGAGCACGATGGCGACCGATTGTCTGTTCTGCAAGATCGTGGCGAAGCAGCTGCCGGCGAGCGTCGTCTACGAGGACGGCACCGTGACGGCGTTCCGCGACATCAGCCCGCAGCTGCCGGTCCACGTGCTGGTGGTGCCGAACGAGCACGTGGCCAGCACGGCGGAGCTGGAGCCGCGGCACGACGCGCTGGTCGGGGCGGTGCTGCGCGCCGCCGCGCTGGTGGCGCGGAACGAGGGCGTCGAGGGGTCGGGGTACCGGATCGTCGTCAACACCGGCGCCGACGCGCTCAACAGCGTGCCGCACCTGCACGCCCACGTCCTCGGCGGCCGCCGCATGGGCTGGCCTCCCGGATAACGGCGTAACATCCCCCCATGGACCTGTTCGAGTACCAGGGCAAGCAGTACTTCGCCCGTTTTGGCATTCCCGTCTCGCCGGGCGGCGTGGCCGACACCGCGGACGAGGCGGTCGCCCAGGCGGATGCCGCTGGCTACCCGGTGGTGGTCAAGGCGCAGGTGCAGGTGGGCGGCCGCGGCAAGGCCGGCGGCATCAAGCTGGCCCAGTCGCCCGGGGAGGTGCGCCGGCACGCGGAAAATATCCTCGGCATGGACATCCGCGGCCACACCGTCGAGCGCCTCTGGATCGAGCGCGCCTCGGACATCGACCAGGAGTACTACGCGTCGTTCACCCTCGACCGCGGCGCCCGCAAGCACCTGGGGATGGTCTCGGCCCGGGGCGGCATCGACGTCGAGCAGGTCGCCGCCGAGGACCCGGCAGCGATTGCCCGCGCCCACATCGATCCCGTGGCCGGGCTCGGGCGGCCGGACGCGGAGCGGCTTGTCGAGGAGGCCGGTCTGGACCCGCGGGCGCGCCCCGGCGCCGTCGACATCCTGCTCAAGCTGTACCGCTGCTTCGTCGACGGCGACGCCGACCTGGTCGAGATCAACCCTCTGATTCTCACGCCGGACGGCCGCGTCCACGCGCTCGACGCCAAGGTGAGCCTCGACAACAACGCCGAGTTTCGCCACCCGGAGTGGGCCGAGTTCCGCGCCACCGAGGTGCTCGACGCGCGCGAGAAGCTGGCGCGCAGCAAGGGGCTCCAGTACATCGGCCTGGCGGGCAGCGTCGGCATCATCGCCAATGGCGCCGGCCTGGCGATGAGCACGCTCGACGTGGTGAACCAGGTTGGCGGCTCGGCGGCGAATTTTCTCGACATCGGTGGCGGGGCCAATGCCGAGGTCATGGCCAACGCGCTCGAGGTGATCAACACGGACGCCAACGTTCGCTCGATCCTGATCAACATCTTCGGCGGCATCACGCGCGGCGACGAGGTGGCCAACGGGATCGTCGAGGCGCTGCGCCGGGTGGCGATCGCGTCGCCGATCGTCGTCCGGATCGACGGGACCAACGCGGAGCTGGGCCGGGCGATCCTGAAAGAGCAGGCGACGGGTAAGATCGAGACGCAGCCGACGATGCTGGCGGCGGCGCGCCGGGCGGTGCAGCTGGCGGAGGGTGCCCGGGCATGAGCATCTTCGTGGACCGGGCGACCCGGGTCGTCTACCAGGGGCTGACGGGCTCCGCCGGCCGCTTCTACGGCCTGCGCAACCGCGACTACGGCACCCGGGTGGTCGCCGGCACGAACCCGAGGCGGGCCGGCAGCGACGTCGACGGCATCCCGGTGTTCGGCGCCGTTGCCGAAGCGGTGGCCGAGACCGGCGCAACCGCCTCGTGCATCTTCGTGCCCGCCCCGGGGGTGGAGGCGGCCGTCCTCGAGGCCGCCGCCGCCGGCGTGGCGTTCATCGTCGTCATCACCGAGGGCGTGCCGGCGCAGGACGAGGCGCGCTTCTACAACCGCCTGCTTGCCGACTACCCGGGCACGCGGCTGCTCGGGCCGAACTGCCCGGGCATCATCTCGCCCGGCCAGTGCAACATCGGCATCACCGCCGGCGAGATCGCCACCCCGGGCGGTCCCGTCGGCATCGTCAGCCGCTCCGGCACCCTCACCTACCAGGCCCTGTACGAGCTGACCGGCAAGGGCATCGGCCAGACCACCTGCGTCGGCATCGGCGGCGACCCCGTCCCGGGCACCACCTTCATCGACTGCCTGGCCGCCTTCGAGGCCGACCCCGAGACACGCGCCGTCATGATGATCGGCGAGATCGGCGGCTCGGAGGAGGAGAAGGCCGCCGACTTCATCGCCGCCAACATGGCCAAGCCCGTCGTCGCCTACATCGCCGGCGTCACCGCCCCGCCCGGCCGCAAGATGGGCCACGCCGGCGCCATCATCTACGGCTCCCACGGCACCGCCCAGGCCAAGATGGACGCCCTCCGTGCCGCCGGCGCGCGGGTCGCCGTCAACCCCTCCGAGGCCGGCGACATGATGGCCGAGGTCGTGGCACGCCTGTAGCGCTCCCCCTGGAGGGCCTGCTGCGGGAGCGGATCGCGCGCGACGGCCCGCTCTCCTTCCACGACGTCATGGACGCGGCGCTCTACCACCCCGCGCACGGTTTTTACTCCAGACTCCAGGGCTTCGGCGCCGCCGGCGACTACGTCACCAGCCCGGAGATGCACCCGGCGTTCGGCGCCCTGCTCGGCCGGCAGACAATCGACCTGTGGCAGGCGCTCGGCGAGCCGCGCCCGTTCCGCGTCCTCGAGGTCGGCGGCGGCTCCGGCGCCCTCGCCCGCGCTCTGCTCGACCACCTCCGGGCCGAGGCGCCCCGCGCGGCGCGGGCCATCACGTACACGATGGTCGAGCGCAGCCCAGCGCTGGCCGCCGTGCAGCGCCGGACTCTGGCCGACCACGACGTGCGGTGGGGCAGCCTCGAGACGGAGCGGGGCGCGCACCTGGCGCTGGCGAACGAGGTGCTCGACGCGTTCGCCGTCTACCGCGTCGTCGTGCGCGCCAGCGAGCTCAGGGAGCTGCGCGTCGGCCTGGGCGGCGACGGCAGGCTCGGCTGGCTGGAGGCGACACCCGTGCCCACCGAGGTGGCGGCGTACTTCGCGGCGCTGCGCCTGCTGCCGCCTGAGGGCGCCGTGGCCGACGTGAACACCGGCCTGGCGCCCTGGGCGGCGGCCGTGGCCGACTGCCTCGACCGCGGCCTGGCGCTGGTGCTCGACTACGGCTACCCGGCCGCCGAGCTGTTCGCGCGCCCGACCGGCACGCTGCTCACCTACTACCGGCACACGCTCGGGAGCGATCCCCTGGTCCGCCTGGGGCGACAGGACATCTCGACGCACGTGGACTTCACCACGCTGGCCTCGGCCGCCCACGCCGCCGGCCTGGACGTGCTTGGCCTGATCGACCAGGCGACGCTGCTGGAGCACCTCGGCGTCGCCGGTTTCCGCCGCTGTTTGCCCGGCTCGGCTGACCGGCGCGCGCTGGCGCGGCTGGTCGACCCGCGCGGTCTCGGCCGGATCCGGGCGCTAATGCTGGCGCGCGGCTTGCCCGCCGACTACCGGCCGGCCGGCCTGGGCGGCACCCGCGCCTGGCCCCTGCCGACGCGGCCGGCGGCTCTGCCAGCGGAGGCCGCCCCGGACGACTTCCTGGAGCAGTGGCAGGAGGCGTTCGGGTCGCCTGTGGTGGATCACTCCCACCCGGAGGCGGATTCTCGGTAGATTGAGACACACTATGGGAGCGACCGGACCATGACGACAGTGACGAGCGCCGAGCCTGGCTCACCTTTACCCGCACCCTCACCCTCCCCCGCCGGCGGTGGCGACGGCTACGCGCCCTACGACCCGAAGGCGACCGAGGCTCGCTGGTACGACTTCTGGCTGGCGCACGACCTGTTCCGCCCGGAGTCGCACCCGAATTTTGGCCAGCGGTCGCCGTTCGTGATCACGATGCCGCCGCCCAACGTGACGGGCGGCCTGCACAACGGCCACGTCCTGTTCGTCACCCTCGAAGACATCATGATCCGCTGGCACCGCATGCTCGGCGACCCGAGCCTGTGGGTGCCGGGGCGCGACCACGCCGGGATCGCCGGCCAGCTGGTGGTCGAGCGCGAGCTGCGCAAGGAGGGCCGCTCGCGGCACGACCTCGGGCGCGACAGGTTCCTTGATCTGATGTGGGAGTGGATGGAGACGTACGGCCACCACATCCAGCTCCAGCTGCGCAAGCTCGGCGCCTCGGCCGACTGGTCGCGCGACCTGTTCACGATGGAGCCGCACCACGTCCGGGCCGTGCGCACCGCTTTCGTCACACTGTACGACAAGGGGCTTATCTACCGCGGCCACCGCATCACCAACTGGTGCAAGGACTGCGCGACAGTGGTCTCCGACCTGGAGGTGGAGTACAAGGAGGTCAAAGGGCAGCTCACGTACGTGAAGTACCCCATCGTCGTGCCCGGTGACGGCCGGGATGGGGGAGACGCGTGGCAGCCGACCGGCGAGTGGATCACTGTCGCGACGACCCGCCCCGAGACGATTCTGGGCGACGTCGGCGTGGCGGTCCACCCGGGCGACGCCCGCTACGCCAGCCTGGTCGGCAAGACGGTGCTCGTGCCCCACGTGCGCCGGCCTGGCGTCGTGGTCGCCGACGACGCCGTCGACCCCGCCTTCGGCACCGGCGCCGTGAAGCTGACGCCGGCGCACGACCCGACCGACTTCGACATCGCCCAGCGGCACAACCTGCCGAGCGTCAACGTCATGAACCTTGACGGGACGATGAACGCGGCGGCTGGCGGCTACGCCGGCTTGCCGACCGGCGAGGCGCGCACGCGCATGGTGGCCGAGCTAGCTGAGCTCGGCCAGCTGGTCAAGCAGGAGGACTACGTTCACGCGGTGGGCCACTGCCAGCGCTCGGGCACCATCATCGAGCCGCTGCTGCTCGACCAGTGGTACCTGAAGATCGGCCCGCTGGCCGAGCCGGCGCTGGCCGCGGTCCGCGCTGGCCGCATCCGCATCATCCCCGACCGCTTCACCAAGGTGTACTTCAACTGGATGGAGAACGTCCGCGACTGGGCCATCTCGCGGCAGCTGTGGTGGGGGCACCGCATCCCTGTCTACTACTGCCAGGCGCCCGGGTGCGGCGAGCAGTGGGCGGCCATCGACGAGCCCGAGCGCTGCCCCGGCTGCGGCGGCACCAGCTTTCGCCAGGAGAGCGACGTCCTGGACACCTGGTTCTCGTCAGGGCTCTGGCCGATGAGCACGCTCGGCTGGCCGGACGACACCCAAGACATGCGCACCTTCTACCCCACCTCGGTGATGGAGACGGGCTACGACATCCTCTTCTTCTGGGTCGCCCGCATGATCATGTTCGGGCTGGAGTTCACCGGCGCCGCGCCGTTCAGCACGGTCTACCTCCACGGCATGGTGAAAGCCGCCGGCGGCCAGAAGATGAGCAAGACCAAGGGCAACGTCCAGGACCCGCTCGACCTCATCGACACCTACGGGACCGACGCCCTGCGGCTCGCGGTGACGATCGGCAACACGCCCGGCAACGACTTCACGCTGACGCCGGGCAGCCTGGAAGCCCGCCGCGACTTCGTCAACAAGCTGTGGAACGTGGGCCGCTTCGTCAGCGCTTTCTGCACGCCCGAGGACCGGGCCGGCGCGCTGGCGCCGGCCACCGCGCCGGCGACGGCGCCTCTGGCGGACCGCTGGATCACCAGCCGGCTGGACCGGGTCATCGGCGACGTCACCCGCCTGTTCGCCGAGTTCAACTTTGGCGAGGCTGGCCGGCTCGTCTACGACTTCGTTTGGGACGAGCTGGCCGACTGGTACATCGAGGCCTGCAAGCTCATGGCCCGCGACGGGGCTGGCGACGGCGCTCTGCTGGCGCGGGTGTTCGACAAGGTGCTGCGCCTGCTGCACCCGTTTGCGCCGTTCGTGACGGAGGAGCTGTGGCAGCGCCTGGTGCCGCTCCCTGACGGAAACGGAAGCGGAAGCGGGACCGGGCGCCCGACGGCGCTCATGATCGCCGCCTGGCCGACGCCGGCCGGCGAGCCGCGCGCGGACGTCGAGGATGGCTGGGCGGACGTCATGGCGGTGGTACGGGCGGTGCGCGGCCTGCGGACGGACTACCGCATCGAGCCCGCCCGCGTGATCGAGGCGTTCGTCGTGGCGCCCGACGCGGCGCGGGCGGCCTTCGCCCGGGAGCACGCCGGGTTGATCGGCGGCCTGACACGCCTGCGCCCGGTCACGGTTCTCGAAGGGGCCGACGTCCCGGTGGACCTGGCGGCGCGCTCGGTGGCCGCCGTGGCCGGCGGGCTCGAAGTGCTGCTGCCGGCCGAGGGCCTGTTCGACGCGGCGGCCGAGCTCGAGCGGGCGCGGGCGGAGGCGGCGAACGCGCGCGCCCAGGTGGCCCGGCTGGAGACGCTGCTAGCCAGGCCGGGCTTCGCCGACAACGCCCCGGCCGAGGTGGTCCAGGCCGAGCGCGAGCGGCTCAGGGAGCAGGGCGAACGGCTGGTGGCCCTCGAGCGTCGGATGGCCACTCTCCAGCGGCTGATCGGTGGCTGAGCGCGGCGTGGCCCTCACGCGGCCGGCGCGCGCCAAGCGCTACGCCACGCGCGCGCCCCAGGCTGGCCGCCGTCGGCCGACGGGCCTGGCGTACGTGGGGCTGCGCATCGCTGTGTACCTGGCCACGCTGATCCCGATCGCCTGGATCTACAGCACGAAGGAGCGCGGGCTGCTGATCGCGCCGCCGATCGGCCTGATCGGCGCGGTCGCCACCTGGTACTTCCTCGGCGACACGCCCGTCACGGGGGCGCGGCGCCTGGTGCCGGCGATCGGGGTCGGGGCGATCCTGGCGGAGGTGACGTGGAGCCTGGGGTACTGGACGGTGATGCCGCTGGTCGCCGGGGCGGCGATCTGGCTGGCGTTCTACGTGCTGTCGGGGATCGCGGAGCACGGGGCGGACAGGACGCTGGACCGGCGCATCGTGCTCGAATACTGCGGCGTGGCCCTGGTGGGCGTGGCGGTCGTGCTGGCGACCGCGCCGTGGAGGTTGTGACCGGCCGCCTACTCGATCCCCAGGTACGCCTTCTGGACCTTCTCGTTGTCGCGCAGGGCGGCCGCGCTGTCGTCGAGCACGATGCGCCCCGTCTCGAGAACGTACCCGCGCTGCGCCACGTTCAGCGCCATCAGCGCGTTCTGCTCGACCAGCAGCACCGCCACGCCACCCCGGTTGATCTCGACGATCGTGTTGAAGATCGTTTCCACCAGCATCGGCGCCAGGCCCATGCTCGGCTCGTCCAGGAGCAGCACCCGCGGCTGGCTCATCATCGCCCGTCCGATAGCCAGCATCTGCTGCTCGCCCCCTGACAGCGTGCCGCCCTTCTGCTTCAGGCGCTCGCGCAGGCGCGGGAACAGCTCCAGGACGCGCTCCAGGTCAGCCCGGATGGTCGCCTGGTCGGTCCGGGCGAAGGCGCCCATCTCGAGATTTTCGGCCACTGTCATCCGCGAGAAGATGCGGCGGCCCTCCGGCGACTGGCAGACGCCCAGCTCCACGATCTTGTGCGGCGGCGTGCGGTCGATCCGCCGACCGTCGAGCAGCACCTGGCCTTCGCGTGGGTGCAGGATGCCGGAGATCGTCCGCAGGGTGGTGGTCTTGCCCGCGCCGTTGGCGCCGATGAGCGTGACGATCTCGCCCGCGTGGACCGCCAGCGATATGCCCTTCACGGCGTGGATGTGGCCGTAGAACGTGTGCACGTCGCGCAGCTCGAGGGCGGCTACCCTGCGGTCGCCAGCCGCGGCGGCGACAGTCGCCGCGCTCGTCGGCGCCGTGGTGCTCACGAGACCGCCTGCCCGGTTGCCGGCGCCGCCGGGGCGGCCTCAGACGCGGCCCGACCCAGGTACGCCTCGATCACCCTCGGGTTGCGCTGGACCTCCAGCGGCGTGCCGTCGGCGATCTTCTGGCCGTAATCCAGAACAGTGACCCGGTCGGAAATCCCCATGACGACCTTCATGTCGTGCTCGATGAGCAGGATGGTGAGCGCCCGCTCGCTGCGCAGGCGACTGATCAGGCGGGTCAGCTCGGCCGTCTCCTGCGGGTTCATGCCCGCGGTCGGCTCGTCGAGCAGCAGCAGCCTCGGCTGCGTGGCCAGGGCGCGGGCGACCTCCAGCCGGCGCTGGTCGCCGTACGGGAGGTTGCGCGCCCAGTCCTCGTGCTTGCCGGCCAGCCCGACGAAGCGCAGCAGATCGAGGCTCGTCTCACGCGCCGTCGCCTCCTCGCGGCGCGCCCGCGGCGTCCGCAGCACCGCGTCCAGGGCGTTCGCCTTCAGGCGGCCGTGCATCCCCACGAGCACGTTGTCGAGGGCGCTCATCGTGTTGAACAGCCGGATGTTCTGGAACGTCCGCGCGATGCCCAGGCGGGTGATGGTGTGTGGCTTGGTCCCGGCGATGTTCTGGCCGCCGAAAAGGATCTGGCCGCTCGTCGGCGTGTACAGGCCGGCCAGCATGTTGAAGAACGTGGTCTTGCCGGCGCCGTTCGGGCCGATGATGCTGGCGATGGTGTGCTCTTCGATGGCGAAGTCGACGTTGTTGACGGCCACGAGCCCGCCGAACCGCTTCGTCAGGGCGGTGGCGCGCAGAAGGTCGGCCACCGCCGCTACGCCCTCACGCCGCCCACGGTGCGATCCCCGAGCGCATCTTCGCCGAGCTGGTCGATCTCTGGCTCGTCCGTGCCCGCGTGCATCTCGGCCGCCCGCTGCCGACTGGGGAAGATGCCCTCGGGGCGCGTCAGCATGAGGATGACCAGCGCGACGCCGAGGATCATGTACTTCAGCTGCGAGAGGTCCACCGCCAGCAGCACGGCGCTGAGCGCCGGGATCGGCAAGGCGTTGGCAAAGCCATGGAGGAAAGTCGTGGCGTCGTTGGTCAGGACACGGTCGTAGAAGCCCAGCACGACGCCCCCGAAGATGACGCCCCAGATGTTGCCGATGCCGCCCAGGATGACCATGCAGAGCACGATGATGGAGATGGAGAAGTCGAACTGGAAGGGGTCGATAACCTGCAGCATGCTCGCCCACAGGGAGCCGGCAAAGCCCGAGAACGAGGCGCCCAGGGCGAAGGCGAGCAGCTTCGTCTGGACCAGGTTGATGCCCATGGCCGAGGCGGCAAGCTCATCTTCGCGCATCGCCATCCAGGCCCGACCGATGCGCGAGTTTGCCAGACGGTAGATGGCAAAGACGCACAGACCGCCGACGACGAAGATGAGGTAATACCAGCCAGTCTGGTCCTGGTTGAACAGCTCCTTGGTTCCCAGCTGGCCGTCGACCAGGGCGGGCACGATGGGCCGCCCGATCGGGTTCATGCCCTTGGAGCCGTAGGTCCACTTGTCCAGGTTGAGGAACACCCGCGGCACGATCTCCCCGAAGGCCAGGGTGACGATGGCCAGGTAGTCGCCGCGCAGGCGGAGGGTCGGCGCGCCCAGGATGACGCCGAAGAGGGCCGCGGTCAGGAACGAGAGCACCATCGCGACGTAGAAGTTCGCCTGGATGTACGGCTGCAGCGGGCTGATGGGCGAGGTGAGGAAGGCGGCGGTGTAGCCGCCGATGGCGAAGAAGGCCGCGTACCCCAGGTCCAGCAGGCCGGCGAAGCCGACCACGATGTTCAAGCCCAGCGCCAGCAGCGTGAAGATGAGGATGGCCGGCCACGAGCCCATCTTCCCCCACGAGAAGGTGCGGTCCAGCAGGGGGTACACCGCCAGGAAGATGATGAGGGTCACCAGGACCGCGTTGCGCAGGACCGATTGGGGTGTCTGGCCGTTGCGCCGCAAGCCGCCCCAGGCGCCCGCGGGCCGGCGGCGTGCCCCGGCCACCGGCGCCGATTGGACAGTCATCGGCGGCTCTCCCTACGCCCGCTCGGTGGTGGCTTCACCGAGAAGACCCGTGGGCTTGAAGATCAGGATGACCACCAGGATGGCGAAGACGACGGCCTCGGTCCACCGTGGATCCCAGAGCCGGTCGGAGATGGCGGCGATCATGCCGATGAGGATGCCGCCGAGAAACGCGCCCTGGAGATTGCCGATGCCGCCCATGACCGCCGCGGTGAACGCGTACAGGCCGTTGCGGAACCCCTGGAGGAAGTAGGCCGAGTTGTTGTACATGCCGTAGATGGTGCCGGCGGCGCCGGCCAGGAGCCCGCCGAGGAGGAAGGTCAGCGCGATGGTGAGGTTGATGTCGATGCCCATCATCGAGGCGGCGTCGCGGTCCTGCGCCGTCGCCCGCATCGCCTTGCCGAGCCGGGTCCGCTGGACGAACAGCTGGAGCCCAACCATCAGGGGGATGGCCAGCGCGATCACGATGACGTCCTTCAGGGTGAACAGGATCGTTGTGTTGAGCCCGAGGACGCCGTGCAGGATGTCGACCCGGGGCATCACGTCCGGGAAGTTCAGCTGGCGGGCGCTCTTCCACAGCAGGCCGACGTTGATCAGGATGAACGACACACCGATGGCCGAGATCAGGGGGGCCAGGCGGGGCGCGTTGCGCAGCCGGCGGTAGGCGACCCGCTCGATCAGCACGTTCAGCAGGCCGCAGACGAGCATGGAAGTGGCCAGCATGGCGATGACGGCGCCGACGATGCCCAGCGCGGGCAGCTGGAGGATGTTGCGCACGCCGACCACGCTCGGGATCCAGGTGGCGATGGTCAGCGCCACCATGGTGCCCATCATGAACAGGTCGCCGTGGGCGAAGTTGATGAGCTCGATGATGCCGTAGACCAGCGTGTAGCCCAGAGCGATGAGCGCCACGATGGAGCCGTTGGCAATGCCGATCAGGAGTACCTGGAGGACCTCTTCGTACAGCTGCATGAAGGTACGGCGTCCTCCGTGTCAGGGTTGTCGGGCCGCGCGGCGGTCAGGCGCCGGCGCGGGGCGACGTGTCGAGTGCGGCGGGTGTATCACGCCGCCCGGGATTACGCAACTATGTCTCCGACTTTGCCGAGTATGTCGCGCTGATGGCAGCGCCGACATTGGCAAAAATGTAGAAAAGCGGAAAAATTGGACAGAGAGAGGACGCTGCCGCTCCTGCATGCCTGGCAGCGTCCTCCCGTATGCCCGTGCGGGTGCGCTCTAGAGGGCTACTTGGGCGCCTCCAGAGTCACGGTGGTCGAGTCGTCCCAGGCGCCGTTCTTCACCTGGCGCACGCTCATACCCGTGAGAGTGGTGTCGCCGGTGTCGGTGAAGCTCCACGTGCCGAGGATGCCGGAGTAGTCCCTGGTGGCGAAGATGGCGTCGCGGATGGCGGCGCGGTCCTTCTTGCCGGCTTTCTCGATGGCCCCGAGCGCCACGTTCATGGCCTCGTAGCCGTACGAGGCGTACGGGTCGGGCTCGCCCTGGAACTGCTGCTTGTAGCGCTGGTACCACTCGGCGCCCTTGCCGCTGAGCTTGCTGGCCGGGACGCCCGGGATCGAGGCGTAGGTGTTCTCGGCGGCGTCGCCGGCCGCCTGGGGGAAGGCCGCCTCGTTGATGCCGTCAGGGCCCATGAGCTTGACGCTGTCGCCCAGGGTGGAGCGCAGGTCCTGCCACAGCTTGCCGGCGTTGTGGTCGGTCGTGCCGCCGTAGTAGACGAGGTCGGGGTTCGTCTGGCGGATCTTCTGCGCCAGCGCGCGGTAGTCGGAGGCCTGGGGGTCCATGCCCTCGGGGCCGCCGACGACGTCGAGCCCGAGCTTCTTGGCCGTGGCCGCGAAGACCTCGGAGATGCCCTGGCCGTACAGGTCCGAGTCATTCAGGACGTACAGCTTCTGGGCGCCGACCTGCTTGGCGAAAGCCGCGGCCACGGCGCCCTGGAGGTCGTCGGTGGCGGCGACGCGCGTGTAGTTGCGCTTGCAGTTCGGGTAGTAGACGTCCGGCTCGTTGGGCGCGTTGTAGTCGGTCTTCTTGGTCAGGCCCGGGTAGGTGTTGGCCGGTGAGATCATGCCCAGGTTCGCCGGGCACAGGATCGGGATAGAGACCTTGGCGGCGCCCGAGTTGTAGGTCCCGAGGTAGACCATGGTGTCCTGGTCGGACACGGCCCGGTTGGCGTTGCTCGCCTCGGTCGGGCCGTCCCAGGAGCCCTTGGCGGCGGTGGCGTCGTCCATGTCCTCGTAGACGATCGTCGCGCCGCCCACCTTGTTGTTGTGCTCGTTCAAGGCCATCTTGAACGCGTTGACGACGGTGTCCGTCTGCCCCTTGGTCGCGCCCGTGCGCGGCAGGCTGGAGACGATCCTGATGGTGCCCGTCAGGGTGGAGGCGCCGGCGCTGGCCACGCCGGCCGGGCTGGGCGACGGTATGGCGGATGGCGAGGCGATGGGCGACGCCAGCGGCGACGCCACGGCGGCGACGGACGGCTTCGCGGCCGGGCTGGCCGCCGGCGCGGTCACCGGGCTGGTGGCCGGGCTGGCGGGGGCCGCCGGCGTGGTCGGCGCTGGCGCTGTGGTGGCCGGGGGCGCCGTCGTCGGCGTGGCCGGGGCGCCACCGCCGCACGCCGCCACGAACAGGCTCGCGGCGACGGACAGGAGACAAACACGCGCGGGCAGTGCTCCACGCAACATGGTGATCCCTCCCTGGGAATCTGGAGTGAGCGTAGGACGTTGGATGGGCTGTGTCGCGACGGAGTCCCCGGGCGGGGCGCTGACCCCACGCCGCCAGGCCGATGCTCCGTCAGGCTTTCGGTAGTAGTCGGCAGCGGTACCGACGAACTCTCGTTCGCCAACCGCCTACTCTTGGGCCTAAAGGTGAAGGTCCCTCCTCTGGGCGCGGACTGGGCTTCATGGCCCGGCGGAAGCGGGTACACTGGCCGCGCTGTTGGCGCGGGTGGCGCACCATTGTTCCTTCGTGGCGCACTGATGCCGGCGCAAGCCGCATGCTAGCAATGCTAGCGGGGCGCGTCGCTGCAAGCTAGCAATGGCGGGTCGACTTGTCAACCTCGGCGGGCTCCACGCCGCCTTCCGGGCCCGCGAACAAGTGCGGTGAGTGTGAGATCTTGGTACACCAATTGCAGACCTCCGGGACCCGCGCTAGACTGAGCGGTCCTCCGGCTCGAAGCGCGTCAGTCAGGCTGACGCTCGTCCTGGTCGCGCGACCGGCGAACCCTTTCCTCCTGAGTGTGTACTAGCTATGGCTGCCATTCCATCCGAGGACCGCATGCGCCACAAGCGCACCAAGTCCGAGCAGGCGATCTCCCTGGCGATGAAGAATCGCTGGGAGGACGCCGCCCAAGTAAACCGTGAGATCATCGACCTGTTCCCGAATGAGGTCGACGCCTTCAACCGCCTCGGCAAAGCGCTGACCGAGCTCGGCCGCTACGCCGATGCCCGGGACGCCTACGCGCGGGCGCTGAAGCTGGAGCCGATGAACGGCATCGCCACCAAGAACCTCCAACGGCTCGGGAAGCTCATCGCCGAGGGCGTCGCCGCGCCGCCGGCGACCGCCGTGGACCCGCGCCTCTTCATCGAGGAGAGCGGCAAAACGACAGTGACCACGCTGACCGACCTGCGGCGCAGCGACGCCGTCGCCAAGCTGGCCGCCGGCGACGAGCTCCGGATCGATCGCCGCGGCAACGTGCTGTGGCTGCTGGACGTCGCCGGCCAGGAGATCGGCCGCCTCGAGCCGAAGCTCGAGCAGGACATCATCCGTCTGCTCCAGGTGGGCAACCAGTACGCCGTGTTCGTCACGTCGGTGCACGACCAGACAATCAACGCGATCATTCGCGAGACCCACCGCGCCCCGACCATGGGCAATCGCCCCTCGTTCCGCCCCTCGGCCGCGCCGGAGGGCGCGTCCCGTCCGTACACCCGCGAGAGCATGCTGCGGTATGAGCTCGAAGAGGAGGAGGACGACGACGAGGAGTTCGGCGAAGAAGAGGAGGAGGAGGGCGAGGCGGCCCCCGCCGAGCTGGACAGCGGCGTCGAGGAGACCCCCCTGGAGGCGCTGGCGGCCGAGGAGGAAGCCGAGGAGAGCACGTAGTACCTGCAGCCATGAGCACGCCCACGAGCGACGAGCAATGAGGCCCGCGCGGCGGGCTCTCGTTCAGGCGGGCGCGGCCTCGATGATGGCGTAGGGCGACCCTGTTGGGATGACCCGGGTCAGCCGGAAGCCGGCCGCGGCACAGAGGCGCCCGAAGTCGTCGGCCGTCCGCCCGCGGCCTCCCAGCATCACCAGCATCATGAGGTCGCGGAACTTCAACGGGTCGGGCTCGTTCCCGGGCCGGACGAGGTACTCCACCAGCAGGAGTTTCCCGGTCTCGGTGCCGGAGCCGGCCATGGCCGCCCGGCACGCGCCGAGAATCTTGACCGCCGCCGCGTCATCCCAGTCGTGGACGACGCTCTTGAGCAGGTAGACGTCCGCCCCATCCGGGACCGCCTCGAAGAAGCTGCCGGCCTGGATCTCGCAGCGGTCCGCCACCCCCGCCTGGGCCACCAGGGGTGCGGCGCTAGCGACGACGTGGGGCTGGTCGAACAGGATGCCGCGCAGCGTCGGGTTCGCGCCCAAAATCCCCGCCAGGAGCTCGCCGTGGCCGCCGCCGACGTCGGCCAGCACGCTGATCCCCGAGAAGTCGTAGCTTTGCACGACGGCGTCGACGGCCCCGGCCGACAGGGCAGTCATCGCGGCGTCGAAGATGGCGCCCTCCTCGGGATGAGCGGCTCGGTACTCCCAGGCCGTGGTGCCGTACAGCTCTGGGAAGGCCGGCTCGCCGGTACGGATGCTCTGGAGCAGGTGGGCCCAGGTGGACCAGGCGTACGGTCGGCCGACGAGCATGGCCCACGGGCGAACCGAGCTGGGGACACCAGTGCGCAGGTACTCGGCCGTGGGCGTCAAGCCGAAGCGCTCGTCGACCTCCGTGAACACGCCGACGCTGGCCAGGGCCCGCAACAGTCGGTAGAGGCTTGGCGCGTGGCTGCCGGTCGCCTCGGCCAGGTCGACGGCGCTCCTGGCCCATCCTGGAGGAGGTCGGCGATGCCGAGCGTGGCGGCCACGTGGATCGCCTGCGAAACCTGGTAGGCATTGGCCATCCGCAAGAGGGTCTCGCGGGGAGATGGCTCACCGGTCGTCATGCTGCTCTCCAAACGGCCATCGTGCGACGTGGACACGTGCGCATCTGGATTAGCCCTCTCTCGCTGGCCTGGCCCCGGGCATCGTTCGCTATACTAGCGTGGCGACTTTATCGCGGGGGTAGCTCAGTCGGTAGAGCATTTGCTTCCCAAGCAAAGGGTCGCGGGTTCGAGTCCCGTCCCCCGCTCTCTCTGAATGCGTCAACACGTTTAGATGGCCGTTCTAGATAGGGTCTGGAGCGGTCTTACTTTTTCCTGACCGCCTTGCCCCCAGGCGCGCACCGTCCGTGCCAGCCCGGCCGTGAAGACCAGGGCCCACAGCCCGAGCAGCAGAAGCCTGCGCTGGCGCACGAGCCTCCCGAAGCGGTGTCCGGCCAACCCGGCCGCGGCGCAGACGGCCAGAAAGCGGGCACCTCGGGCCACGGCCGCCCACGCCAGGAACGCCAGCGGAGGCAGGCCGCGGGCGCCCGCCACCCGGGCGAACACTTTGAACGGCAGCCCAGACAGTGGCTGGTGCCGCACGCCGGTAGGGCCCTCATCGACCAGCCAGGCGTCGGCCGCCGCAACCATTGCCGGTCGTACCAGCCACAGCTGGGCAACGGTCGCCCCGCTGCCCGGCCTCCGTCCGACGGCGTAGCTTGCCGCGCCGCCGATCGACGAGCCGGCCACGCTGGCCAGCGCCAGCCACCACCAATCGGCCGGCCGCGCGACCACCATCGGGACCAGGACCGCCTCGGGCATGAGCGGCCACACCGTCGCCTCGGCTGCCGCCCAGCCACATGCCAGCGCCCAGCGCTTGCCCCCTTCCCCGACCCTATGCACGGCGCGCGTTCTCCACATCCTCAAGGTCGATGGCGCGATAGTGGGCGGGGTTGCGTGCCAGGCGCAACCCGGGTCCAAGCCCCAATCCAGGTCCAGGACTGCGGCTGGACAGTAGCGGGATGGTGTGATGGCAGGCATCTACGCGGTAAAACCGGCCTTCCAGCGCTCGCTGCGCGGCGTCGAGAACCGATGCGTCGCCCACGGCGTCCACCCGGACCAATTGACCTACGCCGCGCTCGCCCTCTCGGCGCTCGGCGGGCTGCTCCTCTATCTCGCCCCGCAACGGGTCTGGCTGCTCGCCCTGGTGCCGGCCATCGCCGTCGTAAGAACCGCGCTGAACGCCCTGGACGGCCTGGTGGCCAGGCGGACCGGCCTGGCCCGACCCTGGGGCGAGGTGCTCAACGAGTTCTGCGACCGCCTCGCGGACGTCGCCCTCGTGGGCGGGATCGCGCTCGCTGCCCCGACCGTCCACCTCCTCGGCGCCGTCGCGGTCGTGGCCATGCTGCTCACCAGCTACCTGGCCATCCTGTCCAAGGCGGCCGGCGGACGGCGCCAGTACGCGGGGCCCATGGGTAAGGCCGACCGGATGGTGCTGCTGGCGGTCTGCGCTCTGGTCGGCCTGCTCCTGCCGCTGGACCTGGTGTACAACGCCTTTCTTGGCCTGGTCCTCGCCGGTCTGGCGGTGACGATCGTGCAGCGCGCCCGGGCGACCTACCATGATCTTCAACCCGCTCGCTGACCCGCTGTTCTGGCCCACCGCGCGGACCCTGGCCGGCGTCCTGGCCGTGGGGCTGCTCCTGGTTCTGCTGGGCGAACGGCGCCACCTCCACGAGCTGCGACGCAGGGTGCTGTTCCAGCGCTGGGCGGTCTGGGCCGTGATCGCCCCCGTGTACTCCCTGGCGGTGCTGGCCGGTCCGGCCGCCGCGCTCGTCCTGGTGAGCCTGCTCGTCATGCAGGCGCTGCGCGAGTACTGTCGTCTCGTCGGGCTGCCGTCGCGCTACCGGGCGGTGCTGCTGGCTATGGGCCTGGTGATGGGTCCACTCGCCGTGTGGGCGCCCGGCGCCTTCTTCGGCGTGCTGCCGCTGCTGCTCATCGCGGCCACCTTGCAGCCGCTGCTGGCCCAGGACGTCCACGGCGGGATGCGCTGGCTTGCCCTGGCCGCCCTGGGCTTCGCGTACCTACCGCTGCTGCTCGGGCACGTCCTGCTCATCGGCGCCTGGCTGCCGGGCGGGCCGGGACTGCTCCTGGCGCTCGGCCTCGCCATCGCCTTCTCCGACGTGGGCGCCTTCGCTGTGGGCAAGGCGCTGGGGCGGCACCGCCTGTCGCCGCTGGTGAGCCCCAACAAGACCTGGGAAGGGGTGGCGGGCAACGTGCTGGGGGCCTACCTCGGCGCGGCGCTGATGGGCTTCGCCCTGCTCCCCGGCCTGCCGCCCCTGGTGAGCCTGGCCCTGCCGCTGGTCGTGGCCGTGGGCTCCGTGTGGGGCGATCTTATCGAGTCGCTGCTCAAGCGCGAGTTCGGGACCAAGGACGCCGGCGCCTGGCTGCCCAGCTTCGGCGGGCTGCTCGACCGGATCGACAGTCTGATAGTGGTCGCGCCGCTGTCCTACCACCTGGTGCGAGCATTCAGCTGATGGCGATGGACACGTTGCCCGAGCTGCTCATGGCTTCGGCGCGCCGTTTCCGGGACCGGCCGGCGCTGGCTATCCGCCGCGGCCTGCGCACGGAGGTCTGGACTTACGGCCAGCTGGCCGGCGGGGCGCAGCAGGCCGCCGCCCGGCTGGCCAGCGCCGGGCTCCGGCCCGGCGACCGGGTGCTGGTGCTGGCGCCGAACACGCCGGAGCTCGTGGTGGCGCTGTTCGGCGTCTGGCTGGCCGGCGGCGTGCTGGTCCCGATCGACGCGCGGACGCCACCCGAGGTGGTCGGGCGACTGCGCGAGCGCGCCGACCCACGCCTGCTGATCGCGACAGCACCACTGGACGGGTTGGCCGAGTTTCCGACCGTCAGCCCCGCCCGCGTGGCGGGGCGCATGGACTCAGCTGAAGCAGGGCTGCCATCACTCGGCTCCCCGACCGCGGGCCCGGCCCCGGCTGACACGCCGGCTGGCCTGGCCGAGCTCGTCTTCACCTCCGGCACGACCGGGGCGCCCAAAGGAGTCATGCTGACCCACGCCAACATTTTGGCCAACGTGGCCGCGGCGCTCGATGCCCTCCCCATCGCTCCCGGCGAGCACCTGCTGTCGCTGCTGCCACTGTCGCACATGATGGAGCAGACGGCCGGACTGTTGGCGCCGCTGGCCAGCGGCGCCACCATCTTCTACGCCACCAGCCGTCGCTCGACTGCCCTGCTGGCCACGCTGCAGCGGCACCGCATCGGCCTGCTTGTGTGCGTGCCCGAGGTGCTGCGCCTGCTGCTCGGGGGCATCGAGCGCGAGGTCGAGCGGGCCGGACAGCGGCGCCGGTGGGCCAGGCTGCTCGAAGCGGCCGACCGCCTCCCGATGCCCGCCCGCCCCGCTCTCTTCGCCGCGGTCCACCGGCAGTTCGGCGGACGGTTGCGGCTCGTCCTCTGTGGGGGTGCGCCGCTCGACGCGGCGCTCTGGCGGACCTGGGAGCGGCTCGGCGTGCGCGTCATCCAGGGGTACGGGGCGACCGAATGCGCGCCGATCGTCACCTCCAATCGCCTGGGGCGCCGCTTGCCCGGCACGGTCGGCTGGCCGGTTCAGGGCGTGCAGGTGCGCCTGGCGGGGGACGGCGAGGTGCTCGTGCGCGGGCCGAACGTCACCCCTGGCTACTGGCGCGACGGGGACGCCACGGCGGCAGCCTACCTGGACGGCTGGTACCGAACCGGCGACGTGGGCAGCTTCGGCCGGCGCGGCGAGCTGCGCCTGCTCGGGCGGAAGAAGGACATGATAGTGCTCGCGGACGGGCGCAACGTGTTCCCGCAGGACGTCGAAGACGAGCTGCGCCGCGAGCCCGCGATCGTCGACTGCGTCGTGCTGGGCCGGCCCAGGCCGGGCGGCGGCGAGGAGGTGCACGCCGTCGTCATCCCAGCCGAGGACTCGGAGGCGGCGACCGCGGCGGTCCGCCGCGCCAACGGTCGCCTCGGCCCGCACCAGCACATCGGCGCCCTCACCATCTGGCCGGCGGCGGATTTCCCGCGCACGCCGTCCCTCAAGGTGAAGCGGGGCGAGGTCCTGGCCGCGCTGGAGGGCCCGGCGAGCGTGAGCGTGAGCGCCAGCGCGCCGCGGCCGGTCGCGGACGACCTGGAGGCGCGACTGTTCGGCGTGGTGGCCCGCGCTGCCGGACGCCCGGTTGCCGAGGTCCGCCCTGAGGCCGACCTGGCGCTGGACCTCGGCCTGGACTCGCTGGGGCGGGTTGAGCTGGCGGTCCTGCTGGAAGAGGAGCTGGGGCGCTCGCTGCCCGACGAGGAGATGGCGGCGCAGCACACGGTCGCCGACCTGCTGGCTGCGCTCGAGCGCGCCGGGTCGGTCGCCTCCGCCGATCCGCTCCCGTCCTGGCCACGCCGCGCGCCGGCAGCCGTCGTGCGCGCGCTGGTGCAGGGGCTGGTCCTGCTGCCGGCCCTGCGACTCCTCTGTCGGCCGCGGCGTGTGGTGGGGCCGGGCCGTCTCGGGGCGCTCCGTGGATCCGTCCTGCTCATCGCCAATCACACGAGCCACCTGGATGCGCCGACAGTGCTGTCGCTACTGCCACCGGAGCGGCGGCGCCGCACGGCCGTCGCCGCCGCGGCGGACTACTTCTTCCGCAGCGCGCCGCTGGCGACGTTCAGCGCTCTCGCGCTCGGCGCCTTTCCTTTCCACCGCGAGGGCGCTGTCGCCACCAGCCTGGCCCAGTGCGGCGATCTGGTTGACGAGGGCTACAGCATCGTGATCTTTCCCGAGGGGACCCGCTCGCGCGACGGCCGCCTGCAACCGTTCAAGAGCGGCATCGGCCTGTTGGCGCGGGAGCTGGGCGTGCCAGTCGTCCCGATCCACCTGGCCGGGCTCCACGCCATCCTGCCCAAGGGGCGGAGCTGGCCGCGCCCGGGCCCGGTGATGGCCAGCGTCGGCGAGCCCTTGCGGCTGGACGCCGCGCTATCCAACGCCGAGGCCGCCGACATCCTGGAAGCCGCCATGCGCCAATTGGCCGGGTCCCTCGGCTAGCTGTACCCGGCCAGGACGCTGGTGACACGCCGTTCGGGGTTGTTGACGATGCCGCACAATTCGTCGACTGTTCACTACCCACTATCCAAATCCAGAAGCAACCGGAGTAGTGATGGACGACCCGTACGACCTCCACCGTTTCGTTGCTGCCCAGAACGACGGCGGTACCTATGACCGCGCGATCGGAGAGCTGCGCCGCGGTCGTAAGGCGAGCCACTGGATGTGGTTCGTGTTCCCGCAGATCGCTGGCCTGGGCCAGAGCGCAATGTCGAGAAGGTTCGCGATCTCGTCGCTGGAGGAGGCAAGAGCGTATCTGCGGCACCCTGTGCTGGGCCCACGGCTGAAGCAATGCGCTACTACCGTTGCCAGCGCGCAGGCTGGGACCGCTGAGCAGATCTTCGGCGGCGTCGACGCCCAGAAGCTGCGCTCGTCGATGACGCTGTTCTTGCGGGCTGATCCTGCAGAGCCGCTGTTCCGGCAGGTGCTCGACAAGTACTTCGGCGGCGCCCCTGACTCGGCGACTGACCCAGCGTGTTTCGGTCCCGAGTAGTACTGGAATGGAAAAACTGGAAAAACCGGTGTGACGGCTGTCGCTGCGTGCACGCTAGCGTCAGAGGGTGGTGCTGAGCTCGCAGGCAGCCCGCTGGTGGGGGTGGATAATAGACCCGCATGGTCCACTACCAGAAGCCCGACCCGTTCACCCGGTACGTTTTCAACCCGCTGGTCGCGGCGCTGACGCGGCTCGGCATCAGCGTCCTCGGCAGCCGCATCCTCGCGGTGCGGGGGCGCTCGACCAACGCGTGGCGCACCACGCCGGTCAACCTGCTCGTCTTCCGGGGCGGACGCTATCTCGTCGCGCCCCGCGGCCAGACGCAGTGGGTGCGGAACCTGCGGGTCCAGGGTGAGGGACGGCTGCTGCTCGGACGCCGCGTCGAGAGCTTTTGGGCGACCGAGCTGCCCGACGACGACAAGCCGCCTCTGCTGCGCGCCTACCTGGGGCGCTGGAAGATGGAGGTGGGGGTCTTCTTTGGCGGCGTCGGCCCGGACGCGAGCGACCAGGAGCTGCGCCGCATCGCTCCTGACCATCCCGTCTTCCACATCGAGCCCGCGTAGCTGAGTGGTCCTGGGACATCCGAGGTCACACGCCTCCGCCCAGCGTCAGCAGCACGACGCCGACTACCGACAGCAGCGTGCCAAGGCCCAGGCGCCAGCCGGCCCGCTCCCCGAGGAACAGCACCGACAGCGGGATGGCGAAGACGGGTGAGGTCGCGCTGAGAACCGCGGCGGTGCCCGCGCCGGCGAGCGCCACGCTCTCGAGGAACAGGCTGGTCGAGAGGACGCTGGTCACGCCCAGCGCCGTGACCGCGCCAAGCGATCGACCGCGGAACCAGGCCGCCGACGGGACGGCGCCCCGGCGTACGGCGACCGCCCAGAGAAGGGCGCTGGCCATGCCGGCGCGGATCACGCTCGCGGTCACCACGTCTACCAGGGCGAGCGCTGGCTTCACGGCGATCGCCGAACCCGACCAGCAGACGGCGGCCACCGCCGCGAGCCCGACGCCCTGCCAGTACCCTCTAACGGGAACGGGCTTCTGCCGCTCCGCACCGGCCATGCCGCGCGGCACCGCCACCAGGTAGACCCCGAGCAGCGTCGTGACCATGCCGACGGCCGAGACCAGGGTCAGGCGCTCGCCCAGAACGAGCGCGGCCAGGATCGAGGTCAGCACCGGGTAGGCCGTGGAGATCGGCATCGCGCGGGCGACGCCGATACGCTTGAGGGCGACGAAGTAGAGGCTGTCGCCGAGAGCCAGGCCGCTGACCATCGACAGGCCGAGGAGCAGGAAGACGGTCGGCGGAATGGGCTGTCGGCTGCCGGCGACCGCGAAGATCACCATGAACACCGCGGCGACTATCGTGTTTCGCAGCGCGTTGATGGCGAGGGCGGGCACGCCGCCGAGGTAGGCCCGGATCAGCAGGCCGGTGGCGCCCCAGGCGCAGGCGGACACCAGACCGGCCAGCTCGCCCAGGAACGGCACCTCGTGCACGGCCCGTCCAGTGAAGCAGAAGGAGAGCCACCGGCGTCGTGTCCGGCGGGACGTCCTCGTGTTCTCGATGTGGCGGCCGACGCTCCTAAGCGCGTAGCGCGAACAAAGGCAAGAGCCTGAACAAGCAGGTGGAGCTCAGATGACCAGAATGGAGCAAGACTTGGGACCACCTGCTCAGGCTGGCCGTGCTCTGTGGGGTAGGATCGGGTAGTGCAGCGCGGCGTGGCAGCGACGGTGGGCGACGACTGCGAGGTCATCGTCGTTGGGCTCGGCGCGATGGGCAGCTGCGCCCTGTGGTCCCTGGCCCGCCGTGGCGTCAACGCCATCGGCCTGGACCAGTACGACCCGCCGCACGACCAGGGCTCCTCGCATGGCGAAACCCGGATCATCCGGTCGGCGATGCTGGAAGGACGGCAGTACGCGCCGCTCATCCGTCGCGCCTTCGAGCTCTGGTCCGAGCTGGGATGGGAGGCGTCGCGGGATCTGTTCGTGCGGACCGGCATCCTGTTCATCAGCCGGGACGGCCCAACCGAGATGGCGTCGATGGCTGCCCGCTCCCTCAGCGACGTCGGCCTGCCCTACGAGGGGCTGGGACCGCGGGAGCTGGCCCGGCGCTACCCCCAGCACCGCGGCGCCGCGAACCTCGTCGCGACGTTCGACCCCAGCGGCGGCTTCGTCCGTGCTGAGGACACCATCCTGGCCGCCCTTGGACGAGCCGAAGAGCGCGGCGCCACCGTTCTGCGATGGACCAGGGCGCTTGCGATCACGAGCGATCCGCGTGGCGGGGTCGTCGTCGAGACGGATAAGGGACCGGTGCGCGCGCGCCGCGCGATTGTCAGCGTCGGGCCCTGGCTGCCGACGTTCCTGTCTGGCCGAGCGGTCCCGGTCACGCTGGAGCGGCAGATCTTCGCCTACTTCGAGCTCGACGGCTTGGCCGGCTTCACGCCTGAGGAGTTTCCGCCGTTCATCCGAGACGACCTGCTCGTCACGTCGAGCGGAGTGGGGGCGCACGCCTGGCTCAGCCACGGGCTGTCCGGGTTCCCCTCGCTGGACGGTAGGCGGATCAAGCTGCTGCTGCTCGAGGCTGGCCGCCCGACGACCCTGGACACGCTGGATCGGCGGGTGCCTGACGCGCTGCTCGAGGAGCTGAAGGTCACCGAGGTCGATCCGCGCCTGATAGGGGTGGGGCGGCCCGCGGCCGGCACGGGCAAGGCGTGCCTGTACACGAACGCCCCAGACCGCGACTTCATCATCGGCGAGCTGCCGGGGCAGCCGAACGTCACGCTCGTTAGCGCCTGCTCGGGCCACGGTTTCAAGTTCGCTCCCGCCATCGGCGAGCTGGGCGCCGACCTGGCCACAGCGACCCGGCCGCGGGTACCGGTCGAGCCGTTCGCACCATCACGAGCTGTCAGCTATCAGCCGTCAGCCGTCAGCCCCCATGGGGGATAGCGGCCCCGCTGCGCCTGGGTCCGACGCTGCTGTACGCTGCTCTAGCTGATAGCTGATAGCTGATAGCTGATAGCTGATAGCTGATAGCTGATAGCTGATAGCTGATAGCTTTCCCCATGCGTGCCATTGTGACCCGTCCCGGCGCCGCGCGCGCCTGGCTCGCCGACATCCCCGAGCCCACCCTGGCTGCCCCGGACGAGGCGCTGATTCAGATCCTGCGCGTCGGCGTGTGCGGCACCGACCGCGAAGTCATGGCTCACGGCGTCGGCGGCTCGCGCGGCCTGCCGCCTGGCGACGACTACCTCGTCGTGGGCCACGAGGCCGTCGGCCAGGTTCTGCGCGTCGGCGACGGCGTGCGCTCCTTGCGCGTCGGCGGCCTGGTCGTGCCCACCGTCCGTCGCGGCTGCGGCGCCTGCCCCGCCTGCGCGGCCGACCAGGCCGACCTGTGCTTCACGGGCAACGTCTGCGAGCGCGGCATCGTCGGTCTCCACGGGTTCCTGGCGGAGCGGATCGTCGACCGTGAGCCCAACCTGATCCACGTGCCGGCCGAGCTCCGCGCCGTCGCGCCGCTCGTCGAGTCGCTCACCACCCCGGAGAAGGCGCTGCGCCGTATCGGCAACGCCCGCGCCCACCTGCCGACGAGCGGGCCGCTTGGCGGGGTCGGGCGGGCCCTGGTCACCGGCAGCGGGCCTATCGCGCTGCTGGCGGTGATGGCGCTGCGCCTGCGCGGCATCGCGACGTGGCAGCTCGCCCGGCAGCCGGCCGACGGCCCGGCCGCGACCCTCGCGCGTCAGGTCGGTGCCACCTACGTGCCACTGGCCGAGGTCGACATGGACCAGCCGCGGGCCGCGCTCGGGCGGTTCGACGCAATCGTCGAAGCGACTGGCGCGGTCGAGGTCGCCGTGCCGATGATCGGGGCGCTGGCGCCGAACGGGGTGCTGGACCTGGTCGGCGGTTCATCGGAGCGCAAGGCGGTTCCCATCAACGCGTCGGCGCTCGGGTCGATGGTGGGCTTCAACCTGACCGTCCAGGGGAGCGTGAACGCGAACCGCGACGACTGGCAGGCCGCTGTCCGCGACCTGACCGCGATCCGTCAGGCGTTTGGCGGAGCGGTCGAGTCACTGATCACCCACACGTTCGGCCTGGAGGACGTGGCGGTTGCGTTTACCCGCGTCCCCGGCCAGGTGAAGGCGGTCATCGACGTGGCCGCCGCCTGAGCGGCCGGGTTTTACCGAGAGACGGTCACTGACGCAGCACCCGTCGCCGTGGTGGTCATGTCCCGCCGGCGGGTGAGCTGCTCGTCGAGCGCCATCTTCCCGGCGCCGGCCAGGAGCAGCATCAGGCTGCCGGCCAGGATCATGAGGTCGATCCGGGCCGGGTCCCACCCCTGGTGGGGCAGCTTGACCACGAAGCTCGTCACCAAAAACTCGACGATGAACCACAGCGCTACCCAGCGCGCAGCCAGGCCGAGCACGATGAGGAGGCCGCCGACCACCTCCCCGGCGGCGACGACCGGACCCATCAGCCCTGGGACGGGGATGCCGATCTGGGTGAAGAACCCGATCGTCCCGCCGATGCCGCCGAGCCACTTCTGCAACCCGGCCACGATGAGGATGACCCCCATAAAGACCCGCACGGTGGTGATCCCCCAGCGTGCGTCCAACGGCTGACCCATGCGCATGCCCGTGTCCCCCGGACTCGATGTTGGTGCGATCCGGCCGATCCAGCCCCGTGAGAGCGGATCCGTCTCGCGTTGAGCGGCTGCCCGAACGGGACAGAGTATGGCACGCCGGGCCTGGGGTGGGCCGGAGTTAGGCGGCCCCCGCTACAGGCCCGTGACGCGGCCGCGCAGCCGCGGGTCGAGGAAGTCGCGGACCGCGTCGCCGAACAGGTTGGCCGCCAGCACGGTGGTCGTCAGGGCCAGGCCGGGGTACACCACGAGCCACCAGGGCGGCTTGAACGATTCCGCCAACACGCCGCCGAGCATGTTGCCCCACGTTGGTGTCGGCGGCGGCACCCCGATCCCGAGGAAGCTCAAGGCCGCCTCTGTGGTGATCGCGACGCCGATGTTGGCCGACACCAGCACCAGGAATGGCGCGATACATTGGGGTGTGATGTGGCGGAGCAGGATGCGCAGCGGCGACGCGCCGAGCGTCCGCGCCGCTTCGACGTAGGCCAGATTCCGCGTCGACAGCGCCACCGACCGGAGCACGCGGGTTGACAGCGGTATGCGGGTGACCGCGATGGCGAAGATGATCGTCGGCAGGCCCGCGCCCAGCGCCACCAGCAGCAGCATGGCCAGGATAAGGCCGGGGAAGGCGAGCAGCGCGTCGAGCACCCGCTGGCTGATGAGGTCGGCCCGGCCGCCGACGTAGCCGCTCACCACGCCCCACAGAAGACCGGTCCCGTCGCCTATCAGCACCGAGGCGAGCGCGACGAACAGCGACACCCGCGCCCCGTAGACGATGCGGCTGAGGATGTCGCGGCCCATGTTGTCAGCGCCGAACAGGTGGTCGGCCGTGGGCGGCAGGCGCGAGATGCCGTAGTCGGTCACCAGCGGGTCGTACGGCGTCAGCAGGTCGGCGAAGAGCGCCGTGAGCGCCAGCGCGATGAGGAACAGGCCCGCCGCTGTCCCGAGGGGCGACGAGCGCGCGAAGCGGAGCGGCCCGCGCGGCCCCCGCCGATTGCCTACCGCCGGCGTGCCGAGGGGCAGGGCGACTGGTACGCTTGGGCCCGCCCGGAGTGTCGCCGCCTTGTCGGCGGCGGTTCTCATGGTGTCACCGGCTACCCGAACGCGACGCGCGGGTCGAGCATGGCGTAGACGACGTCGATCGCCAGATTGACGAACGTGAAGACGACGCCGTACAGCAGGACGAGGTTCTGGATCACCAGCCAGTCACGCTGATTGAAGGCCATAACAAGGGCGGTGCCGAGCCCTGGCACGGCGAACGCCCGCTCGACCGCCACCGAGCCGCCGAGCAGGCCGCCAAGAGCGAGCCCGGAGACGGTCACCACCGGCAGCATGGCGTTGCGCAGGACGTGACGCCAGACGACCAGGCGCTCCTGGGCGCCCTTGGCGCGGGCGGTCCGCACGTAGTCGTCGTGCAGCACCTGGAGCGTGGCCGACCGCGTCATGCGGCCAGTCAGGGCAGCGATGCTGATGCCCAGGACGACGGCCGGCCCGACAGTCATCTGCAGGTTGCCGACAGGGTCGTCCCACAGGTTGACCACGGTGAGCGACGGGCGCCAGTTCAGAAACAGCACGCTTCCCAAGACCAGGAGCAGGGCGACCCAGAACGGGGGCACGGCGACGAAGAAGATCACCAGCACGCGGGTGATATAGTCGGTCGCGGTGTTGCGCCGCACGGCGCTGACGATGCCGACCGGGACGCCGATGACCCAGGAGAGGACCACGGCGAAGATGGCGATCTCGGCGGTCAGCGGGCCGCGCCGACCGATCAGGTCGCTGATCGGCTCGTCGCGCCAGAACGAGTGGCCCAGGTTGCCGTGGAGGACGTCGCCCATCCAGCTCAGGTACTGCTCAGGCAGTGGCCGGTCGAGGCCGAGGCTGACGCGGGCGGCGTGCAGCTCCTCGTCGCTCAGCGTGTAGGTGGTCCCGCTCTCGGAGGTGATCATCGCCAGCGGGTCGCCCGGGAGAACCCGCATGGCGAGGAAGATCAGGATCGTGACGCCGAACAAGGTAACCAAGCTGGCCAGCAGGCGCTGGAGGAGATAGGCGCGCATCGTGATCTGTGATCCGTGATCCGTGATCCGTGATCCGGCGTGGCCTCGGGTTCCCGGAGCTCTACGCGTGATCGAGCCAGGCCGTCTCGACGCGGCCCCACTCCACGTAGACGCGTTTGTCCAGGGCCAGCCCCTTCATCGTGTTGCGCCACATGGGCGAGTGGGCGGTGAAGCCGGTGACGAAGAACGGCGCCTCCTGGTCCAGCATGTCCATCCCCTGCTCGAAGATCGCCTTCTGCCGCGTCGCGTCGGCCTCCACGTTCAGTCGGTCGAGCAGCGCGTCGAAGTCAGGGTTCGCGTAGCGCGACCAGTTCTGCGAGCCGCCGGAGCGCAGGTACTGGTTCCAGGCTGGGGTGTAGTCGGCGATGGGCGAGGCGAACTGCGTCTCGACCAGGATGTCGAACGAGCCTTTCTTGTACTCCTCGATGAGCAGCCCGCGCTCCACCAGGCGGATGGTCGTCGTGATGCCCAGAGTGCGCTTGAGCTCGTCCGCGAACGCGGGCGCCATGATCTCCGCCGCCCAGGGCGCCGTGGCCGAGACGAGCTCCACCGGGCCGAAGCCATTGGCGTAGCCCGCCTCGGCCATGAGGCGCTTGCCTTCGGCGACGTCGGCCGTCTTGTCGGCGCGATAGCCGGGGAGCTTCTCGATCTCGGTCAGCGGCGGCGACGCCGGCGACGCGTACGACATCCAGCGGCCCAGGAAGATCGGCTCCTGGCCCTGGTAGGCCTTGAAGATGTTCTGGCGGCTGACCGCCAGATGGATGGCACGCCGCACCCGCTTGTCGCCGAGGGGCCCGCGGCTGTTGTTCAGGTGGGCCGTGTGGGCGCCGAAGTTCGGGATCTGGGCAACGGAGAGCGTGTCCGCGCGGCCCTGCCCCTCGTGCCAGGTATCGACCGACGCGTTCCAGGTCATGTCCGCCTGGCCGGTGAGGACGGCGGTGCCGCGATCGGTCAATTGGGGCGTGTCGAGTAGCTCGAGGGTGTCGACGTACGGCAGCTCGCTGTCCCAGTAGTTCGGGTTGCGGACGAAGGTCCACTTCTCGCCGGCCTTCTGGTCCTTGAACACGAAGGCCCCCGTGCCCGGAGCGACCACCTTTCGCAGGTCGCCGTTGTTCTCGTCCAGCGCCTTCTTCGGGTAGATGATCATCGCCGGCTGGGTCAACGTCTCCAGGAAGGGCAGCGCGGGGTGCTTGAGCACGAAGCGGGCTGTCAGGCGGTCGACCGCCTCGACGTGGTCGAGCATGTCGAGCTGGCTGCGCAGGACGCTGGCGACGCCGGCCGGCGGCGACAGGATGCGAGAGAAGGTGGCGACGACGTCGTCGGCGCTGAAGGGGGTGCCGTCGTGGAACTTCACGCCGTCGCGCAGGAAGAAGGTGTACGTCTTGCCGTCCGACGCGGCATCCCAGCGCTGGGCCAGGTCGGGGATGATGCCGCGGAGCCCATCGGTGAGATCTTTGCGCACCAGGTTGTTGTAGGGCTGGGTCAGGACCGCGGCCGGGGCGCCCTGGTGGAGGTCGAAGTGGGGGGCGGTCACCGTGCCGGCGGCGATCCGCAGCGTGCCGCCCCGCTTGGGCGTCCCGTCGCCCGGGCGCATGAGCCCGGTGGCCGCCGACCCTGCCACCGCGCCAGTGGTCGCCGCCAGCTTGGGCGGCGCGCCGCTGGTCGCGGCCGGCGGCGCGCTCGTTCCGGGGGCAGCCGTCGTCGTCGGCGCCGCCCCGCGGCACGCGGCCAGGAGCACGACGGCGCCGGCCAATCCGGACGAGGCGCGTAGAAAACGACGGCGACTCACCGAGTCCCTGAGCGGGTCTTGGCTCACGTATCCCCCTCCTAGCTGGTTACCGCTCCGGCCACGCCGGTCGCGCATGCCTGTGGCCCCTAGCCAGCCAGCTCTTGGCCTCTTCCCGTGCCGGGTGTCCCCACGGTGCCACCCGGACCGGCCTATTCTAGAGCAGCGTTGCCCCCGCCTTTCTGGACCAGCTCGGCGATCTCCTCGTCGGTGAAGCCCGCGATGCGCAGCGACAGCACGTTCACCGGGGTGGGGTCGTCGGATGCCTGGGTGCTCGTCGTCGGCGTGGCGGCGTCGCCCGTGTCGCCCAGCGCCTGCTTGACCAGGACGGCGACCCGCCCGTCGTGCGTCTGCCGCTGCTGCTCCACCTCGTCGGCCAGGGTCTTCAGCGCCTGTGGGTCGTCGTGGAGCAGCCACTTGACCCAGCGGTTGCCGATGGCGACGTGGCGGGTCTCGTCGGCCTGGATGAAGTCGAACATGCGCGCGCCGGTCTCGTCGCCAACCTCGCGGAAGGTGTTGCGGCTCTTGAGCAGCCCGTTCAGCCCGCCGAGCTCGCCGCGCCGGTGCAGATCCTGCAGGCGGTGGAGCAGGTCGAGCTGGATGCGGTAGCCGAAGTTCCCGGGGACGGTGGGGTACATGCCGACGTAGCCGCCGAGGTCTTCGAGGTGTTTGCGCGTCTCCTCGGAGTGGCGGATCTCGTCCCAGACCACCCGGGCCATGTCCAGCTGGAAGTCCCACGGCATGCGCGGGAACTCGTACATGTTCCGGCCTGACAGCTCGGCGGCGTGCATCTCGTTGTCCAGCATGCCGTGCATCAGCCGGCGCGCCTTCTCCGCCCAGTCGTCGCCGGGCGGCGGCATCCGCCGCGCCTGCTCGGCCGGCGCGACCATCTGGAAGCGCGCGTCGCGCTCGGCGAGGCGGACCGGCGGCGGCTGGCCCCGCTCCCCTTCGGGGGCGTGCTGCTCCGTCTCGGCCGGCAGAGCGCTCGACCGCCGGCGCGCCTCCAGGGCCGCCTCCAGCTCCAGCAGCTCGGGCGGATCGTCGTCCTCGGGCAGGACGCGCGGTGACAGGTCGATGTAGAAGCGCGCGTCCCGGGCGGCCACGAGCAGCCGCTCCGAGCGCGGCCGCTGCGCGCCGGGCAGGGCGACGATGCTCGGCAGCGCCAGCTCGGGCGCGGGCGCGGGCTCCGCCGCCTGCGGGGTGCCGCGGGCGATCAGGCCGCCGGCCTCGGCCAGGACGCGCTCGAGCCGCGCCTGCCAGGCGCTCGCCTGTGCCACCCGCGCCGCGTCGTCAGCGCACAGCGCCCCGATGGCCGCTTCTCCCCAGCGGATCTGCTCGTCCAGCTCCTGCATGATCGGCCGCAGGGTGCGAATCGTCGGCGCGTCGCACACGGGGTCGGTGGCGCCCGCGTGGAGCCCCATGGCGCTCAGCAGCCGCGGCTTGGCCACGCGGTACACGCCGACGAGGAACTCCAGCGGGGTCTCGGCCGCATTCAGCAGGTCCAGGAACCGCTGCACCTCGACGGGCGCCCGCCGGTCGGCATCGACAGGCACGCGCAGCTCGCCGGTCCGCAGCCGGAGCGCCTCGGCCGCCTGGGCGTCCTGCCACACGTGACGGCCGATCTCCAGCTTCAGCTCGTATTCGGGGATCTTGGCCAGCCAGCCGCCCAGCAGGCGCATGGTGTGGCAGGAGACGACCTGGTAACGCACGACGCGGCGGCCGCTCTCCTGGACGTCGAAGCTGCCGCCGAGCCGCCTCGTGTCCGGGGGCAACAGCTGCAAGGACGCCCTCAGCCCGTCAGCCGGCGCCAGCGCGGCGTCTGACCCATCAACTGTTCCTCCGACTGCCGACCCGGCTGTGGCATCCGCGACCGCCATCGTTCGTTACCGTCCTTCCCACCGGCCCGGCCCGTCCAGCCTCGCCGTGTTGCTCCCTACAGGCTACGCCAACGAGCCGTCAGCTATCAGCCGTCAGCGGACGAGCCGTCAGCTATCAGCCGTCAGCGGACGAGCCGTCAGCTATCAGCCGTCAGCCGTCAGCACGCATCAAAGAGTGCGGCCCGCTGCGCTGGGCGCGACACGGCGGTACGCATGTGTAGCTGAGAGCTGAGAGCTGATAGCTCGCCCCTCACAAGCCCAGGCGATTGACGCCGTCGAAGGCGGCCGTCTTGTAGCACTCCGCCAGCGTCGGGTAGTTGAACACCGTGTTCACGAAGTAGTCGATCGTGCCGTTGAAAGCCATCACCGCCTGCCCAATGTGGACCAGCTCAGCGGCCCCCTCGCCAATGATGTGCACCCCCAGCAGCTCGCGCGTGTCCAGGTGGAAGATCAGCTTCAGCAGCCCCGTGCTGTCGCCGATGATCTGGCCGCGGGCGATCTCCCGGTACTGCGACTTGCCGACCTCGTACGGGACGCCCTGCGCCGTCAGCTCCTCCTCGTGCTTGCCCACCATGGAGATCTCCGGAATGCTGTAGATGCCGTACGGGAAGAGCTCCGGAACACTCTTGGCTTCGATCCCGAACGCGTGGCACGCGGCGATGCGGCCCTGCTCCATAGAGGTGGACGCCAGACTGGGAAAGCCGATCACGTCGCCAGCCGCGTAGATGTGGGGCACCTCGGTCTGGTAGTCGGCGTTCACCTTGATGCGACCACGGCCGTCGGTGGCGACGCCGGCCGCGTCGAGGTTCAGCGCGTCCGTGTTCCCGGTCCGGCCCACGCTGTACAGGGCGGTATCGGTGACGGCCTGCTTGCCGCTCGCCAGGTGGATCTTCACGCGCCCGTCCGCGCCGTCCTCGACCAGCTCCATGCCGGACACCTCCTCGCCCAGCCGGAGCAGAACCCGGTTCTCGCGCAGGTGGTACGCCAGCGTCTCGGCGATCTCGCCGTCGATGAACGGCAGCAGCCGCGTCCGCTTGTCGATCACGGTGACCCGAACGCCCAGGGTGGCGAACAGGCTGGCGTACTCGATGCCGATGACCCCGGCGCCGACGACGGTCAGCGAGCGGGGCAGGCGCTTGAGCTGGAGGATCGTGTCGCTGGAGCAGATGCGGCGGTCGTCGAACGGGATGTGTTCGTCCCTGGTCGCCTCCGTCCCGGTGGCGATGATGACGTGCGCAGCGGTGATCTCGCGCACCGACCGATCGGCGTCGAAGCGCAAGCGCAGCGTGTGCGGGTCGACAAAGGATGCCTCGGCGTTGAGGATGTCCACCCGGTTGCGCGCCAACTGGTGCCGAACGACGTCGATCTCGTGGCGCACCACGTGGTCCGTGCGAAACAGCAGGTCGTCCATAGTGATGTTCTGCTTGACGGTGTACGCCGCCCCGTAGATGCCGTGCTCGCGGTACCCGGACAGGTACAGGACAGCCTCGCGCAGGGTCTTGCTCGGGATTGTCCCGACGTTGATGCAGATGCCGCCCAACACGGTCGTCCGCTCGACGACGGCCACGCGCTTGTTCAACTTCGCCGCCTGGATCGCCGCGCGCTGGCCGGCGGGGCCGGAGCCTACGACAATCAGGTCATACATCGCGTCTAGCATGGACGGGTCTCCCACCGCGAGCGATGGCCACATTGTCCTGGCCCGCTCGCCCGCGAACAAGAGCCGCCCTGGGTGCATAGTGCATGGCGCATGCTGCGCGAACGGTTCGTGCGGATGGCCCGCGCGCCGCTAACGGACACCGGCGCCGACGGTTGTAGCAGTCGGGCGCCGCGCGGCCAGGGCGCAGACGCCGGCCAGCTCGAGATGCAGCAGAGACCGGCGTGCCACCGCGCCGCCATGCCGTCGCTGGCGCGTCCCGGCCGGGTGGGCACCGGCATTGCTCAGAGCGACGGCCGCCGCATCAATGGGTGCCCGGACCAGCACCGCGGCCAGGGTCCTGGTGGCCATCTCGGGCCGCCGACGCGGAGAGCAGCGACGGGGCGGCCGTCGCCACGTGGGCAGGTGGCCGGGGCATCAGCCAGGCACGCAGCCGGTACCGCACGATCACACCGATCATCCACAGACCCAGTGGCACCGTCTTGCGCATATCCCCCGTCACGCTGGACTCGCCTACCCGCGGCAGGTAGTTGACGGGGATCTGGACCACGCGCAGGCCGTTCAGCAGGCTGAGCAGCATCATCTCCGGGCCAAAGGCGCTGCCGGCGATGGTGAACTGCGGCGCGATCCGCACCAGGGCGTCGCGGCGGACCAGGCGCATGGTGCAGCCCACGTCGGTCAGATTCGTGCTGTTGAACAGAAACTCCATGAGCTTGGCCACCGCCCAGTTGCCCCAGCGCAGGAAGCTGCCCATGTTGGCGCCGCGCCAGATGAAGATGGGCGCCGTCCGGCTGCCGTAGACGACGTCGAAGTCCTCGGCGTAGGCCAGCAGCTTGAAGGTGTCGCGGCCGAGGAAGGTCCCGTCCGGCTCTGAGACGATGACGTAGTCCCCGGTGGCCTCGCGGAACCCCCGCTGGATGGCCGCGCCGTAGCCCTGGCGGCGCTCGTGGACCTGCCGGACCATGCCGGCCGGGGCCTGGCCCGCGGCCGCGGCGACTTCCTCAGAGGTGCCGGGCGCGGCGTTGTTGTTGACGACCAGGACCTCGTCGACGACGCCCGTTTGGACGAACTCCAGGATCGCCTGGCGGATGGAGTCCCGCTCGTTGTAAGTGGGTAGTACGACCGAGATGCGCTGTTCCCGCCACGCCACTGCCGTCGGCCTCCATCTTTCACCAAGCAGGATCACGGAGGGAGGCGATCCCGTCAATAGTCAAGAGCCAAGAGCCTGTAGCCAGACGGCTGCCCTGGGCGACCGGCTCGCCAACGAGCGCTCAGCCGGCGAGGCCGCCCGCGCCGAGCGACATGCTGCCCGGCTTCGCTCGCCAGCGCGCCGCCAGCAGCCCGAGGGCGAGCAGGCCGGTGGCCAGCGCGATGACCTGCGCCTCCTGGAGGCCGGCGACAATGGCCACCTCCTGGCGGAAGAAGCTGAGCCCGAAACGGATGACCCCGTAGCCCATCGCCGCCACGAGGAACAGGCGCCCTGGCCGGCCGCGGAAGCGGTCGCGCGCGAGCCACAGGCCCGCGAGCAGCAGCGCCTCACAGGCGATCTCATAGAGCGGGTACGGGTGGGTCGGCACACCCAGCAGGTCCGTCGGCAGGAGGTCCTTGCTGTTCACGTAGGTGACGCACAGGCAGAAGGGGCACGTGCCACACGCGCCGCCCCAGGCATCGCCGTTGCACAGGCAGCCGAGTCGGCCAATCGCCTGCCCCACGAGCATGGCCGGCGCGGCAGCGTCCAACAGCGGCCAGGTATCCAGCCGCGCCCGCCGGGCAGCGATGAAGCCGCCAGCGATACCGCCCAGGAAGGCGCCGTACACCGCGATGCCGCCTTCCCAGACGGCAACGATCTGGAGCGGGTGGTCCCAGTAGTACGCGGCGTGATCGGCCACGTGGAACAGGCGCGCGCCAATGAATCCGCCAACGATGCCCCAGGTCAGGACGCTGTAGGCGCCGTCGACGGGTACGCCGCGCCGCTCCGCCTGGCGCACGCCGAGCCAGCCGGCCACGGCCACGGCCAGGGTGGTGAAGACCCCGTGCCACGCCAGCTGGTACGGCCCGAGCTGCGCCAGGATAGGGTCGAAGCCGATGGTGATCGTGGTCGGGTTCACGCGCCGGGCGCTCGTGCTGGTGCTTGGCGCCTACGCGCGTAGCGCGAACGAAGGCACACGTGCATAGCGCGCATGCTAACCGCCCGGGCGGCGCGGCAGGCAGAGAGGGGCAGCGTCCGGTATCCTGGTGGGCACCGGGACCAGCACGAAGGGACTGACCAGCCATGCGAGGCACGGAAGCCGTAGCGCGGATCTTGCACATCGAGGGCGTGGAGCTGCTGTTCGCGTACCCGAACAACCCGATCATCGACGCGGCGGCCCGGGTGGGCATCAGGCCGATCATCGCGCGCAGCGAGAAGACGCTGATCAACATGGCGGACGGCTACACCCGGGCAAGCAACGGCGAGCGGCCGACCGTCATTGTGGTCCAGGCCGGGCCTGGCATCGAGAACGCCTTCGGCGGCCTGGCCCAGGCCTTCGCCGACGGCGTCCCGCTGCTGATGATCCCGGGCGGCCCCGATCAGCGCTCGCTCGCCGAGGCGCCGCAGTTCGACCCGCTGCCGGTCTACCGCAACATCACCAAGTGGGCCGGCCGGGTGAATTTCCCGGACCGCATCCCCGGGCTGGCCCGCCGCGCCTTCAGCCAGCTGCGCAACGGCAAGCTCGGCCCCGTGCTCCTCGAGCTGCCCTCCGACGTCGGCGCGGCCGAGCTGGATGAGGCAGCCTTCTCCTACACGCCGCCCCGCCGCTTCCGCTCGCAGGCCGATCCGGCCGACGTCACCGAGGCGGCCCGCCTGCTGCTGGAGGCGCGGCGGCCGGTCCTGCACGTCGGGCACGGGGTGCTGTGGGCGCGAGCCTGGGACGAGCTGCGCGAGCTCGCCGAGCTGGTGCAGGCACCCGTGATGACGACCATGGCCGCCAAGAGCGCCTTCCCCGAGGACCACCCGCTCTCCCTGGGGGCCGGCGGCCACACCATCACGCGCTCGGCGGCCCACCATCTGGTCAAGGCGGACCTTGTCTTCGGCATCGGCTGCAGCTTCGCGCGCGGCGGCTTCTCGGCGACGATCCCGCCAGGCAAGAGGCTGGTCCAGGTTACCAACGACGCCCGCGACGTCGACAAGGACTACCCCATCGAGCTCGCGCTCATTGGCGACGCCAGGCTCGTGCTGCGCCAGCTGATCGAGGAGCTGGGCCGCCAGATCGGCGGCACGCGGAGCCCGAACGGCGTGGCTAGCGAAGTCCGCGCCGTCAGAGAGACTGACCTGCGCGAATGGCTGCCGCGGCTCACCTCGGACGAGACGCCGATCAACCCGTACCGCGTGATCTGGGACCTCATGCACACGGTCGACCGCACCAGGACGATCGTGACGCACGACTCCGGCAACCCGCGGGACCAGATGCTGACGTTCTTCGAGGCCCTCGTCCCGCGCGGCTACATCGGCTGGGGCAAGTCGACCCAGCTGGGCACGGGCATGGGCGTTGCCCTGGGCGCCAAGCTGGCGCACCCCGACAGAATGGTAGTTAACGTGCTGGGCGACCTCGCCTTCGGCACGGTCGGCATGGAGGTGGAGACGGCGGTGCGGGAGCGCATCCCGATCATGACGGTGCTGCTCAACAACTCGCGCATGGGGGGCTACGGCCACCACATGCCGACGGCCAGCGAGCGCTACGGGGCGAACCAGCTGTCTGGCAGCTACGCCGGCGTCGCGGCGGCGCTCGGCGCCCACGCGGAGCGCGTCGAGGCGCCCGGCGACGTGGTGCCGGCCATCCAGCGGGGTATGGCGGCAACCCGCGAGGGCCGGCCGGCCGTGCTCGAGATGATCACCAAGGAGGAGCCGGTCTACCCGGCGTCCACGCGCCTGCTCCAGGATGCCGCGGCCGCCGCGCAGCTGGTGCCGGCCTGAGACGGGACTAAGGAGACGCTTGTGGCTGACGAGACAGGGAGCACGCCCGCGAAGAACACACCGGCACGAGCCGCCGGCCAGCAGCAGAGCGGCACCAAGCCGCCCGGCGAGCCGGGCAAGGGCGGCGGCGATCAGACCGCCGGCTCCCCGGCTAGGGCGGCCGGCCAGCAGCCGGCGAGCTCGGCCGACGGCGCCAACGAGGGTGCCTTCGACAACCCCGCCGACGCCACGCCGGAGTCGTCGTAAGTCCTTAATCCGAAACCCGAAACCCGAGCCCGCGGTCACGCGCGTGGCGCCGTCGCGACGCGGCGAAAGAGCGAGCAGCCAAGCAGCCAAGCAGCCAAGGAGAGCGAGATGCCCAGACGGGGACAGCACGACCAGAGCCCGGGGGACGCCCGAAAGCCGTTCTCCGACGAGGGCGGCCCGGCCGGCCGGCACGCCGAGACGCACGACGTCCGCCGTGAGGAGCTGACCAACCCGACCGGGCCAGCGCCCGACCGCGAGGCGGAGTTCGCCGTCGACATCGCCCCCGACACGTCGGCGGCCGAGCCTGGCGGGCACGCCGAGGAGAGCCGGGCGGCTGTGGACGACAAGGCCCTCCATGCGCGGCTGCCCATGCTCGACGGCGCCGAGCTGGCGCGCCTGTCCGTCCTGGAGCCGGGCGCCCGCCTGGATCAGGGCGGCACGTACGTGGACCTCAACGACGCGTCGCGGACGCCGTTCAAGGCGATGGGCGGCCAGGAGGCGGGCACGGCGCACCGCTACGTGGCCAAGCGCGATACGGACTACGAGCTGTGGAACCAGCTCGTCGGTCAGGGCCGCGAGGCCGAGATCGAGCGGCCGAGCACCGCTGACAGCCCGGCCTAAGCAGGTGGGCTGAAGTCTTGCTTGTTTCCGATCATCTGAGCTCCACCTGCTTAGGCCCTTGCCTTTGTTCGCGCTACGCGCTTAGTCTAGCGCTAGAACCAATACCGCAAGTTAGGGCCATAACACGCGAATCGAGGTTCGCCCAGGCAGTCCGACTGGGAAACCTCCTGCGCCTCGGGCCTGGTACAACGATCAGTGAGCTAGCGGATGCTCGTCAGTCAGCGAAGCACCTATAGTCTGAGCAAAGCGACGACGGAGCCGAGTAGCGGACCGACCTGGAACCCAGAGAGTCGCCGTGGCTGGAAGGGCGGCGTCCAGGGGCCCGTGAAGACCCTCCTGAGTGCGAGGAAGAACGGCCGCGCGCTGGCCCAGTAAGCCCCGACGGCTCGCCCCCGTGATCAGGCGCAGAGGCCGCGGCTGTCACGTGGCACCGCGGCGAAGTGCGGTGGCACCACGAACGCCCCTCGTCCGCATAGAAGCGGGGCGTTCTGTCCGCGGAGGTGTCCCATGGCACGCATCTGGTCCACGGAGTTGGCTACCCACACCGGGCAGCCGGTCCAGCTCGCGGGGTGGCTGCACCGGTTTCGGCAGCTCAGCCAGGTCAGTTTCCTGATCCTGCGCGACGGCAAGGGCCTGGCTCAGGTGGTCATCGAAGACCCTGAGCAGGTAGCGGCGCTGACGCAGCTGCCGAACGAGACGGTGCTGCGCGTTTCGGGTGCGTGCGTCCCGGTGGCAGCGGCACCCGGGGGCGTCGAGGTGCACGGGCCGGCAATCGAAGTGGTCTCGGTGCCTGTCGAGCCGCCGCCCTTCG
>JAABUQ010001924.1_pt1 | contig 42704 bp, 44 predicted proteins | sample 5560001 | NCBI WGS metagenome assembly JAABUQ01 (sample SAMN10711888, study PRJNA513371) | rock metagenome | isolation source: Antarctica rocks | place: Antarctica: Victoria Land, Finger Mt nord | collected 2015-12-18 | reverse complement strand
GCAAGTTCCTCGGGATCGCGCTCCAGGAAGCCGCGCTCGCCGCGACCCGCACCAAAGGCACCTATCTCCAAGCCCAATACCAGCGCCTACGACCACGGATCGGGCATCGCCGCGCCCTCGGCGCGGTGACCCACTCGATGCTCGTCGCCTACTGGCACATGTTCACCAACGGCGAGACCTACCGCGACCTCAGCGGCGACTACTACCAACGCCGCGACCCCGAACGACTCACCCGCCGCCTCGTCACACGACTGGAATCTCTCGGACACAGCGTCACACTCCAAACGGCAACAGCCCAGACGGCGGTCGCACCCTGAACGTCTATTTCCCATCAGAGGATCCCTCTACGTGTCAGCGCAGGTCCGGAGCTGGCGAGTCTGTGAGCTGGCCGGTGTCGTAGAGGTCGGTGATGCTGAAGGTCGGTGTGGCACAGGAAACGTAGGTAAGCGTCCGAGCGCCGGAGTTGACGATCCCGTGCAAGGCCCGCGGTGGCACGAACACGAGATCGCCGGCTGAGACGTGCCGCTGTTCGTCCGCTACACGCATCCTTCCGGTGCCGGCGATGATCACGTAGACCTGCTGTGGATCGTGACTATGGGGTCTCTGCTCGGCTCCTGGCTGCACGTCGACCCAAGCGACAGCCAGCTCGGCGTCGGGTCGATCGCCGGCCTGCAGCAGGATCCTCGACCTCAGTCCAGCTCGATCCGAACCGACGCGCCTTCGGCGCTTGAGACGAACATCGGGCTCCCTCTCGCGGTTGCGTGAACGACCCTACTCGTGTAGATCAGAGCGCGTTGTCGTCGCGGGCGGCGAGTGCCGTCGTCGTGAAGGCGGGCACGAGGGGCGATGGGTTGGTGGGTCGCCAGGCCAGCGCGACCGTCAGCGCGGCCGGTGGCGCGAGTGGGCGGACGGCGATACCCGGGGTGTTGGGTGCGGCGTTGGCTTGGAGGATGGTCCAGGCTCGGCCGGCGGTGATGGTGGCGAGGGCTTCTTGTTGGCCGCGAAACGGTAGGAGCTCGCCGGGCGCTCCGGCGGCGGCGCGCAGCGCGTCGTGGACGCCTGGGCTGCTATCGCGGGCGATGAGCAGCAGCGGCAAGTCGAGCTGTGCGGGGTCGAGAGGGTCGGTCGTGGCGATGCCCAGACGGTCGGCGGCGCGGCCGAAGTGCAACTCCTCGGCCACGGTGACGAAGGCCACGACATGCCGCAGCTCCATACCCGCGCGACGATACCGCTACGGCATCGCAGTCAGGCCACGCCAGCCGTTGCCGTCGAGGGCTCTGCGCGCTGTAGTGCGGTCATGAGCCAGTCCGTGCAGGCCGTCGTCCGCGACGGCGACAACGATCCGCCGGTCAGCCTCAAGGCTGTTGACGCGCCGCCTCCCGGTCCCGGCGAGGCCCTGGTCGAGGTTCGCGCCTCGACGATCAACCGTGGCGAGCTCGCGCTGCTCAGCTCGCGCGCGGACGGCTGGCGACCGGGGCAGGACCTCGCCGGCGTAGTCGACCAGGCCGCCGCGGACGGCAGCGGACCGCCAGCGGGCACGCGCGTGTTCGGCACCGTCGACGCGGGCGCATGGGCCACACGCGCGACGGCGCCGACCTCACGCCTGGCGATCCTTCCCGACGGCGTGCCGTTCGAGGCGGCCGCCGGGCTCGGGATCGCCGGGCTCACCGCGCTGCGCGTGCTGCGCCGCGCCGGATCGCTGCTGGGCCGGCGAGTCCTCATCACCGCAGCCAGCGGCGGCGTCGGACACCTCCTAGTCCAGCTGGCACAGACCGCGGGCGCGCGTGTCAGCGCGGACGAGCCCGAGGACGGGGCGTTCGATGTCGTCTTCGAAGGCATCGGCGGCCGAGCGCTCGAGCGTGCGGTCCGTGCGCTGCGCCCCGGCGGCAGCGTGATCCTCTACGGCGCCAGCGACCCGCAGCCGGCCAACCTGACGCTGCTGGACTTCGTCGGTCGCGAAGGTGCGAGCATCGTCTCCTACTTCTCCTACGCCGCCCCCGAGCCCGACCCACCCGACCTCGCGATCCTCGCCGACCTCGTCAACGCCGGACGCCTGACCCCGGCCATCGCCGCCACCTACCCCCTCGCCGAGACAGCCGCGGCGATCAAGGCGCTCACCGCGCGCCAAGTCCACGGCAAGGTCATCCTCACCACCGCGTGAACTCGCCCACCGCGAACACTTGACCAGCGCCTCGCCGGGAGGACGGTGCGACCGAAACTTGACCTACCTCGCGGTTGGCGCCGCGGCCGAACTCCCGGCGTACATCGATGACGCGGGAGCGGCGCTGGTGGCTCTAGGTGAAGAATCTCCGGATCGTCCCGGCGAAGTGGTCGGGGTCGGCGAGCATGGCGAGGTGGCCTTGGTCGTCGAGCACCACGGTTTCGGCTGCGGGGAGTGCGTCTGTGATCGCGTGGCACGCGTGGTGGCGCCAGGTCGGGCTTTGCTCGCCGACGAGGACGAGGACGGCGGCGTCGAGCGTCTGCAATCTGCTCGGGGTGAAGGGGTGGCGGGCGATCGTGCGGGCTTCGCGCGGCCAGGTGTCGACGTTGTCGCGGGCGTTGGTCCAGGCGGGTAGCTCGCGCCAGGCCGCGAGCGCCTCGGCGGGGATCGAGAGGCGGTCGGCGAGAACGGCGGTTAGCGCGGCGTCGCGATCCGCCGCGGCGCGACAGGTTCCACGTGAGCAGAGCGCCGGCGAGTGGTTGAGCCCGACTCCGATGGTGTGCCGCCGCGTGGAGTTGATTGCCATGTAGCCGACCCCGGTCGTGAAGTCGCCAGCATCGCCATCGCCTCCTTGTGGTCGGAACCTCATATGAGCCAGCGGGAGCTGGTGCTCGCGTTGCGCGAAGCCGGCCTCGCGCTGCAGCAGTTCCTGACTGCCTGACTGCACGGGCGCATGCGAGCGATCTGGGGTTGACTGGTCTGACCACCTTGATCCGCGCGGGCGACGGGAGGGGGTCATCCCGGTCGACGCCGGGGCGCGCTGGGGCTGATGTGCGGGAGCATGACTCCGCTTGGCCGATCGCTTGACCGGATCCCGCAGCTCCGCGGCCTGCGGCGGCTTTTGCTGAAGGCGATGCCCCAGGGCCGCCGGCGGCTCGGGCGCACGCTCGGGCCGCTGCTGGCTCAGCTCGTCGAGCTTCGCGGGCGCTTGAGCCCTAGGTGGGCTGCGGGCCGGGGACCGGCCACTGCTCGCGGCGGCCCCAGAGACACCGGTCACAAGAAGGTAACGCCGCGGTGCCCGGCGATCGTGTAGGTTGGGCGGGCCGCTTGCCTTTTGTGCGGCTTCAGCGCGAGCGGACCTTTGCAGATCTTCTCGCATCAGCTTGGGGAGATCCACAGAATGCTTACCCGTACGCTCAGCCGGCCGCTGTCCTCGTCACGAGCACCGGGCGAGAAGGAAGTTCCAAGCGCAACGCTTCGGGCCGGCGCGCGGCGCGCGGCGCTGCTGGCTCTCAGCTGCTCGCTCGCGGTGGCGTTCTCCGCGAGCGACGCGTTCGCGGGTCAGCTGCCGGTTTCCCTCGGAAAGTCCGGCAGCTTCGCGGCGCTGGCGGGCTCGACGGTCACCAGCACCGGCCTCTCGACGCTGAACGGCGATCTTGGGGTGTGGCCGGGGAAGTCGCTGACTGGGTTTCCACCCGGCAGGGCAAGCGGGACGGTCCACGCGGGCGATCTGGTCGCGATGGCGGCGCAGGCCGACCTCACGATCGCCTACAACGACGCCGCTTCACGCCAGCCGCCGCAGGCGCTGCCCGCCGACGTCGGCGGCCGGACGCTCGCTCCGGGGGTGTACAAGACCGGGGCCACGCCGGCGCTCGGGGTGACCGGCACGCTCACGCTCGACGGCCAGGGGGACCCGGGCGCCGTGTTCGTGTTCCAGGTCGGCTCCGCGCTGACCACAGCGGTCAACAGTCACGTGAACCTGATCGGCGGCGCGAAGCCAGGCAACGTGTTCTGGCAGATCGGGAGCTCCGCGACGCTCGGGACGTCCTCGACGTTTGCCGGCAGCATCCTCGCGCTGACGTCGATCTCGATCGACTCCGGCGTCACGCTGAACGGACGCGCGCTGGCTCGCAACGGCGCCGTCACGCTGATCAACGACACGATCAACGTCCCAACCCCGACCCCGACCAAGGTGGCGAACAAGTTCCCGCGCGCCAGGCCCGCCCCCTGCGGCCGTCGCGGCTGGCCGCACTTCGATAGGGCGTGGTCGGTGAGGCGGCCGGTGTTCGGGCGATTCTACCTTCCGCGCTGCCGCGTCCTGCGCATGGGGTTCGTGGACCGCAAGGTGGGCCCCAACGACACGGCCAAGAAGGTGGGCGTCCCGGTGCTGGCGCCCAACGTCAACGTCCCGCTCGTGGACGCCGAGAAGACCACGCTCGCCTTCATGGTCTACGACAGCCGCCACCACCGGCTCCGGTTCCTCCAAAAGGACGGGAGGACACCGCTGAGCTTCCCTGCGGTGAACGGCATCCCGGCGCGCTCTTCGTTTACCCGCGGCCGACCGGGGCTCGGATTCTCGCGCGGTTGCATGGCTGCGCGCGCCGACACGGACGCGTACGCGCTCATGGTGATCCTGAACGTCCATAGACCGCGCCCCACACGCGCCTTCGTTGCTCTCAACGCGATCCGGCCCGGGCCCCGTCAGCGCGTTATCAAGGCGATCAACGCCCGCGGCAATGACTTGGGCTGTGGGGGCCCGCCAGCCCAAGTCCTCGGCTCGCAATCGCTTCGCTTCCTGACCTACATCCCGGGCGACTACTTCGGCTCCAAGGGTCCGGCCCGCGACGCGAACCACCTGGCCAGCGGCGGGCAGTATCCAAGCGGAAGCCGACGCACCTTTTACGACAACAAGCCGATGGGAGAGGGTCCGCCGACGGGAGTCATCTTCACCAGCACCACCGCGGTTCAGGGAGGCGGGATCGTGCGCAGCGTGATCTCCGGTGACGACACGGTCCTCCCGCTCGACGAGACCACCTACGCCGATCCCAACGCGTGCAACGCTCCGCACGTGCGCTGGCAGTACGTCGAGGTCTTTCATCAGGGAAACGCGACCGGGATCTTCGGCTTCGCCTCCGAGCCCGTGCCGATCCCGGGCACTCCGTCCGTGACTTGGTGGGCCCCGATCGCTGCCGGGCGAGAGCGCGGCCGGGAGGCCCTCCCCACGGGAACGGCAGGCGGCATGGACGGCCTGGTCACCACGCTCCCGGACGCCATCGGGCTCGCCGGCCGCACCGCCGCCACTGAGGCCGGTCTTCGGTGGGCCGCATCGGGGTCGGCGTGCCGGGCCTCAGCCCTGCTGGGTGACGGGTCGGATGAGGATCTCGTTGACGTCGACGTGCGCGGGCTGGGAGACCGCGTAGAGCACGGCGCGGGCGACGTCCTCGGCTTCCAGGGCCGATTCGGGACGGTCGTCGAAGAAGGGGGTGCCCACCATTCCCGGTTCGATCAGAGTCACGCGCACTCCGGTGCCGTTCAGGTCCTGGCGAGCGGCTTCGCCCATCGCGGTCACCGCGTGCCTGATGGCGGAGTACAGCGAGCCCGGCAGCGGGCGGCGCCCCGCCACGCTGGAGGTCAGCAGCAGGTGACCGCGCGTCTCGGTGAGCGCGGGGATGGTGGCCCTCAGCGTGAGCGCGGGCCCCAGGACGTTGGTCAGGACCATCTCGCGCCAATGCTCGGGCGTGTCGGCCAGGAGCCGCGCCCGCCGCCGAAGGCGGCGTTGGCAAACGCGACGTCCAGACGCCCAAAGGCGCTGAGCGTCTCGGCCACCATCCGCTGCTGCTGGTCTGAGTCGGTCACGTCGCACCTGATCGCAAGCGCACGCTCGGGCCCTCCGAGCTCGTGCGCGAGGGCCTGGAGACGTTCGGCCGAGCGCGCCGCGAGCGCCAAGCGGTAGCCCGCCTGAGCCGCCAGCCGGGCCGTCGAAGACCTGGCGACGCACCCGGCGGCACGTCGGGTTGCGGACCTTCGCCTGCGGGCCGAAGCAGTGCAGGCGCGGGGGAGCGGGCTTCACGAGCTCGGCGAACGCGAGCGTCACGGTACTCTCGTCAAGGTTCTGGCCGTAGGCGTGGTCGGTCCACTGGGTGGCGTCGAACCCGGCGTCGATGTGCGCGAAGTAGTCGTAGTGCGCGTCCCACTTCCAGATCGCCGACCGTGCGATCCCGGCGCCGGCAAGGTTCGAGAAGATCGACTCGTACCACGTCGAGAGCGATGCGTAGACGCACGGCTTCGGGTTGCCGTGGCCGCGCATGAACCGCACCCAGAACACCACCTGGGAGGGGGAGGCGTCGCCCGGCTCCACGTCGAGGCAGTGCGCCTGGTAGCCGGCGCCAATAGCGATGCTGATGATTCGGACGTGCGGGTAGATCCGCACGAACAAACCAAAGGTGGGCCAGTTGCCACTGGTGTAGCCGGCAGCGACCCGGGCGCCACGCGGGATGTTCGCCTGGATCGAGTCGAACATCTCCACGGTAGGCGTGGCCGTGGGAGCGAGCGCCTTGAGGTTCGGCGCCTTCTCGTGGCCGAACGCGCAGGCGTGCGCCACCACTCCCTGCGGGGTGCGGCAGGACTGCTGATGTGACGGGGGTGAGGCCGGATGGCTACCTCCGCCGCAGCCGGCGAGTAGCAGCACGGTCAGGAGGCCGAGGAGAGATAGGTAGCGCCGCATGGGCGCCTCCTTTCGATCTGGGGAGAGGGGGGTGCTACCGGCGAGGTAGGCTGCGTCGCAGCCGGACGATCCGCAAGAAAGTGCGCGGCGTCGGGCGAGGCTGCCGAGCGAAGTTCACGTGATGCAGTTCGGAGCCAGCGGGGTACGGGCGCCACAGCTGCCAGCCGTAACGCGCTGCGGCGCGGATCACCCGGTTCACGTCGCCGTCGTTGACGTCGAAGCCGATCTGCCACCACACGAGGTCGTGGCCGCGCGGGACGTTGTAGGCCGCGCCGTCTGACTTCTGCTCGTGCGTGGAAAAACCGGGAGGGTTCGCCGGGTTGCCTCGACCGTCGAGGTAGAGCTGGTAGAGCTGTCGTTGCGAGTGCTTGCCGTAACGGTTGAGGATGCCCTCGGCGTCCTGCCCGCGATAGATCGAGTTGACTGTCGCCCGTGCGTCATTGACGACGATCGCGACGTAGGGAGCGAGGTTCTTCGGGCATGGTGCACCTTGGATCACACGCCAGTTGTGCCGCATGGGCGCGCCTCCCTTCGCTAGTGATTGCAGATGAACGAGCCGGGGAGAGCCGGATCGGGTGAGACTGAGGTGCAGCCGGGGCCCGGTGGGCCTTGAGGTCCGGGCACGGTGCTCGCCGCTCCCATGGGGCCTGCTGCTCCCGCGGGTCCTGCCGGGCCGTCCTTGCCCGCAGGGCCAGTGTCGCCCTTCGGGCCGAAGGGTCCCGCGCTCCCAGCCAGGCCGTTACTGCCGCTCGGGCCGGGGATGGTGCTCGCGGCACCCGCCGGTCCTTGCAGGCCCCTTGGGCCTATGGCACCCAGTCCCGCCGGTCCCGGCGAGCCGGTCAGGCCCTTGGCACCCGGAGGTCCCGAACCACCAATGACCCCCCCTTTACCCGGTACTCCCGGAAGTCCGGCCTTGCCCTGCAGGTAGCGCACGAGCGTCTTCGAGCGGCGGTCTGCGGTCGCGGCGAGGTGGTGATTGCCGGAGGCGAGCTGGTGCAGCTGGTCCTGCTGGGCCTTTAGCGCCCCCTGCTCGTCCTTGAGTGTCTTCTGCGTGCCGTCGAGCTGCACCCCGAACGTGACCACCAGCACCGCGCTGGCGATCACCGCCGCGAACAGGATCGACATGATCACGATGAGCGCGCGAGTGCGGGTCATGACAAGCGGCACGAGCTTCGAGGGAGGTAGGTGAAGTGAATGCGCCGCTCGACGCGAGCAACCACTGCGTCCCGCTGGGTAGCGACCGCGTACGCGGTCTCCAGGTCGCGCAACGTCACGATATACCGCTTGCCGAGCGTGCTCTGCCGAAGGACGAACTCGGCGGCGGCGCGCTCCACCGTGCGGGTATGCGTCAGCGCATCCGCGAGCGCCACGAGGTTCTCAGACTCAAGGTTATGCCCGACGATGCGCCGGTTGGACTCCACGATGGCATTGTTCACGGCCCGGCAGTTCCGTAGGGCGGCCGTACGGATCGCCTTCGCCTCACTCCGCAGCCCGAGCGCGGCGTAGAGCGCGAGGGCGCAGGCGACAAGGGTCAGGAACCCGAGCAGGCCGGCGAGGAAACCCAGAGCGCCAGTGCGGGTCATGCGTGCCCCAGGAAGGCGAGTAGGGTCACAGCAACCCCGAGCAGCGTCGCAATGACTGCAGCGACACCGACGAGGAACATGCGATTACTGATCTGACTGTTCTTGGCGGACTCGGCGGCCGTCTGCGTCTTGCGCGCGTGGTCCTTGAGGACGTCCTCCGTGGCCGCCGCAACGGCGTCCCGGGTCTGCTGGGCCACGATGAGAGCGTCGAGCTTGTCGCCCACCCCGCCCACGCCCAACTTGAGCTTGGACGTCTCGTCCGCCTGACGCGCAATATTCCCGTTGATCGCCTTCAGGCGCGCTTCATGACTGTTCAGGCGGCCATCTACCTGCTCGCGGTGGCGGCCCTCCTCGAACGCGAGAACGCGGGCGCGTTCCTCACGCTCCCGGACGAGATCGGCATCCTCGTAAGCCATCAGGCGTCTGCCGCCTCTCGGAGGCGTAGCTGTTGCTCGTTCATGCGCCGCCTTTGCGGTCGAGGGGATAGGCCAGTAAGAAGCGGGTGCTTACGTGCTCTGAGCGATCGCCTTGGCGAGATCAGCCTTGGTGGCCGACTTCGCGACGTCCAGCTTCAGCCGGTCGGCGATCGTGCGCAGCTCTCCGACGGTCAGCCGCTCGACCGGAACGCTCGGCGGGCCGCTCAGCGCGTCACGGAGCGCGGCGTGGGGAGTGGCTGGGCGGGAGGACGCTATCGGCCCTGCGGAGATGTCCACCGCCTTCCCCGCCTGCGCGATCGCTTGAGCGGCGGTGTTGTAACGCTCCGGCGTCATTCCGGCCTGCTCCGCCCAGGTACGCAGGTCGGTGTCGGTGATGCCCGGCTGGGCGGTGATCTGCTGGTAGAGCCGGCCGGCGTCAGCAGCGAGTTGGGCTATCTGCTCGGGAGCGAGGCCCTGGAAGGCGGGAATGGCGGTGATCTGGGTGTCGGTGAACCACATGCGGTCTTCTCTCTCCTACGTGCGGACGAGTAGTCCCAGGCTGTAGTCGCAGAGGCCTGTGCCCCCGGAGATGAGGCGGGCATACATCCTCAGGTCGGTGCCCGCACGCGCCAGGAACTGGGTGAGGTCGTAGCGTCCCGTCGTGGTGATGACAACGCCCGTGGAGACGCTGTTGACCTCGATCGTCCAGGACGACGCGTCTGTCTTGACCTGGACTATGAAGGTGGCGGTAATGACGTTAGCGAGGTTCTGCGGCAGCGAAACTCGGGTGTAGGAATCCGGGACGGCACTGTCGTTCACCGCGCCCAGGGTCCCGCTGACCGTCACCATCTGCGTCTGGTAGGAGCGTTGCCCGGAGAGGATCTGCTTCTGCACACCCCGGATCATCTGCGCAAAGCTCCTGGGGCGCTGACGAAGGCTGATCGACGGTCCGCCGAGTCCGGCTGGGGTGATCGGCCATTGCACCCCGAGGATCTGTCGGGGGGAGCGGTCCACCACCCCCAGCTCAGGAAAGTTGAGCCTGACTCCGTCTCCTGGTGTCCAGAAGAACTCGGCGATGTTGCCGGTCAGCGGGAACGTGTCGAGCATCTGCCGGACGGGTCCGTGACCCATCGTGACGCTCTCCCACGGCCCGCCGCGCAACGCGAGCAGCGAGGAGAGCCGCTGGACGAGAAGCTCCAGGACGCTGATGTTGTTCGACTGGTCGTATTCCTCGGATAGCCACGGGTGGAGTTGCTGCGCTTGGCCGCCGGTGACGACTCCGAGCATCTGCGCGAAGTTGAACACTTCGGCGGTGAGCTGCGCGGTGCCGGTCGGGTCGGCGAGGCCCTGCGCGTCGGAGGCGATCACGTCGCATACGTCCTCGGCGGTGATCGCGTCCTGAATGTCGTGGGCGGTCGCGCGCCGGACCTGCGGGGAGCCGACCACATACTCCGTGTCGCGGCCAACCCGCGTCAGTGGGCGGATGCGGCCGGGGAACTCCCCGGATTCCAGTTGCATCGGTTCGACGGTGACCTGAAGGCCCCAGTCCTGCGCGGTCTGCACGACATGGTCGTAGTGGGACTCAAGGCGGATCGGTTGGCTGGTGGTGTCCACGATCCCGGTCGCGGACACTTGCACGTGCGGGGTGCTGCTGACGGCCTGATAGATCGTCGCGATGTCGGCGGCGGTCATCGCGCCCGAGACGAGGAACACGTGCCCGATGGAACCGTTGAACCACTCGCCGAGGCTGGGGACTCCGCCGAGGTAGGTGGTGTTGGCGTTGTTCACCTGGCCGGTGAACGCGAACGAGCCGATGAGCGCTCCGTTGAGGTAGACCCTGATCGTGGCCCCGTCCCAGGTCGCGACGACGCGATACCAGGTGTTCGCCTGGAGGCTGCCGAAGGCGCCGCTGACCCAGCCAGTGTTGAAGGCATATACCTGGACTTGGTTGCCGTAGAGTCGCAGGACCAGGCAGCTGTTCTTGTAGAGGATGTCCTGGTACCCGGTGAGCGTGTTGGTGTTGAAGAGCGCCGATACTGTCCAGGACGTGGTGGGGACGTTGGCCGTGATGGTGAGGTAGTCCCCGGTCCGTCCGGCGGTGATCGCGCCGTTGAACGACAGGGCGCTGTCGCCGGGGGACATCGTGTAGTTGGTGTTGTTGAGCGGGGTACTTATGGTGCCTGTCGCCCCCGAGATGAGTTCGAGGACATGCGTGTAGTACGCGAACCCTTGATTCATCGGCCAGTAGTAGCCGCTGGCGCCTGCGCCGAGGTAGGACTGATGCAGAGTGGTGTAGAGCTGGTGCATGTAGGACGACGCGCCGACGTTGTTCCACCAGGCTGGCTGATCCGAGCGCTCGTACTGAAGGACCGCGCCGCTCGTCCCACCCCACCAGCTGCCCCAGTTGATGTGGCCTGACCCCGCGGGATCGGTCCGACCCTTGTGAGAGTTTCTCGCGCCTATGAGAATGGGCGAGGAAGGAACTCTGATGAAGCGACGCAGGCACACGCCGGAGCAGGTCATTCGCAAGCTGCGCGAGGCCGAGCGGCTGATCGGCGAGGGGAAGACGGTCCCGGAGGCGGCGAAGGCGATCGAGATCAGCGAGCAGACGTATCACCGCTGGCGTAACCAGTACGGCGGGATGAAGGCCCAGGACGCCAAGCGGCTCAAGGAGCTTGAGCGCGAGAACGGGCGGCTCAAGGCGATCGTGGCTGATCAGGCGCTTGAGGTGCGGGCGCTCAGGGAGATTTCCCGGGGAAACTGGTAGGCCCGGTCCGTCGGCGCCGGGCGGTCGCGATGCTTCGTGACCGTCTCGGCGTCAGCGAGCGCTGGGCATGCAAGGTCGTGGGGCAGCATCGCTCCACGCAGCGCCGAGAGCCCGAGCGGGCTGGGGATGATGCGGCGTTGCGGGCGCAGCTGCGCAAGTTCTCGAAGGACCGGCCGCGGTGGGGGTACCGTCGCGCGCATCATCATCTGCGCCAGGAGGGCTGGGGGGTGAACCGCAAGCGGGTACAGCGGCTGTGGCGCGAGGAAGGGCTTCGGGTCCCGCAGCGCAAGCGTAAGCGTCGGCGGCTCGGCGAGTCGGCGGTCCCGGCCCAGCGGCTGCGCGCGGAGCGCCCGGACCAGGTGTGGGCGTTTGATTTTCAGTTTGATCAGACCGCTGACGGGCGGGCGATCAAGCTGTTGAACATCGTGGATGAGTTCACCCGTGAATCGCTTGTGATGCTGGTGGAGCGCGGCATCGACTCAGACCGGGTCGTGGAGGTGCTGGAGCTCTTGGCGGTCGAGCGTCGCGCGCCTGAGTACCTGCGGATGGACAACGGCTCGGAGATGACCGCACATGCGCTGCGCGACTGGTGTCTGCTCTCGCGGACCGGGACCGCGTTCATCGAGCCGGGCTCGCCGTGGGAGAACCCGTTCGTCGAGTCGTTTCACTCCCGGGTGCGTGACGAGCTGCTCGACGTCGAGGAGTTCTCCTGCCTGGCCGAGGCGCGCGTGGTGATCGCAGACTGGCAAGAGGACTACAACTGGCGTCGGCCGCACTCGTCGCTTCAGATGCGCGCCCCGGCCGTGTTCGCCGCGCAGTGGACGGCTGACGAGCAGGCACCGATCGCTGCTTGAACCCCAGAATGGGCTCGTCCTGGGTGGCGAGACCGAGCCCGCGGATCTGAGGGGGGGTGGCGGCCCCGGGCGCGCCGCGGCCATCGCCTCTCAGGCACTCGCGCTACGCGCTCGGCCTTCGCGACGACGGTCGCGGGCACGAGCGTTGTCTGTCCGATCGGGCCGCTAGGTTCACCGGCACTACATCCACCACCCTCTCACTCGTGGTGGACCGAGAAACGGGGGCCGGCCAGATGATCTCGAGCACGAACGGGTACCAGCCGGTCGGGCTGTTCGCCAGCGAGCCCTGGTTCAGGACCGTGACGGGTGTCCCGACAGGCCACGCCGTGCGCGGCAGTGAGCTAAACCCGGCCTGCGGCGGTTTGAGTTCAACCGAAGCGTTGCCGGGGACGGCGAATACCAGGTAGGCGTAGTCGGGCGGCGAGGCTCCGCCGGTAGCGCCGATCTGGACCAACTGCCCTGCCCCTACTCCGGCAGGAACATTGCCGACCCATAGGCTCTGGTTGTTCACGATGGCAGCCGCCGTGAGGGCCATCGCGGGAATTCCGGTGGCTTTGAGGTACGGCGTCACGCTCGTAGGCGGTATGCCTCCTCTGAACCTGCTCACCGAGTTGCCCCAATCATCCAGCAACTGCTCGCCCATGCGCGTCTTACCGACCCAGAGCCGCGCGGTACCTGATTGCTGGTTGACCTGGAAGCGGTAGTCGAACGATCCCAGCGAAAGCTGGAGGGCGCCCTTGACCCTCGCCGCCCACGACCCGCCCGCGTACAGCCCCGCCCCCGCAGGCCACCAGCCAGGATTACCAGCACTCACGGGCGGCAGAACGGGTGACGGGACGGTCCCCACGGAGACGCGCTGCGAGATACGCGGCGGGGAGAACTCCAGCCCGGACACGGCGGTCCCGAACGGCACCAGGTCCTCGTAGCGCCATATCTCCAGTTCGCAGGACCCCGCGGCCGGGGTCCCGCCGAGCTGATAGTCGCCGAGGTTCGCCGGGCTAGGCGGCCGCAGCATCGAGGGTTGAAGCTGGCGGGCGACCACATAGTCCACGTCCAGGCTGGCGAGCGCTGCCGGGGGAAAGACGCTCATCGCCCATCCGGACGGGGACTGCTGTCCGGCCTGGTCCTCCCAGGCGGCCTGCGGCATCGTCGCCACCAGCACCCCGTCGAGAAACGCGAACACGAACCGGTCGCGGAACTCCAGGGCAGACGTGTGCCACGCCGCCCGGTTGAAGGCAGCAGTTTTCGCACTAACGCTCGCGAGCAACCCGGTCAGCGTGTAGGTCCCGAACGTCACCGCGCCGGTGGAGTCGACGTACACCGCCCAGCCGAACGAGCTCCCGCCCACCATCATCGCGGCGATCTGGCCGGAACCCGCGCGCTGAGCGCGCCAGCGTGCCTCCACCCGAGCGGAAGGGTCGAGTCCGTGAAACCCACTGCACCCCAGGATCTTCGAAGCCGTCCTGACGGACCCGTTCACGCCGATGCGAACGGATGTGCCGAGCTGCGGCCCCCAGCCAAGCGCCCCGCCGGGCTGATTGGATGCCGCCACGTACGACCACTGGCCGTCCGCCGTCGTCTGCGGCGCGGTGCTGTAGCTAAACCGTCCGTCGTTGGGGAAGTCGTCCGCAATCACCACCTGCTTAGTGCGGGTGAAGTGCTCGATCGCGTCGCGGGGAGCGAGGACGTGGAAACCCGCCGTCGTCTCCCGAGCCTTCTTCAGCAACCAGAGCGCGTCGCTGCCCTCCAGGACGATCTGCCCGCCGTCGATCGAGGCTTTGGTGATCGCGCCGACGCACAGCAGCCGTCCGGGAGCGCCCGAAGAGTTGGTGCGGTAGATCTCCACGAACTCGTCACCGGGCCGGAACGCGCCGCCCTGATACCCGACGGCGTTCCCTCCCAGCGGCGTGACCTTCCCGGTGGCGAGAATCAGGAAGCGGTTGCGGTGCAGCAGCCCGTCCTCACCCTCAGCGTTCGGGAGCGTCAGCGAGAACGCGCCCTCCTGATAGAGCCGCAGCTCGAACTGCCCCTGGGTGTAGCCGCGCGGCCCGTTGATCCCCGCCCACGACGGGATGAACTGCACGCCGAGGACGTTCTGCTGTCCGCCGACTCCCGGCCCGGCGGGCAGGACCATTCCCGCCAGGTTGAGCTGGGTGACGGACTGCACCAACCGGATGGCAACGCCGTGCGCCTGGAGGCCCAGCATCTCCTGGGTCATCGCTGCACCACCTCCGCGAACGCGCGGGTGTCCACCAGCATCTGCGCCGCCTGGTCACGCGCCCCGTCGAACGTGAGTGGTGTCCCAGCCGCGCTGCGCTGCGTCGGGACGAGAACGACGAGGTCAACGATCGCGGCGGACCCCGTATTCCCCGCAGCGCGGAAACTGACCCAGGCGTCAAGGAACGCTGTGCTGGCGAGGCCCGCCTGTGTTGTGTTGACCTCGCCGACATAGATCCAAGCCCAGGTCGTCGACGTCACGCTGTAGATCACGGGTAAGCCAAAGGCAGAGATCGCGCCGTCAGAGCCAACAAGACGGCCGCTGGGATCGCCGTAACCGCCCCAGCGGAAAGTGAGCATGTCCCCCACAGACCCGCGAACCCGCGCGAACAGCGCATAGCTACCGGGCGTCGCCAGCATCCCGGCGGGCAAAATCAACGTTTTGACTGACTCGGCTGCCTGACTATCACCCACGGCCTGCCCGCCCGACGCCGTGGAGTCGGTAACGATCGAGGTCGTGGACGAGCCGGCGTTCCGGACTGACTCGGCCTCGATCATCGCGCCGGGAAGCCCGAACGCGAGCTGCTGAGTGAGGTAGTTGCCGCTGCCCGGCTGGCCAAAGGAGGTGTCTACCCGGCCGTGCGTACCGGACGGGTACAGCCCGAGAGACGTGCTGGGGACGAGACTGACCCAATAGAACGACGGGTCGTCACGCTCGCGCAGCAGATGGCAGACCGGCAACCCACCAGCCCCCGGAAGGACGGTAACCCACGGCTCCAGGAAGTTTGAAACGCCGTAGTTTCCTACCCCCAAGTCTCCCGCGATCCCGTTCGATCCCACACCGGCGGTGTAACCATCCTTGCGAGCCGCGACCGCGGGCGGCCCGGAGGCGTCCACCGGACTCCAGTGGCAGACGAGCGTGCTCGGGAGTGTCGCGCTTGCCGCCGGGAGGTAGTACACCTCGAAGCGCGGGCCGGACCAGCCGCGTTGAAGGGTGATGTACAGGTCGGCGCGTGCGGGGCCAGACAGGCCCGTGAGCGACACCTTCACCACCCCGCGATCCGGCGTCCATTCCACGACCGCCACCGAGGCCAGGTGCGCCCAGACGGGCATCCCGCCAATGTCGAACGTCCAGCGTCCCTGCTCCTGCCACCCGCCGCCGCCCTGCCCCGCAGGACCAACCGCGAGGTCCACCGCGAACGCGAGGACCGGGGAGCCTGCCTGCATCGCGCCCTGCTCGGCGCGGACGCGACAGATGCTGTTGCCGATCACGGGGACGTCTGACTGGTTGAGGGGATGCTCGGTGCCGTAGACCTCCTCCCAGCCGGGCTGGTCCTGCGGGTCGAGCCACTGCACCGACTGGGAGACGTTCTGGGCGCCCATCCAGCCGGAGCGGGCCGAGCCGCCATCGAAGTAGCGGGTGTTCGGGAATCCGGGCGGGTTGTAGGCGGGCGGCGAACCCAGCGCCGTCGCGTCGGTGATGAGCAGATTGTCGGCCCGGTAGCGCACCGTGTCGGTCGTCGCACGGCCCTGGGTGGTGAGCGTCGGCACGGCTGTGGCTGCTGTTCCCGCCGGGATCGTGTAGGTGCCCGCGAGGCGATACCACTGTCCGACTCGGATTGCCGTCGAGGCGACGTTCTGCACGACGGTCTGCGAGAGCAGAGCGCCCGCAGCGTTGTAAAGCGCGACGTTGAGCGAGATGGTCGCGCCGGCCGGGAGCGTCAGCGGCTTCACCCATCCCTCCACGTACACGCTCTGCCCCGACGTTACCGGCAGTCCCGAGCCCGACGAGCCGGTGTTGGACGGGGCGAGACTCGATGCTGTGACCCCGCTCACGGTCACGTCGAAGCTGGCGCCTGGCGGGAGCGGATCGTCCCCCAGGGCGGTGGTAAACGTCGAGGCGAGAGTCCCGCCCGTGCCGGTGAGCGTCCAGCCGGTGGTGCCGTTCTCCGCACTCGGGTTGATGATCGGATTCACCCAGCCGTACGGTCCCTGGCCGGGGGAGGCGCGCGGCACCCCTGTCCACTGATTGCCAGGGAGGCTGCCATCGAGGTTCTGGTAGGGCGGCGTCCAGTTTCCCTGCCCCTGCCGGTCCCAGATCACCACGTCCCCCGACTGGCGCTTCGTCGGGGGCTGCTCGAAGGACAGCACGGTTCCGTTTCCCTGGCCCTGGACGGCGACCGCGAATCCTTCCTGGCAGAACACCGGGAAGGTGGTAGCCAAGGACCGGGCGAGCCCGGACACGTCCGTCGCGTTCGGCGGCAGCCACGCAACCCCGGCGCTCGCGGCGTACACCCCACCGGTCAGCCCGGCGAAGTCCGTGGAGTACCTTGAGCCCATGAAGTCGCGCGGTGTGGTGGACAGTCTGCGGTCGTAGACCTCCAGCCTTCGCGCGGGCCGGTAGGCGCGGTCCGAGGCGACGCGATACACCTCGTCGAGGGTGAGCGTGTAGTCAGCCATGGTCACCCCACCCGCCGCGTACGCGATCGTGCCGGAACCGATCATCAGCCAGCCGTTCTGCTCCGGGTCCAGCCACGCCTGCAGGTAGAGCCCCTGCGCCTTCGTCTGGTCGTTCTCCAACAGCGCGCGGACCTGCCGTCGCATCCGCTGCCCCGCGAGAAACTGGTTGGTGTCCCCGGGCGCCCCGTGGATCGGGAGGCTCATCGCGTACCGCTTCGGCTTACGCGCACCCAAGGCGGCGCTTCCGCCCGTGACCTGCAGCTCGTTCCCTACCCCCTCCTGGAACTGGTTGTCGTAGGTGACCAGCCGCAGCCTGCCGAGCCACAGGTCTCGTAGCCCCGCCATCAGGCCCCCACCCCGGCTGCGATCGCGTCGGTGAACTCCTGGCCCTGAAAAGCGAAGCCGGTGGAGCCCTGCAAGTCAGCCGTGTTCTGCGCCGTCGCCGCCGTGGCGTCCTTGATCGCGTTCTGAGCGTCGAGCTGCGCTTGGAGGATGTCGTTTTGCTTGCCGGCGATCGCCTCCGCGATCTGCGTCGCGAGCGCGGTATCCCCGACGCTCTGAGCGGCCTGCTGCTGCTTGGTCATCGCCGCGAGCTCCCCCTGCAACGCCGGAACGATGTTGGAGGTGATGTAGCCGGCGGTCTGCTGGGCGCCCGGCAGAGTTCCGTAGGTGCCGTCGATCTGCTGGCGTAGCTGCAGCGCCTGCTCGCGGGTGCTCGCGAGGGTGGTGGCATGGGTGGCGCTGTCGACCGCCGACTGGGCCTGCTGCTCAACGGCCTGCACGTGCGCCTGTACCGCGGCGCGCTGCGCGTCGATGGTGTCGGTCACAGCCTGATCGAGGTTCTCCAGCGCCGCGGACAGCTTCGCGCCGATGTCCGCCATGCCCTTGGTGTCGTGCGCCCGCTGAGCCATCCTGTATGCCCGCTTGAGCTTGTTCACGGTGTCCTGCATCACCGAGCGGGCCTGCTGGTCGAACGCGGCGATCGCTTTCGCCCCCGCCTCGGAGGACTGGTCGATTCCCCTGCGGTCAAGCATCCGGGTCAGGCGTGTCCGGGACGCCTCGATCCCGGTCGTCTCGTTCTGGGCGATCGCGACGAGCGCACCGGTGCGCTGCCCCATCTGGAAGTCCACCAGCGCGAGGGCCTGCTTGAGGCGCTGCTGCTTGAGCCCTCTCGCCCGTCCCGCCTCCTTGCCGATCTGCCCGGCGAGGCGGGTGAGGTGGTCGTAGCTCATCACGCTCGTGTTCGTGAGCGCCTTCTGGAGCTGCTGGAAGCCGGTGGCGATCTTCGCGTTGCTCACGCCCTTGCCGATCGCACCGAGTCCCCGCTCCAGGGGACGCTCAACCGACTGCTGCTGGGAGACGACGTCCCTGGCCTGCCGGAGTGCCGCCTCGGTCCGGCGCTGCTGGGCGGACAGGTGCGGACGCTGGGTGTAGGTGATCCGCTCGACGATCTTGGCGTGCTTGCCGTGCCCCTCACGCACCTTCTTGTGGTGGGCAACGAGCATCGAGGAGAGCTGCTTGGTGATCGCCTTCTGCGTCTTGTCCAGCTGACCCTCGGACTCCCGGTCCAGGCTCCCGAGCGTCCGGTCGATCCCCGCGATCGCCCTCCCTGCCGCCTTGCCCTTCGGGTGCCAGCCGTGCAGCTTGGTCAGCGCGCTCTTGGCGCTCGCCAGCACCGCGTCGGTGATGCCTTGATCGGCGGCGACCGGGATCTCCCCGAGGATGTCCTGCAGCGAAAGCTCATGCCACCCGGCGGTCGGATCGGTGGACCAGTCCGGCGGCGGCGCGGCCACCGCATGGCCGGCGTGGGTGATCGGACGAAAGAGCGGAGCCCTCGGCCTGGCGCCCTTCCGGGTTCGAGGGGTGTGGCCGTGGGAGAGGTGAAGCGCCGGCGGGCGATGCGTTGTGACCGGAGCAGCCCGATGCGAAGCAGCGTGATGGCTGCCGCCTGTCCCCATCCCCGCGCGGGCGGTGAACCCGCCGATCCCGAACTTCGGGACGCTTCGACGAAGCGCCTCGTTCTGGTTCGCCGGATGGCCAAGCCGGTTCAGCGCGACCGCGCCGCCGGCACGGAACCGGGGGATGGACCCGCCCCGCCGGAGCCCGGGCGGGTGCCGCTGAACGGGAAACGGGTTGTCCCACCCACTATCCCAATGCACCCGCGGTTGGCCGAGCGGGCCGCCACCACCGGACTCGAGGAAGTGCCCGAAGAACTTGAGCATCTCGTGCCCGTTGCCTTGGCTGCTTGGGTTACGCAGCCCACGGGTGATGTACTTGCCGGGGCCCGGCAGCCCCCAGCTCTGGTCGGTGCCCGTCCACCCGAACCCGGACTGCAACCCGGCGGCATGCAGAACGTACCCTGCCGCGCCGCTGCAATCGTAATTAGATGCTTCCCAGCTGCCGTGGCCGCCGTCATGGCCGTAGGGCTTGCCGATGATCCGGTTCGCTGCGGACATCATCGCCGTGTGCACCTGCGCCGGACGGTCCCCCGCTGGCGCTCCCGCGCCACCCGCGACGGCCGTTGCCTTGGGATGAACCGTCTTCGTCGTCGCTGCCGCTATCGCCGCTGCGAGCGCCGCGTCCGGGGAGATGACCCCCGACTGAGTGGCGTCGAGGGCGTCCATATAGCCGAGGTCGAATGCTCCCCCAGGGTCGGCGGCGATGCCCTTGTTCCCAGCCCACGCCATCAGCCCCCGGCCGGATGGCACGATCGTGGTGGCGTGCGCCTTCTGCCAGCGCGCCTGCTGCTGCTGGAGGTGGAGGTTCTTCCACCACCCGACGGTGTGCGTCTCGATCTTCCCCGTCACCGAGTTGAAGCGCTTTGAGGGCTTCTGGTCGGCGGGGAGATGGTGCGTCTTGGAGACGGTGTGGTGCAGCCGGTACATCAGCTCCTGCTGGCGGTGCTCGGCGGAAGTCACCCACTCCAGACTCGGAGGGCTGGACCCCGGGGTGATGTATTCCTGTGATCGACTAGCCCGCGGATGGTGAGCCCGAGGGTGGTGCGCGCGGGAATGGCTGCTGCGACCGCTGCCGACTGACCAACCCAGGCTGTCGACCATCGTCGTCAAGCCCCCGCCGTCCTGGAAGCGCGGAATGAAACCGCCGCCGCGAAGGCCGGGAAGCACGCCATGCCCGGCCGCCATCTTCTGCGTGACTTCGCCCTGCTTCTTCTTCGGCACGCCGAGGAGGGCATCCATGACGTAGCCGCCCTTCGCCAGCCCAGGCGGGTGACGCGCGACGAAGCCGGACGTGTCGTGCGGCGCCATCCAGCCCGCGCCACCGCCCGGGTTAGAGCCGGAGGTGGAGAACATGTGCCCGTTGATCGACATGAACACGTGAGACGGGTTGCCGTAGATCGATACCGACTTGCCTGGCCCTGCTGCGCCGTAGCTCTCGAACGCCGTGGAGTCATCCGGGCTGCCGAGCAGACCCGCTGCGTGGAGGACGGAGCTAACACTGCCGCTGCAGTCGTATGGGGGCGAGAATCCCGGGTCGTGGCCGCCGCCCCACAGGTAGGGGTAGTGGTGGGAGGTGATCTCGTCGGCCTTGCGGATCATCGCCTGGACAGCCGCAGGACCCTGCATCGGTGCCGGGCCCGCGCTGCCACCCCCAGCCGTGGGCTGCGGCATGTGCGCCTGCCCGTACTTGTTCGCGGCGTCCGCGTACCGCTTCAAGGCTGCCTTGGCCGCGTCCGCCACCGCACCCTTGCCCTTGACGCCAGGGGTCTTCACGTTCATCCAGGTAGCTCCGGCGCCGGAGCTACCGGCGGCAAGCGAGATACCCGCCGGATTGCCGACGATCACGTCCGCCATGCCAGGGAACCCGAGCTGGTTCGCTGCCGGCTGAGTCAAGTCGATCGCGCGAACGTGACCGTTCAGCCCCGGTCCACCAGCTCCCACATCGACCTTCGGGATCGTGATCGTCTTCCCGTTATAGGTGACCGGCAGCATTGTCCCCATCGGCAGGTGGCCGAGTGCTGAGAAGTTCAGGCTGCCGGGCGGGGTTGACAGCTCCGCATACCCCACGAGCGAGCCATCCATCGTCTTCCCCGACGCCGTGGAGTGCATGTACGCGGACGGGTCATTCGGGCCGCCGAAGTCCGAGGCGGTCACGACCCGCCCCTTACCACCACCCACGGGTCCGCCCTTGGCGAAGTGCGGGAGCTGGGAGGTGCTGATGTGATCCAGCAGACCCGGTGCGTACCGCTCCATCATGTTCTGGCCGTGGCCGGTCATCACGAACTCGTCGCCGGCGGCCAAGATCAACGTCCCGTCCTGGCGCGGATCACCCGGCACGTAGCCGCCGAAGTTGAACTTGGCGGGGTTCCCGCCGATGCCCTTGGCTAGCGAGGGGAGCGGGATGCCCTTCACGCTCAGGCCCTTCAACCCGGAGTTGAGATCCCCGGCGATCTTCGCCATGCCGCTGCCGGTTACGTTCACCCCGGCGTCCATCGCCGTGTAGATCGACTGCTCCAGCGCGCTCATGTGCGAGCGGCCCGTGCTTGATGCCTGCTGGGTGTTGGTGCCGACCGTCGAGGACATCGCCCCCGTCTGGGTGGAGACGTGCTTGTTCGCGGCGTCCATCGCCGAGTTCAACGAGTCGCGCATCTGACCGAAGTGCTTGGTGGCGACATCCCGAGCGTTGGCGGTGTGGGTGGTGACCGAGATGGTCTGGTCGGCCATCCGCCTGTCCACGTCCTTGTTGAGCTGGTCGTGAGTGGCGACCACGCCCGAGCTCATGTTCTTCCACAGCTTCACGACCTGGTTGGTCTGCGTCTGCGTCTGCGGGACCACCTGCGAGCGCTGGATCTGCTGGGAGACCTGCGTCATCGCCGTCTTGGTGGTGTTCGGCAGCTGCTGCTGAACCCCCTTGGCGTAGGTCTGGTCGATCGTCTTGACCTGCGCCTGAACCTGGGTTTGGGTCTGGCGGATCGCTTGGGTCGCGGCCGTCGAGGTCCCGCCCCCCGCGACGGCTGGTGTCCCGCCAGCCGTGGAGACTTTCGGCGCACCTGCGGTTGAGGTGGTGGTGGCGTGAGGCGCGCCACCAGGCAGGTGCGCGGCCGTGAGCAGCGGCGTGAGAACGTCCGCTGCGGGTGCGGCGGGTACCGGGCCGGCGGTGGCGCGCACCCCGAGGTTCGTGGCGGCAATCCCGGCGCCCAGCATCCTGGTGGCCGGCGTGGTTCCCGTCGCGGCGACGGTCGGCTTGAGCAACGTGTCGGCCGTTGAGGCCAGCCGGTGGGAGATGAGCGTCGCTCCCTCGGACCCGAACAGCATCCCGATCATGCCGGTGCGGGCGACCAGCGCGATCGCGTTCGCGGCCGGCGTCGCGGTGCTCGGCCCACCCCGCTGCCCGCCGGCGCCTCCGCCGATCATGCCTCCGCCGGCGAAGTGCGGCAGCTGGTTGGCCACAACGTGACCCACCAGCCCGGGCGCGCGCTGTTCCATCAACTTCTGGCCGTGGCCGGTGACGATCAGCTCCTTGCCGGAGAGCAGCGCGAGCGTCCCGTCCCGCCTCGAGTCGCCCGGAACGACACCGTGCGCGAACCCACCCGCCCGGTGGTGCGCGGGCACCTGGCCGCCGAAGAGCGCAATCGGGTTGAGGTGCGTCAGCGGGGCGAGGGACGCCTGAAGCTGCCCGGTGAGCTTCGCCCAGGTCCCGGCCATCTCCTTCGCGTCCTTCTCGGTCTGCACTCGCGCGTCATGGGAGCGCCTCTCGAGCGCACTCATGTACTTGTCGTAATCCTCCCTCGCCTTCGCCAGGAGCGGCAGAGCGGCGGCGCGCTGCGCGGCGGTGCCATGCTCGACGATCTTCCGCAGCTCGACCATCGCGGTGCGGAGCTTCCCCTGCGTTCCCTTCCCCGCCGTCTCGGCGTAGGACGGCAGCCACCCGAACGTCTGCTTCATGCTGCCGACCAGATCGATCGAGTTCTTCTGGACGCTGTTGACCCGGATCTGATCGCCGAGCAGCTTCATCGACCGTGCGCCCTGCTGCTGCAGATACGTGCCGAGCGCCGGGTACTTCGACTCAAGATCCTTGATCAGCTTGTCCGTGGACCCGCGCGGGACGCGGCCCTGCTGCTCCAGCCCACGGGAATACTGGATCGCTGAGAGCGCCCCCGAGTCACGCCACTTCCCGACGAGCTTGTCGAGGTTAGGCGTGATCTGCTTGAGGATGTTCGCCTCGTTGTTCCACCGCGACCCGCCCATCAGCGACCGGTTGAGGTTGTTGACCGCCGGGAGCGCCCGATTCTGCTCGATGGTGAACTGCTTGGTGAGCTGGTTGATCTGCGCCTGCCGATCGAGCATCACCTTGGTGTCGCGCTGCGTCACCCCCGTGTACGGATCGAAATTCCCGCGCGATACCAGCTCCAGCTGCTGACGCAGCTGCCCGACGCGCTTCTGGTACTGGTCGATGCCCTTGGTGTCGAGAATCCCGCCGGGCGCCCCGGAGAAGTGCGAATAGGACGTGTTGGCGCGCTGGGTGCCCTGCGCCCTTTGCGCGGCACGGGTCGGGTCGGCGCCGATCAACCCGAACGTGAGCGAGTGAAGCGCCGAGCTGACACGCTCACCGAAATTGCCGTGGGTGGAAACGAACGCGTTCAGCGCCTGGAAGCCGCCGATAGCCAGGCCGATAGGGCCGGCGAACTTCGCCAGCCCCCCGAGCGCCGGGCCGAGCTTCCCGACCAGCCCCATCACCTTCCCGCCCTCACCGGCGATCGCGCCTCCCTCGGAGGCGACACCCGCGAGCTTGCCGCCCTCCCCCACCCGCATCGCCGCGGCCGCCTCAGCCTCCGTCGTGGCAGCGGTCTTGACCTCAGCGCCGGCACCCTTACCCAAGCCACCCACACCACCACCGCCACCAGGGATCATCCCGCCCGCGGCCGCCGCCTCCTTCTGGGCTACCGCCACACGCTCCAGCGCGACGGCGAGCTCGTTGTTGGACGCGGTGAGCTTCGCGGTCTCAGACTCCTGTCCCCGAAACACGGCGCGCAGCCGCTCCCACGCCGAGCCCTGCTCGGTGACCATCCCCTTGATCCCGCGACCGAACTCAACGACCCTTCCTGCCGTCGTTGTAGAGCCCCTGAAACCACCCGCCGACCGTCCGGACGACCTTCAGGGCGGCGAACGCCCCGACGAGCCCGATCACGATCCCCTTGTTCTCGCTGAGCCAGTGACCGACGTCCTTCACGACCGGTGAGAGGAACTTGAACGCCGGGGAGAGCTCGTGGCCGACCGCGACCGCGAGACCGATTGCCTTGGTGGTGCCGGAGATCAGCGCGGGGGCGAGATGCTCGGTGAACTGAATTGAGAGCCCCTCTTGGGCGATCTTCAGCTTGACCTGCGCCTCCTCCAGCTTCTTGGCGTTCTCGGCGCTGTTCCCACCGAGCTGCACCCCCATCGCCTTGGCTTCCTCACGCTGCTGAGCCATCTTCTTCGACCCTTCGCTGAGGATCGGCAGCAGGGCCATGAAGTTGCGACCCAGCAGCTTCCCGGCGATCGCTGTCTTTTCCGTCCCGCCCGGCATTTTGTTGAGGTGGTCGGCGACCAGGCCGAGCATCTCGGATAGGTTCCCGCTGTGCTTCTTGACGTCGGCGTAGCTGATGCCGAGATCCTCAAAGACCTTTACTGACGCCTTGGAGCCGTTCATCGCATTCGTGGTCTGCAGCGAGAGCTGTTTCAGGCTGACCCCGAAGGTGCGGGTGCTGATCCCGCGGGCGTTGGTGATCGACACCCACTCCGCCGCGGTCTGGGTGTCCATCCCGGTCAGGGTGTGGAGGTTCCGGGTCGCGAGCGCGAGCTCCTGCGTGCTCTTGATCGCGTCCTTTATGCCCTGCACCGACACGAATCCGGCGAGCCCTCCGAGCATGCCGCCACCGAGGAAGCTGCCGCCGCGGTCAACGGCACCACGAACGGTGCCGCGCATAAAGCTGCGCTCCTCGGGGCGGCCGATCCCGCGGTGGCCACCGCCGGTGATTCCGATCGCGTTGGTGGCGGCACGGCTGAGGGTGCGCCTTGCGGCCTCGATGCGTTTGGCGGCGGCTTCCTCCCGGGAGGCCTGCCTCTCGATCGCCATGGCGGCCTGGTTGGCGCTCGCGCCGGAGGCGCGCATGACTTGGCTGATTTCCTTGTAGCTCGCCCCGAGCCTGTGCAACGCATCGACCTGCACCCCGACCGAGCGGGACACGGCGGTGCTTTGCGAGACGGCGCGGCGCGTGGCCTGCCGGTCGAGCCCGATGGCGTCCCGTTCGGCCGCGCGCCACGCGTCCTGTTGGCGGCGGGCGGCGAACACTGCGGCCGCCCCTGACTTCTGGGAGGCCTGCTCGAGCGAGCGGGTGGCCGCGACCGCCTTGGAGAGCCCGCGGTCCTGATATTCGAGGGCGTATTTGATCGCGACGTTACGTTCGACGCCCCGCATGTCAGCCGCGGACCTTTCCGGTGATGATCGCCTGCAGCAGCAGCTTCATCATCTCGATCGTGAAGTCCCGCTCGGCGGCTTGGAGCTTCTGCACGTGCTCCTGGTAGGCGACCGTTTCGCTGTGCAGCGGCCGGCGGCCGAGGAACTCGCTGGGGGGGGTGGACGCATAGTGGGCGAGGTACGCGCCTAGCTCGTAGTGGCGGTCGGAGTGGGGGCGCCATCCGACGCCGGTGCGTTTCCCGGGCCACCATCCTCACCGCGCCCGAGGATCTGCCGGGTGAGCTCATCAGCGATGCGGCGGGCAACGGGCAGCGGCACCTGCTGCTGGAGGAACTCAACCGACAGCGAATTGCCGCTCTCATCGGCGAACACCACCGCCATCTGCTCATACACCAGCGACCGGCCGCGCTGCGCCGAGCGGGTGATCAGCTGGGTCAGCTCGGCGCTCGCCTGCGCGTAGGCCTCATCCTCGGCCTTGTCGTCCTGCAGCACACGCGCGAACCGGCGCTGGTCCATCTCGTCGCTGGCGTCCTCCCGCGCGCGCCGGTCGACGATCTGCCCGAGGCCGTCGATGACCTCCGGCAGCAGGTCCTTCGCGCGGAGGGTGCCGCCGTCGCGGAGCTTGACGGTGATCGCCTCCTCATTGGCGAGCTTCAACACATCAAACGTCTTGGCCATCACGTTTCTCCCTCAGGGTCTGGGCCCGGTGCGGGCTGGGACACGACGATCACGACCCCCTCCTGGGTATCTGCGAGCGCGAGGCGGAGGAAGTCGAGAACCTCGCGTTCGTTCACCGGCTCGCCGGCGGCGAGCTCGTAGCGGCCAAGCTCCCGGCCACCGGTCCTCTGGAGCTGCTGCGCGGCGCGGCCGGCGCGTCTGACGGCGTGGCGTGCAGCACGAAGCTCGCGCTGCACGCGCTCAACATCTCCCACGGCCTGGGGCTAGAGGGCGGTGCTGATGCCGTTGACGGCTTCAACCAGGATGTCTGTGCCGTCGCCTTGGCTGTAGTACGCCCCGCCGGTGAGGTTGCCGCCGATGTCGCCGCGGGCGGCGAGGGCGTCACCGCCTCCGGACGCCCACTGGGTTGCGTACTGGGTGACGCGGATCAGCTCGTTCGCTGCGGCGCCCGCGATCGGGTCACCGCCGATCTCCGCCACGATCTTCTGGATCTGACCCCACTGCAACGCCATCTCCTGGCCATCGTCGGCGTTGGCGAGCGTCAACCCGAAGTTGACGGAGTGACCTCCGGAGAGCCGGAAGGACGTCGGGAACTGCATCCTGCGCACCAGCGACGGGACGCCGATCGTCTTCGCCTCGACGTTGTGGCCGGCCATGAACACACGCTCGGCGGACACGTCGAGGTTGTTGTTGACCCCGAACGTCATGCCCACGACGGCGAGGCTTGTGACGGCCCCACCGTCGAAGTAGACCTTTACGTCACGGAGCTGCAGCGGGTTCGCCCCGAGCAGCGCCGCGTTGTTCGGCGACGGGTAGCTGTTGCCGGCCGGCTCCTGGCGCATGTACTTCGCGTGGGTGGTGACCGCCATGGTTGACTCCGCCGCGATCGGCAGCGTCCACTCGACCGAGTCGATCACGACCCCGCACGCCTTGTGATGCAACCGTCGCGCACGACCTGCAGCAGGAACGCCGGCAGCGGCAGCCCGTCAGCGAAATCGAGCACCGAGAGTGGGTGCGTGAACGGGCCGGGGGCGGTGCCAGAGACGGCGCCTTCCTTGCCCATGACCCCCTTTAGCAGCTTCTCCACGATCGGGCGGTAGGCGGGGACGGTGAACGGGAGCGCCGGGATCGACCCGATCGGGATCGGCGCCGCGAGCGCACGGTGACCTCGCACTTCGGCGTCGCGGGTGATCCGGGTTGGGTTCCACGCCGGGGTGGCAGTCGTCGCCGGATACGGGCTGGTGGTGTCCGGAATGTCGGCGGTGAGGTTCGCTCCGCCGTTGGTCAGCGTGTCGTAGTCGGTCCCGCCCTGGGCGCTGTTGGCGTCGACGTCCATGCCGAAGTACCGGCGGACTTGGGGCGGCAGAATCGGGGCAACCGGTGGTGCGGGCATGGGATGCTCAGTCCTCCTTGGTCGTGTCGGACTCGATACCGCCAAGCGGCGCGTCCGGGTCGATGTCGGCGTCGGCCTTCGGCAGCTCGGCGTCGGGCTTGGTGGTGCCGAACTGCGTCTTGTAGAGCTCGCGGGAGACCTGCTCGGCGGGCGGGCGATCCCCGACCTGTGGGCGGGCCTTCGGCTCGGCTGGCGCCGCTGAGGGCTTCTGCTTGCTGGACGCCATCGGCGCCTCCCTTCATGGGTTTGGACAGGGGTGGGGGTCAAGGCGCCCAAGAAGGGGTCAAGGCGCCCAAGAAGGCGTCAAGGCTTCGCCGTCAGGGGGCGATCAGGATGCGGCTGAGCTGCGCCTGGAGCGGAAACTCCATGCAGAGCACCGGAATGTCGTTGAAGCGATCCACGACGTTCTGCATGCCGGTGCGATCAACGACCTTCGCCACACCGGCGAACGGCGACCTGGTGGGGAGGTACAGCGCCGTGTCGACCACCAACCGGTACGCGTCGATGATCAACTCGAGGGTGGCGCCGTCCTGGACACCGTCGACGTGCGCGGCGGCGACACGCGCGCGGACGTTTACGGTGTCCTCAACGAGCCCGGAGGTCGCTTTGACCTCGAACGGGCTCTGTGAGATCCATGGGTAGATCGCAGGAAGCTCGGGGATCATGACTGGGCGCCAGCGGTACACCCGCAGCGGGAGCTGCCCCACCAGCGCTGCCTGGACCTGCTGGTGCAAGGCCTCGAGGGCGCTCATGAAGTCAGTGAACGACCCCTGGGTGGGCATCAGACCTCATCCCCGGAGAGGAAGTGCGCGACCAGCCACGCGAGCGTGCTCAGCAGCACCAGCCGCCGAGCGCGCACTGAGCCCAGGGGTGCGGGGTGCTGCGGAATGCCGAGGGTCACGCTTTCAGCCGCCCGGGCACTGTGCTCGCGGGCCGATCCAGGATCGCGTCCACGCGGGGTTCCGCGGCCTCTGCGGCCCGCTCGATGAACCTCTGGGGCCGCTGGCCCTTCACCCGCCGGCGGAACACTCCGGGAGCGATCTGCATCGCCGCCCGCGGGTTCGCCGCCCGCCGCGCGGGCTTGACCCCGATCGGCTCGTGAAACTCGACGTAGATGCCGGTGCCCTCATCGGCGAACCTGGCGCCCCGGTCGGTCAGGAACACGGTGCCGGTGACCATCCCGGGGCTCGACCCGATCCGCTCCTCTATGTGCTCGCCGATATGCCCCGGCGCGAGGCGGCGGAGCTCCTCCGCGGCGACCGTGGTGGCCTGCTTCATCGCCGCGCGCGCCTCGGTGCGCAGCTCGTCGTACTGGCGGGCGAGCAGCTGGCTGGTGTGAGGCGGATGGATGCTGGCCCCGGTCATGGGAGCCGCACCCGCCGACGGTAGGAGTCAAGAGTTGCCTGCACGCTCGGGGAGAACTGCCGGAAGTAGTTGACCGTCGCGCCGTCCTGCAACATCACCGAGTCGCCGTACCGGGCGGCGCGCTCGTAGAAGCGCCTGGAGGCCATGATGAGGACGGCATCCTTGAGGTCGGCAGGCGCCGGCCACCAGCCGAACCGGCCCGTCAACTGAATCGACGGGATCGACGTGAATTGGCGCACATCTATGTTCGGGTCGAACAGCTTGATCCGCTCGAACACCGGCCGGCCGGGCTGCCGCACGAGCTCCCAGCCGCTGATCGCCTCACCCTGCGCGAGCACGCCGGTGACCTGCCGCGCGTCGGGGATATCGACCGTAACCGGGGCGTTGTACGACGCTGGTGGAATCCACCAGTCACACGGCCGGGTGCGCAGCAGCACCGTCTCGGTGACTGGCGGGAGGGTGTCTGTGTCGTCTCCGGCGAGCTGCGGGGACGGCTCGAAGGACCGACCGGTGTAACTCGCGACGCGCGTCTCAACGCCAGCGAGGATGCCCTCGAGCATCACGTCATCCGCGGAGGACGTGTGCCCGAGATTGACCTTCAGCTCGTCGAGCGTCGCGATCACCGGCCGGCCCCCGGCTTCCTACTTGTTCGCGGCGGGCGAGACGTCCTTACGAGCCCGCGCCGAGTGCTTCTCGGCCTTCGGCTCCGGGGTGTCCGGGGTGTCGCCCGTCTCACGGCCGTAGGCGTCAACGAGTTCCGGCGGGACGCGCTGCCCCGCCTTGAGCTGCCGGTCGATGTTGAGATCGTCGTCGTACACGATCAGGTCCTTCTTGGCGATAACTTCAGGAGGCAAGGCGTTTCCTTTCAGATCGATCGATGAGCCGAGGGACGTCCCGATGTGCGCGACGATCCCCAAGTGGCGGGCATACCGCCCGCCACCATCACGGGCTTGAGACATCAGGGGTTCAGCTGGGGTAGCTAGATGGATCAGGCATACGAGGACTAGTTCGTCCCGGTCGGCAGAACCGAGGCGGGCTACTGCAGGGCGACGGTCGCGAACGCGGCGGGCCGGAACACCGGCAGCGCCGCGCGCATCTCGGCGAGCATGGTGATCCTATTGTTTACGAAGTCATCCTGGTCGCTGTCGGACAGGAGCACATGAACGCCTTCGCGGATCAGGAGCTGCGCCCGATCGCGAAGTCTCCGACGAGAGCGGAGCCCTGCGGGACGACGATCGACGGCACGAGCGGCACGCCCCACAGCTGCTGCGGGGTCATGTCGAACGGCCCACCGCCGATGTACTCGCCGGACCCGGACGCCTTCGTGAGCAGAGCGGTCTGCCAGTCGAGTGGGTTCATGACGATCCCGGTCGCCTCAGCGTCGGCGAGCATCACCGTGGTGATGCCTCGCAGCGCCTGCTCAACGACTGGGGCGCCCACGGTGAACGTCACCGCCCCGAGCCCGGTGGTCTGCAGGACCCCGCGCATGTTCGCGCCGGTCCCGTTCCCGTTCAGGATCTGGCCCTCCAGGCGGCGCAGGACTCCGTACCGGAGGCGACCGTCGATGATCGACACCAGTGCTGGCACGTCCGCGAGTGCCTGCTTGCGGCTCTTTGACCAGTGCGCGATCGTCGCGGCGATCGCCTCGTCGTCGGTGAGCGTCAGGTTCGCCTCAGGCTTGAGAGTGCCTTCCCCTGTCTCCAGCGCCGTCGCGAACGACCCGCCTTCCTTGGTGTAAGGGAACGTGTTGGCGTCCATCGTGCCGGTCGGGATGAGATCGAGCACCGATAGCTTGCGGCGGAGCTGCGGCATGATCCCGCCGAATTCCCCACGCCGCATGTTGGAGGTGCCGGAGATGTCCGCAACGAGCGCGTCTCTGGTCGCGACCTCGCCAAGCGCGAGATTGACCCGCTCCTTCGAGTTCGCCATGTGCTCAAGGCGCTCCCTGAAACCGCCGTCGGCGCTTGCGAGCAGAGGTGACACCCAGCGACCCGCTACCCGCGGATCCGTCGGGTCCCCGGCCGCCGGCGAACGGTCCCGATCGCCGCGGTTGTGCGCCTCCGGGTCACGGCCGAGCATCCGGAGCGTCGCGACCTGCACCGCTTGCAGGTCCGCGATGCGGTCATCGCACGCACCGAGTGCGCGCTGTGCGTCGTTCGCGGCCTCGAACTCCGGGGAGCTCTGTGACAGCGCCTCGGAGGACGCGAACGCGTCGCGCGCCTCGTCGCGCGCCTTCGCGAGATTGACCCGCTCCGAGCGAGCGCTCGCGAGATCGGTCTCGACGCGGCGGAGCTTGTCCTTCAACGTCGCCTCGGCAACCTCGCATGTCGGGTCGCCGGACGCGACGATCCGTGCGTGCACGGCCGAGTCGTAGGGATCGACGAGCTTCGCGAGCTCAAGAGCAAGCGCAAGTCGGTGGGGATGCATCAGGTCACCCTCCTTTGTGGGGGACTTGTGGGGCTGTGAGCAGCCGCGATAGGGCTGACTGCGGGTTCGCCGCCCCCCACGAGGAGGGCGAAGGTCTGGGGGGAGCGGCGGCGCTTAGGCCGCGAAGAGAAGGCCGGCGACCTGCCGGCGGGCTTCGGCGTCCGCCGATTCCGGGGCTACCGGCTCCGGCTCGTCGGGCTGCACCGGCTGCGGGTCTGGCTCGAGGTCCCCCGGGTCGGGCGCCTCGTCCGGCACGTGCGTAGGATCGGGCAGCTCGGGCCCAGGGTCAGTCGGATCCGCAGCGGCGGCACGCGGCTCGGTGCGGTGCACGGCTGCGCGGCCGAGACGACGTGCGGAGGGGCCGCTGCCGGCTGTCGCGTCGCTCAAGCTCCGGGCAAGGATCGCCTGGATCGTCTCGACACCGTCGATCATTCCGGCCGCGAGCGCGTCTTGCGCGAGCAGCGGGCGCCCCTGCCCGTAGTCGGACCTGACGGTCTCGGCGCTCACGTCCCGTCCGGCCGCGATGTCACTCACGAACTGTGCATACAGGTTGTCGGCGTCGGCCTGCCATGCGGCGCGGGCGGCGTCACTGAGCGGCTCGTCAGGGTTGCCCTCCGTCTTGTATTCGCCGGCGTGGATATAGGACACGTCAACGCCCATGTCGGCATTGGCCTTCGACCAGTCCGCGTGCATGTAGTACACGCCGACGGAGCCGACCATCGCCGACGGGGAGGCGTAGAACTCGGTGGCCTGGGCGGCGATCCAGAACGCGCCGGAGGCTGCCTGCGTGTTCGCAACGGCGTACACCGGTTTGATGTCGCGTGCCGCGCGCACGTCTGCGGCCGCCTCCGGGATGAGCCCGACCGAGCCGCCCGGACTATCGACATCGAGCACGATCGCCGCGACGGACGGATCCTCCGCGGCGCGCGCGAGCTGGTCCCGGAAGCCCTGCACCCCATCGAACCCCCCGCCGAACAGGTAGGACAGGAACGATCCATGCGGCGTCAGCACGCCTGTCAGCGGAATGACGGCCACACCGGGTGCGTCCGTAGCGAGCGTGGAAGGCGGGCCGGCGAGCGCCCCGCGGTGACCGAGCGTGCGGGACTGCGCGTCCCGGTTGCCGAACGCACGTGCGAGCTCGAGGACGCGAGGAAGCCCGTCTGCGCGGATCGCCCACAGGGACCCGCCGAGCATCAACGGCGGGAGTGATGCAGAGAGCTCAGGGTCCATGTGTCGTCATCCTCCAGAAGTGTCAGGCGCCGGCCGGCGCGGGGTCTTGCTCGGGCGGGGTTGAACTTTCGGTCGGGTCAGCCACGCCGATCGACTTCAGGTTGTTCAACGGGAGGTAGAACTCATCCATGCCGGGCGCGGAGCTCTTGGGCCGGTTCTCGATCGCGCGGGCCTCGTTCGGGGTGAGCAGCGCCGTTGCTACAGCCTCACGGAGGGCCTGCACCTCGGTGAGGCGGTTTCCGCGCAGCACCCCGTTGAAGTCGTACTCGAGGTAGATGTCGTCTTCGCGGAGCAGGCCTCTGACGAGCTGCGCATTGAACGACTGCTCGATCAGCACGAGTGGCGGCGCGAGCGAGTCGGTGTATGCCATCTCGCGCTGAATCTCGATGTTTGAGAACGTTGCCCGGTCGAGGATGCCGAGCATCGGCGGTGGGATCTGGTAGACCGCGCAGACCTCCTCACGGTTGATCTTCCGCTGGTCGATGAGCTGCGCCTCGACCGCGGAGTGCCCCACCTGCTCCCATGACAGGCCGGGGGGAAGGACCGCGGGCCGGCCGCTGTTCTCCGGGCCGGCGTAGATGGCCGTGATGTCCTCACGCAGCCCGTCCAGGAGAGACTGGCGCTCCAACGGGTCAAGCGTGAGGAACTTCTCGTCGACCAGCAGCGCAGACGGGACGCGCGCTCCGTTCGCGAGCATCGACTTCTGATGGCGCTGGGCCGCGTCCTCGATCGAGACCGTCGTCCCGAGCTGTTGCAGCGGGCTGGTGCCGATCGGACCAAGCGCCGACCACCACGCGACATGCAGGACAGTATCCGCGCCGCGGGTCCGAGTGATCGTCTCGTTGTCGACGTCCAGGTCCCAGCCGGCGATCGAGTCTCGCCACGGCATGATCGCCCGCACGAACCGCCAGTCCGCCGGCAGGAATCTGATCGTGTCGAACGCGCCGTTCATGATCTCGTCGAGCGCGTTGCCGTGCACGAGCATCGGTCCGAGGAGCGACATCGTCAGGGCGGCCTGTGATCCGCGATCCCAAGGGTCCTGGATCGCTGCCGCCAGCGGGTGATCTTTCGGGCCGAGCCTGATTCGGCTGTCATCACCGGTCCGCCGGTACGCCTTCAGCGGCACTCGGATCGCCCACGAGAGCATGCGCATCACGGCTGCGGCAACCCACGGCTGTGAGGCGAACACCTGCGCGTAGCTGACCTGGCGACCGCCGGCGAGCACCAGGTTTGACCCCGCCGCCCCGGCGAACGGCGAGATCAGCGGCACGCTGGAGTAGCGAAGATCTCCGCGCCCCGGACCGATCTCAACGGGATGGTCCACGCCATCGTAGATCAGCGGCACTACGTCACCTCAGCCGGCTGGTCGACATCGAGACGGGCAACGAGGGCGTGCACATCGATCCACGAGACGTCGCGTGTGGCGATGTCCTGGCGCCCCGGCAGCGCGTGCGTGCCGTCCTTGGTGACAAGCTGCGCGTGCTCCAGCGAGACACGATCCGAGTAGTCCCCCGCGAGCACCCCGAAGATCGTCTGATCGTCGGGCTGCTTGGTATGGACGGTCACCCGGCGGCCAACGCGCGGCGGTGGGGGCAACTCGTCACTCGCTCGGCGTGGTTTGCGGATCGTCACGAACGCGACCGTGCCGGCAACCACGCCAACCGCGGCAAGGATCGTGAGACAGACGATGAGAAGCTGGGCGGTGCTCAAGATCAGAGCCTCCGGATGCGGTAGTCGGCGGGGTCGAACGGCCGAGATGGCTCGATGGTGGCGTGGCCGTAGGTCGCGAGCGTGACCGACACGAGCTCGGTGATGTCCACGCTCGAGGAGCTGCGACTCCATACCCACCGATCGCCGAGGCGGCGCTTCGCGGCGCCCGCCACCGCGGCGTTCAGCGTCGGGGTGTCGAGGTGACGGAGCTGGTCGCCGTCGACGAGGTCGTAGAACATGCCGCACGCCTGGCCGTACTCGTTGCCGGTGACCGGCTCGGCGGCCACGTCGAGAGCTTCGAGCTCGGGCACGATCGATGCGGCCGGCCCGATCCCGTCGTAGACGATCCCGACCGGTTGATGCTGCTCCTGCAGCTCGGCGAGGCGTTGCGCGAGGCCTCGGGTGCCGCGGCGGTGATCAACGACCTCGACGTGCACCCTCCCCTCGTCCTCGAGCTGGGTGCCGGCAGCCGCGATCGAGGCGGAGGAGCGATCCGGTGCGACATCGAACGCGAAGCAGACCGGGTGGCGGACCTTCGAGTGGATGTCAGTGCACAGCTTCCACTGCTCCTCGCTGATCACCCGGGCCGCGTTCTCCTCATCGGGGTCGGGCCAGTAGCCGATGTTCAGGCGCTCCACCGCGAACGTGCGGGGCCTGGCGGCCATCGCCCGCCGCTCCTTGGCGACGTACTCCGGGGTGATGCGAATACCGAGCGCCGGGTTGGCCTGCGCCCACGACCTCGGGTCACGAGCGACGGTGTCGGGATTGCTCTCGTAGCGCTTACGGTCGACGGACCACTCGAGGTAGAGCAGGTCGGGATCCTCGCCGGCGAGGGCGCGCTTGCGGATCGCGGCGATCACGAGCCCGTGCTGATGGATCAGCTCGTCGACCGCGGACCCCATGTACCAGACCTGCGGGTTCGGGATCGAGGACAGCAGCGGCAGCAGCGCGCCGTGGGACTCAAGCGCGATCTCCATCGACTCGTCGAAGATCACACAATCCCCGGTGAACCCTCGCCCGCCGCCCCTTGTGCGGGTGCGGAACCGGATGCGCTGCCCACCCTTGAGCTCGATCCCTTCCTCCCCGTGGGCGCGCGAGATGCGCTTCACCCGCCGGTCGAAGTCTGGGTTCTCCTCGATCAGGGTCAGCAGCCGACGGAACGCCTCGAGCGACGTGTCGAAGAGATGCGCGGTGTGAACGATCATCCGCTCGCCCAGCAGGAACAGGCCCGCCAGCTCGCGGGTCTCGAGGATCGAGTTGTGGGTTGGCGTGAAGTGCCGCCCGACGAGATACACCCCGTCATCCCGCTCAACCTGGATGCAGCGCAGCGGCACTGAGGGCACCTCGCGCACCGCAACGACGCTCATCACCTCTTGCCGCCTAGAGATCGGCGACGCGAAACCCGCTGCGGCCTTGCGCGGCATCTGGAACGGATTGAACGTCGGGGTCCACAAGAACCGGCAGTTGTCGAGCCGCCGGGTCGAGCGCCACTTCGGTGCCACCCTGATCCCCAGGCTGCGCGCCAACCGGTGGAAGTCACGAGCGAGCGCCGGGATCGATGTTGTGAACTCGGTCTGAGGTGACCGGTTCGTGTGGACGACCGACCCGTCGGAATCCATCAGGCCTGCGAGCAGCGCCTTGCGCTGCTCGATCGATGCCGTCAGGTACGCCTCGGGGATGTGCTTGTTCTTCCAGAGCCCGAGGCGTCTACAGCGGGATTCGAACCCGTCGCGCATCCTCGCATCGAGCCGGAAGCGCAGCGCCAACGCCATGTCGGAGGCGTGCTCCGATACCCCGATGATCTTTGCGCCGGCAGCCGGCAAGCGCTCAGAGACCCATGCACGGTCCGCGTGTCCGGTCGTGATACTCGCCGCGCCCCGCGTGCCGTCCCCAAGCCAGTACCCCAGCAGATACGGATCGAGCGGCACGTCCGCAGTCGGCGTAGCTGGTTGGGCGTCGCACCGCACGCGCCACGTGTATTCCATGCGGCCGTTCGCTCGGCGCCTGCTAACACATCGGGACAGCTCGCAGGTTTCCACGGGGCGCCAGCCGCGGTCGTCGTCCTTGCGCTTGACGTGCCAGAGGTGATGTTCACCGACCACATGCCGCGAGCCGTCGGTGAACTCGACCTCGAAGCACCTCTCCCCCAGGAGGATCGGCGAGGTCGCGAGAACCGCGGTCGGCTGACCATCTGCGCCGTAGACCCTGGCGCCGACCGCTATCTCCCCCATCGTGGTCCAGCCACCGGTCGTCAGGACCGGCGTCTCCAAACTGTGAGGACCTTTGCCGTTCTGGCGGGGCACTTGCACCGCCACCTCGAATGCCGCCCACGCCCCGTCCTCGCGCTCACCGAGGGCGTGCTTTATCACGAGCTGCTGCCACGGATCGAGGCTCAACCCTGCGGCCGACGCGAGCTCGACTGCCTCGGGGCCGGCGGATGCGCCGTAGTCCGGGACGGCGCACACACGCGGCCGCTGCGCGCCGCGGACCGGTCTCACCGTAGCCCCCCGAGGAAGCCCCCGGCTCTAGCCGTGGGGAGGAATCGGGGGTGGCTATCCGCCTGGTTTGGCAGGCTTTCGCGATGGAGTTGGGCTACCGTTATCGGCTGTATCCGACTGTGGAGCAGGCCGACGCGCTGCTCGGGCAGATGCACATTGAGGCCAACCCGCGACATCTCGGCCGTCGTGAACGCGCGCTCAGGCGCTCCCAGCGGGCACTCGCGCGTAAACGCAAGGGTTCGGCGAACCGCGCCAAGCAGAAGGCCAGGGTCGCGCGGGAGCACGCCCGGGTTGCTGACGCTCGCCGCGACTTCCAACACCAGCAGACCACAAGTCTTGTGCGTTCCCACGATGTGATCTGCGTCGAGACGCTGAACGTCGCGGGCATGACCGCCACCGCCTGTGGAACGCTCGGACGACCCGGCCGGAACGTCCGCCAGAAGGCGGGGCTGAACCGGGCGATCCTCGACGTCGGCTGGAGTCAGACCGTGGCGATGCTCGACTACAAGACCAAGCTCTACGGACGGGAGCTGCGCCGGAAACAGGAAACAGGAAACCCCCGTGGCTAACACGAGGAATCCCCCCACCTTTAGGTGTGGGGAGGAAGTCAATTCACGGCCCTCGGAGCTGCCGCTCGCGCCTGCGCCCGTGCTTGGCGGCGATCTTGTCGATCCCGTCATCGCGTTGCTTGGGTGGCGCGAGCTCCCGCAGGCGGTTCATCACGTCCAGAAGCGCCTTCGAGCACATCGCATGGGATGTCGCGGAGTTCCCCGGATCGTCGAGGTCCCGCGCGAGCGCGATCGCTGCGGCCGCCAACCCCGAGCGTTCAACCTCGGGGCCCAGGTCGGTCAGGTCGCGGCGTACACCCGCGACCGTCGGAGACTCCGCCGCCTTGGATCTCCTTGACCGGGGCTTGGCCTTCGTTGAGCGCTTGGCGGCTGGGCTGGGTGCCCGCGAGCTTGGCGCTGAGGTCTGTCTGGCCACCGGCTTCTTTACCACTGCTGTGATTGCCGTCGCGGCCGGCGAGTCGCGCGGTTGCAGCCCACGTGCTCGGGCCCGCGGTAGCGACTGCGGTCGACGTCGTCGTGGCCGAGATCCCACGGGGCGCCAGGAGCTATCGGCTGCTGGCATCGCCAGCAGCGCACACCGCCGGCGGCGACCAGCGGCGCGAGCTGCTCACGGAGACGCTGATGCCGGATGCCGTAGCCGCGTGCGGTGGTGCCCGCGGGCGTCACGGCCCGGGCGTTATTTGGAGCGGGGAGAAAAAAACCTGACGCGGAGCTATCAGCAATCCGATCCCCCGCCAGAGATTGCCCCGCCCCCCTGTCGAGCGGATCAGCTCAGTCACTCTCGAACTGGCCAGGGTCCGGGACGGGCTCGGGCTGTGGCCCGTTGAGCCAGTCCTCGGGTGGGTCGATGCCGAAGCCGGGCACGAAGCGCAGGAGCAGCTTGGAGCCGCCGGGGCGCAGGTGAAGCCAGGCGGTGCGTGGACGGCCCGTTGGGGTGATGAACAGGATGCTGTCGCGGTCGACGCTGATCACGCGCTGGCACGGCTGGCTGTTGCGGGCGAGCAGACGCCGCGCGTCGTCGACACAGTCGTAGGACGATGCGGTGATGGAGGTTTCCATCAAGGCGACGCTCCCTTCCGAGCGGTCCGCGGGGATCCCGAAGCGGTGGGTTGCCGGCGCCCAGGCCCGGCGGCGAGTGTTAGAGCCAGCCGAGCGGGAGCGCGGCGCGCAGAGCGATCGGCTGTGGCTGCCCGGGCTCTGGCTCGGCTGCCAGCGCCTCGGCGAGCAGCTGGCACTCGGCGCTGTGGAAGACCTGGCCTGCCAGGCCGACGCCGGGCTGCGGTCCGTGTGCCGTTGGCAGCGTGCCGGTGACGAGGGACACAAGCTCGACGGGGCTCTCGGTGATTCGCTCGCCGCACGGGCACACAAGTCCGGCGCCCTTGAGCGCCTGCTCGACGGCGGCGTTCATCTGCTCCCTTGAGGCGCGCATCGCGGCGAGATCTACCGCGCCGAGGAGAGACGGCCGGGCATGGTCGTGGCCGTTGTTCTTGCTCATGCCTTACCTCCGGATTGTGGCGGGGAGCTCGGCAGGCTTTCGCCGCGGTCGACGGCGTCGGTAGCCGGCGGCGGACTCGAGGCTTGATGGTCGCCACTTGGCGGCGCCGCGGGCGGTCGGCACACCCTCGGCAGTGAGGGTGTCGGCGATCGCCTGCAGCGTCATGCCCTCCGCGCGCATGAGAGAGATGCGGTTGGCGAGGCCGGGTGTGTCCGCAACCGCGGGGCGCCCGGTCGGCTTGCCCTTCGCCCGCAGCGCCGCGAGGCCGTCGCGGGTGCGCTGCGCGATGGTCGCGCGCTCCCACTCGGCCACAGCGGAGAGGACTGAGAACACCATTCGCCCGCTCGGGGTGTTGGTGTCGATGTTCAGGTCAAGCGCGACGAGTCGGGCGTCGGCGTCATCGAACCACTCGGCGAGCATGCCGGCGTCGATCACGCTGCGGCTCAGCCGGTCGAGCTTGGCCACCGCCAGGCCGTCGGCCTTGCCGGCGGCGATCAGCTCGAGCGCGTGCCGCAGGCCTGGGCGTGAGAGATCCTTGCCGCTTACACCCTCGTCGCGCACTAGTTCGATGATCTTCCAACCTTGGTACTCGGCGGCGCGCTCGAGGTCAGCGCGCTGAGCGTCGAGGCCGTTGCCGTGCGTGACCTGCTCCTCCGTCGACACCCGCACGTACAGCACCATCCGTGGCGCTGGCTGCTTCCTCACGCTGCAGCGGCGGCGGCGCCACGCGGCCGGGCGTGAGCGAGCGCGTGAGCGAACTCGCTGTCGGTGAGATGCCCGCTGAGTTCTATCTCGCTCGCTCGGTTGCGCATGTCGCGAGCGAGCCGGCGGACGCGATCGGGATGCTTGGAATGCCGAGCTCGCTGCTCGAGCAGCTCCGCGGCGCGTCGGAGCCGTGGCGCCCGTTCGGCAGGCGTCCAACCGTGGGAGGAGCGGTCCGTCGTCATGTTTCAGACCCCGGTAGCCCGCGACGCGCCAGAGCGATTCTGCGGCGCTGGGCGGACGGCGTCGATGATTTTTCTCACCTGCATGTGACCTGTGGCCTCCGTTGCGACGGGAGCGCGGACTGAGTGCTGGCCAGCGACGGTGGCCCGATCGGCCGCCTGGTTTCTGTAAGGGTCCGGCTGCGGAAGAGCCGCCCGAGCGACCCGTGCGGTTAAGCCTTGAGAACGGGTCTAGACCAGGCAGGTACTGACGGTGCGCTGGCCGAAGCAACGCCCGCGCCACTGCCACCAGCGGATAGAGACGAGATCGTCGTGATCGTCGTCGCGGAAGTGGTTGGTCCCGGACGCCCCTGCCTCGATCGCCGCACCCGATGCGTTGCCAACGTAGGTCGAGCGCATGGGAACGGGGATGAGATTGCTGAGCAGGTAACGGAGCATCAGCTTCTCCCTTAGTCGGGTTGTGGGCTTCGGTCGCCGAAGATCACGACGCGCTGCAGGTCGAGGCAGAGCTCGAGCGCGTCTTCGGAGTCGAAGCCGGCGTGCATCAGCTGGTGGCGGTAGCTGCCGAGCGCCTCGGCGACGTCGGCCATCGCGGCCCGTAGCTGGTCCAGCGCGGCGATGAGGTCGGGGTTACGCACCCTTGGCCTCGTTCGGCTTGATCCAGAGCCGTGGGTGCTCGGTCGGCTCGGTGACGTAGGGCTTCATCGAGGCGGTGAGTTTGTGCTTCTTGAGGTACTCCGATAGCCGGAAGCGCTGGCCACCGCTCTGCATGGTGACCCGGAGCGCCCAGCCGGCGATGGTGACCCACCGGCCAAGCTCAAACTTCGGCAGCAGCTTGGCCAGGATCGCGTCGCGCGCGGTGCGCGCCTCGTCGAGCTCGCGCTTGGCGCGGTCGTAGCGGGTCTGGGCCTGGACGAGCGAGCGCGCCTGGGCGGCGCGGAGCTTCGCCGCCGGCTTCAGAGGAGCTCGAGCTGGGGGTGTCGCTGTGGCTGACATGGGCTCCACGGGTCGTTGCGGGCCTTCCAGAGATCCTGCTGAGCCTTCTCGAGGTTGTCGATCGCGCGTTTCAGCCACCGACGATGCGGCGCCGGGAGCGGGCCGCTGGACGCGGCGCGGGCACGCAGGGTCGCCTCGAGCACGTGGCTCGCGGCACGCTCGACGACGGCCTGGAAGTCGAGGCGCGCCTCAGAAACGTGCATAGCTAAATGCTACGTGGGTGTAGGACGGATCTCTGCGCGCGGTTCCCAGGGCTGACGCACCGGCGCCGCTGCGGGCTCGGGCTTGCGCTCACGCTCGGCCTTGCAGGCCGAGCACCAGCACCGCTCGCCCTTGGGCAGTGAGCGCCGGTGCAGCTGCGCGCGCAGGACTGCGTCGTTCAGACGCAGAGATCCGTCCTGCTCAGCCGAGACCACGCCCCGGCCGAGCAGCCGGTCGAGTTGCTCCAACGAGAAGGCCCCCAGCAGCAGGGTGTCAGGAAGCGGAAGAACTGGTCGCCGGGGGCACACCGGGAGCTTCGTGACCAAAGCGGACGCACCCGAGGCGTAGAACGACGACTCCCATGGATTCTAGGAGACGCCTTCTCGCTATGCAACTTCCGGCAGCTTGCCCCAGATGCCGTCGCGGCTGTTTCGGACTCGAAGCTTCCACACCGTAGTGGGGTGCAGGCCTTCGGTCTCCGCGACATCGGTGTAGTGCCGACCGTCGTACTCAACGAGGATCCGGTAGTTCCGTTGGTCGGGGGTCTCCGGAACGCGCTTGGGGCCGTGGGTGATCAGGCGGAGCTCCTGCTCAGCCCAATCGATGGCGTCGAGCACCCTGTGGCTGTCACCGGTCGCCACTGCTCGCGTGAGCACGTACCCAAGCCGGTCAAGCGTGCTTGTCTCGCGGCGCGGCGGCGGCGCGGAGCTGGGATGGCCGCGCGCGATGTCTCCTCCCTGTGGCGGCACGGCTGGGGTCTCGCTCATCACCCGGGCACGGTTCAGCAGTTCGCGTGCCCGAATGATGAGGCGTGGGTCTACGGAGGCGCTCACTGCCTCCGCCGATTCGTTGCCTGCTCGGATGCTGTAGCCCAACGGCAGTTCCCGGGCTCGTAGTTTCCATCGGGATCGATCCGATCGATGGTGTGGCCGGCCGGTCGTTCTCCCATGTCGGCAAGGAAGCGAGCGAAGCCGCCAGGGCGACCTCCGAATGTCTCTGCCCTCCAGGCATCGCACACCTCAATGCCGCGCCCGCCGTAGTTGGAGTACGAGGCATCATTCTCGTAGTAGCAGCGGCAGTTCAGCCTCTCCCAGCTCGTAAAGGTTGGGCTCGGCTTTCCGCCGATGGTGTGACCGTGCTGCGCTGTCAGCCGCGTAAAGCGCACGCGGAGGCGCACCCTGGCTCTCCCTTAGATCTGAGGTAGTTCACCTCCACCTCCACCTTCGCCTCATTCCCGCAGTCGCAGCGACACGCGACCGCTCGCTTGCCAGGAGCCGAGTAGTGGGGGGACGTCGATGGTCGTCCAGCGGCCGAAGCGCGTCCCTATCGGGAGATCTCCCGCTGAGCGCGCCAGCATCGACAGCAGCTCGAGGCTCCTCGAGGCTCCTCGTTGGAGCCTTCCAAGCGCGATGTCCTTCTCGGTTCCACAATCGCACCGCGCGAGCACACGGTCGTCAGCACCCCAGTGCTTCATGGGCGCTCCCAAACCGCCTGGCTCGTGACGGTGTCCGTCACCAACCGCCCCGCTTTCTTGCGCCGGGTGCCCACCTGGGTGCCCATTTCGGCCTTTGCAAAGGCCGAAATGCGAGTTTTGCAGGCAGATCGCGGATACCGCTACCGGGATTCGAACCCGGGTTTCCGCCGTGAGAGGGCGGCGTCCTAGTCCCCTGGACGATAGCGGCGTTGGGGCGCTCTCCGGCAGCCGAGCCGGCCACGGAACCTGAAGCTCCCGATGGACCTGCTAGCGCCGTAGGCAAGCGTAGCGAAGGCTTCGTAGCGTGGGCTGCGCGCCGCCGTCCTGCTACCTTCAGGCCTCGCCGC
>JAABUQ010001923.1_pt1 | contig 42705 bp, 43 predicted proteins | sample 5560001 | NCBI WGS metagenome assembly JAABUQ01 (sample SAMN10711888, study PRJNA513371) | rock metagenome | isolation source: Antarctica rocks | place: Antarctica: Victoria Land, Finger Mt nord | collected 2015-12-18 | reverse complement strand
TGTATGTTGTGGGCTGCGGGTTGATGGAGTAGGTTGCGGGGAGGGTTTTGATGTCGCTTGGGGGCGGTGAGGGAGGAGAGAGGGGGAGGTGGAGAGCGTAGGCGAGGGCTTAGTTGGGGGCTTCGTGGCGGATTCGCTGGTAGGGTGGCCTGGCAGCTGTAGAGATGGTTGTGCGGAGTAGGGGGGTAATTTCTGGGGATAATGGTGGAGGGGTGGGAGATACGCTGGCGTGGGTCGATGGGGAGGTTGAGGAAAGGGGGAATGATTGGCGGAGGGGGGTTGAAGTTTAGGATTGGCAAGGTAGGTAGGGTTTTGGTTGGAGGGGTGCAGGCTGTTTCACAATGATGAAGTAAATTGTGAGAAATGTAGCAATAAAGATCGTCAAGTCTTGGAAATGTTAGAGTCTTTTCGTTGGAGCGTGCAGGCTATTCTGGAGGGAAGAAGTGGATTGTGGGAGACGTAACGAGAAAGAAAGAAATTTGTTTCAAAAATGATGGAAGATGCTCTCTTTTATAGATTAGCAGATCCTGGTTTTAGAACGATGACAGTAAATATTTCACGGCGGTCCTGTCCGATTAGTTGAAAAATGACTGATACATACACGTCTTGCAACCAGGCCGTCTCGTAAAGCTGTATGCCTGCCTCCTCAGGCATAGAGGCAAATGCGCCGACGAAACTGGTCAGATCATCTGACCAATGACTGATGCATTCACGCCTTGCAACCAAGCCCTCTTGAGAAGCTATCTGCCTGTAGCCTCAGGTATAGAGGCAATTGCGCCGACAGAATGGTCATCTACAGCGTCCCCACGTGTTCATACAGTCTGTCGAAGAAAGCCTCTCCAGAGATAAGCCGGACGTTGCCGCTCGCTGTAACATCAGCCCTTATCGTCATCACCTCCCAATCCCACGTCATCGTCCAGCAATACCAGCCATTTGCGATGAGCCAAGGATTCCAGGAACCGGTGCCGAATTCGTAGGCTTCGAAAGTTCGCGTATAAGATACCATGGTCCCTAGTCCCCGGGCAAGGGTGATCTTGATTCTAATCTCCGTGGTACAGGTGGAGCTGGGCGCCACGTGTATGACCTCGAATAGCTTTGTTAACCCTTTCAACCAACCACCATCGTTTGGGTGTTCGATGTCGAGCTCGTAATGCAAAGCTTTGCCCAGGATTTCTCCAGCTTCATAACGTATCTGTTTGCTGACTTGGGTGATTGAAAGGTCGTCAAGGTAGCGTCTCGCGCTATGCGATGCAGGGTGCTCTCCTGGGCGATCAAACCGAGGGAAAAACGAAGAAGGGGGTATGAGTATGTGGCATCTGGATCTGATCAGATGGCGGTAGATCTGCCATCGAAATTCGACGGGTAGATCCAGGAACTTAGCCATGGTGGGAGGCTGAAGAGAGAGGTAATCTCAAAGGTCCTATGAGTGCTTCAAGTCGTAATCAGAAGTAGTAGGGATATTAACTAGGGTCGCCATTTTGATATTAAAGGAACAGTGTTTGCTGCTCGGGAAACGACATTTGTTGTGGTGTCAAAGGGTGTCACAAATCAAGGTATAGCATAAGTGTTGCGCTCAGGAGATCTTCCATAGCTGCTCCTCAACACCCTTGGCAATGGATGCGAACGCGTCCGCGTTCTTGCTGCCAGGTTGTGACACTACTGTCGGCTTTCCTCTATCAGCGTCACCACAGATTCTTTCGTTTAGTGGAATATCTCCCAGGAAGTGAAGGTTGTGTGTCTCGGCGGCCTTCCGGGCGCCAGTTGAGCCGAAGATGCTTGTCTCATGACTGCATTGCGGGCATATGAAGGTCGACATATTCTGAATCATACCGAGAATCTAGTCACGAATGCAATGAGCCAAATGGCAGACTGAAGCGGATTGAGCACATACCGGCACGTTCATCTTCTGAAACATCGAGATGCCTTTCAAGGTATCTCTCAGTGCGACATCTTGAGGCGTAGATACGATGACTACCCCTACACAAGCACGCAGCATTAGTTCGATCACGAAAGATCGTATAGGCGAGGATTTCACCGTCCAATTCAACCTGTTGCGCAATGGTCAATTGCGCATCACCTGTCCCAGGCGGCAGATCCAACACCAGCGTGTCGAGCCCTCCCCAATCCACCTCGTGCAGCAACTGCTGAAGAGCTTTGACAACCATCATGCCACGCCACGCGACAGGGGCTTCTTGCGGAACGAGATAGCCCATCGACATCGTTTTAACGCCGTAATTCGTAAGAGGGATAAGGTGGTTCTCTGTTCGCGATTAGGCCTCCTTTTCGCTTGAGATCTCAGTGGCATGCCAGACTGCGGCAGGACGAAAGCTGCTCTTACTTTCGTTCAGTCTTGGCTCTCCCGCCTCCAAGAGGCCCATTATGGTGGGAACGGAGGGACCGTGGATGTCTGCATCAAGGATGCCGCTGCGGAGGCCATTGCGCGCAAATTGTAGGGCGAGGTTGACTGGGCATATCAGAGCTCGGAGAGCTTTCGCAGATAGTTTGGGAGGCCGTACCTGCGATTGTTGACTTCCCTACTCCGCCCTTTGCGGAGGATACTGCTACGACTTTGTGGACATTGGGAATCCTACGCTTGGGGGGGAGCCCGCGTCGTGGTATCTGAGGACGTGGTTTGCGTGCTGGAATACCCTGAGCCGTATTTCAGTGTCCTGCTTAACGTAATACGAATGGGAGCATACCAGAGGGTTCTCATGTCGAAGACAGGGTAACGTAGAGAAAGCCCTTCTACTCATTGCACGATCATCGGCTGTACCGAAACCAAATATCGAGACCGAAGCCGTCCCGGCGTACCCTTTATTCTATGGCAAGCTAGGACAGCCCTTGGGCTGCCATGCAATGACAGGTGCACACATCCAGATCCGAAACCGACGGACTGTTGTATTAGCTCGCCAACATGTACTTTGTTTAAGTATTGACATGCGAAGTAGCGTCATGGGGGTAGACCTCAATCAACAGCTGATAGTATTAATCCTGGTGGGGGTGCTCTAGGGGTGTACCGTAGGTCTCGGCAGATAAGTTCGAACGGGTAAGGATGGAATAACAATCGGTTAGTATTCGAAGGCGTAAAGAACCTTGAGTTGACCCGATGTTTGTCCCCGTACGTACCGCCACTCGGTGACGCACAATAATATTTACAAAAAAATCGCTAGTAATGCAGCGCTACCTTACGGAGCGATTGACCGTTCTGTAACCCGGTCATAATGCCTTCATGCTACTCAGATCACACTCCAGTATTATTTGGTTGAGGTATGGCCGCCTCTGCCACGACTGCGTCCGTCGTCCACTCCACCTCTCATACTCTTGCCTCGTTCTGTGCCCGTTGTTCCGCTTGACGGATTGGGCTGCGATGCGGCAGTACTGGAGCTGTCTCCGCGTCCACGGCCTCTGCCTCTCCCTCTAGCACTTCTGGGCCTTCCTCTTCCGGCACCTGGCTTGCCACCCCCCGGGCCCACGGTCTTGCCTCTAGTGGCCTCTTCTTCCTCTTCTCGGACCTTCCTGCTTTCTTGATCCCACCATTCCTGAAACGCCTGTTCTTCTTGGATCTCCTGCAGACTGCGTTTAGCGACTGCTTCCTTGATGACGTCCTTTTCCGTCTGCTGCAGAGCTAGTATGTCTGCCATTGGAAGCTGCAGAGACGCTTCTGCTGCTGCTGGTGGCGCGTAGCGGACAGAGCGAATATTTGGCGGATGGGTGCCTGTTCCGGCCGAAGGCGAATTAGAGGGTTTGTTCAAGGCCACGGGTGTTGAGACGCTACGTATGGATTTCGGCGTGTTCAAATGGGGTGAGCCTCCACTAGCGGCTCTTCTGATAGCTGAAGCATTGCCAGGGACTGTCTGTCTGAGTGTGAGAGGCGGAGTGGATGCTTGGCTGGGGATATTTTCGGCAGAGGGTCTTGAAGGTTTCTTGTTGTCGGGACTAAGTACATCTTTCAAGGATATCTTTGGGCCACCAGACGCCACTCGCCAAGGAGAGGCTGCTTTCACGGTTTCCTCTGGCAGCTGTGCTTGAATTGGCGAAGCAGGAACGTCGTCCTGTCCCGGTTGCAATTGTTGTTGTTGTTGCCTTTTGCGCTCACGCTGTGATGGCTTGGCAGCCGCACTAGTCGTTTTATTCTCAATTGTACGACCTTTGAGCGCTAGCCCTGACGAAAGGCTAGAATTTCTGTTCGATGAGGCTTGGGCCATTATCTGTGTCATGCTTAACTTCGAAGCATTAAGCGTCGCCCAAGGTTGCGCTGGGCTGATGGCAGCTTCCGGCAAAGAAGCCAAATCGAGAGTCTGGGAAGGGAGACCGAAGCGAGGACTGGCTGATGTACCAACATCAATGTCATGCGCCGAGTCCTCATGTCTTTCATCACATGCAGGTTCATTGGATTGTAAGCCAGAAGAGAATGCTTGGAGCCTAGGGGAGACACGCAGTTCGTTCCCTGCCAGCAATGGCGTGCTCCGTGAGCTTCCTTCTGGGGTAGCTTCATCTGGCAATTCCTCCATCTCGAACATCAGATCGGTAATTGAAGTTTTTGGCCTGAGGGGGCTACTCGCAGTATAACGCTCACTGGAAGATTTTCGGCGCACTTTGGACGAGGGAGAGAGGTTTTCGTCATTTTGTGGTAGCGTTCGAGCTTTTGCCGCATTTGCATAGTAGATTTCTTCATCTAGTAGCCGTGACTGGAGGCGAAATGAGTCTATCTTGGCGCGTCTCCCACGCTCAATGATATCGTGGAGTTCAGGGTGAGCCTCGAAAAGCTCCGCCTCGGCTCTGCCATTCTTTGCAAATGGCATACATGCAAGCTGATTCTGCCTTACCACTTCGTCAAGCTCAAGCATCAGTTCATGGTCCAGCTCATCAAGTAGACTTTAACACGGAGTCAGCCAATGGACAAACGCCTTGCTGGTCTCTATACTCACTGGTTCTCCAGCATACCCTCGAGGTTAAGGCAGATGTACTCCAGTGCTGCATTCTTGAATTCGGTCACTGAGGATGGAGCTACTGCATTGAGTAGCTGACAGACATTACGAGTGGTTACTTGATTGGTCAGTTTACATACTTGACCTGGAGTAGAGGGTATTACCGTATCGACCCAACATCTTTTGGCAACATTGTGCAAGGCGATCGAGCATTAATTCGTTCGCAACTGCCATAACGTCCATTATCAAGTCGATGAACGAGTCGAAATCTGTAGTCGCCACGTCCTCAAATATAACTTCGTCAGCATCGGCATAGATGTATTGCAAGACCATTCGAAAAATGTTGGGCTGAATGTGCTTTAAGTTGACCTTGACCAGCGCTTGAGGCTCTCGGGACTGGGTTCTCCTTGAAGAAAGCCAGGCGCCACCTGCGCGCCCGTTGAAGAGGCCTTGAAAGAAGGGACATCGCTCGCATATCATAGCCTGGTGAACTTTCATGCTTCCACCATCAAGCTCAACTTCAACGTCGCCATGTCCAAGGTACTCCGAATGCCCTATGGCAACTGCGAGATCGTCATGCAACGTTTTTGGTGGCTCAACCATCATGCGAACCGCTTGTTCAAGCTTTTTCAAGCCAAGGTGTGAAGCAACCTTCATCAACTCTGCTCGCACTTGGCGGTACCTGTGAGCCAGTTTGGGAACAACTCTTGTATGATGCCATACATCGACAACAGTATCGCAGTAAATGTAAAGCACGAGATTGAGGACCGTAAGAATATCGGCCCCCAGCAATTGTATGAGTACCTTGCCGTCGCTGTCATATTCTATTGACACGACATCAGGTATGCTGAAGAAGTAGCTTTGACGAAACTCTACCAGCGCCTGTCTGGCAATCTCGCTACGTCCTGCTAAGATGAATTCATGGACTGGGAACACCACATCGGATACTGTTGAGCCAATCCGTAGGTTGTAGGTTGACGAGCCTGACAGTTCAAGGTCCTCCAGAAGCGGAAACAACGCCTGTTCCAGATCAGGTGTAGTAAGAACCGCGCGACGTATGGAAGACGTATCATTCTGTGGCGAAGCTGACAACCAGAAGCGTGGTGTCGGGTTCTCACAAGTCGGATCCTCTTGAGCAGTGAAGCCGTGCAAAGGAAGAAGTGGAAACAAATCTTTCCACAGGGTAGGGCTGTCGACGCCCATCTGTGACTTCATGACATCGCAATCCTGACGAACTGCAGCATAAGCTCCAAATGTGTTGCTCCTCACAGCAGTGATCCTCGTTAATCCAGGCACCCTCGAAAACTTAAAGTCCTTCGACTTGTGAGAAGCCCGCTCAAGTGCCTTGGCGTCCTTGATCTTAGCCCTTTGAACCCTCCTCCAAACTGAGCCAGAATCCGTGCAGATTATGATCGACCCATCTTGACCTACATCGACATCGGTCACCGCCATCTGGCCTCGGTTCATGCACCAAATCCGCTGTGGAGATGACAGAGCGCCTCGTATTTTGGACGGGTTCGTTGTCGAACCTGTGGTAGTCCGAGAATCAATGTTCTGCGTTACTTGAACAGTAAAGACGTCGCCCATGCTTGATAAGGCGCAGATAGTATCTCCTCCAGAAGTAATCTTGCAGACATAGTTCTGCGCGTTATGGTACTTTGTAGCTGCATAGCTGCTTTTGAGGAAGTAGTTGGAGAAACTCTCAAGCGGGAAAACAACCTTCGTGTAGCCATAGTTGGCGAATACCCAAACATCATGATTCTCGAGGAGACAGACAGTCGCCTTGTCTATAGCAGAAACAGCACTGATTAAAGACGTGAACAGAGACGCTGCCACTTTTCGCGGGGTATTCTGCACCGCTAGTGAGCGCGCATCAGAGTCGACCAAGCCAAGCTGACCATCGTTCTTCCCAAAGGTGAACAGTGAGGTCGACGTATACACTACACTATGAACCCCAGAGGCTGCAGCCCCATGCACTGCCTCACGCTTGAGGGGGCCGAAGATCTGTCGCGGCAGTAGCTGTATTGGCTCTTCATCAGGGAATTTCGGGCTAGCTGAGGCATACCCAAGTTGTGCGAATCGATTGCTTCCCCATGAGAAAACCTCGCCATGACTGGTAATGGCTAGTGTGTGATTCTGTCCCAGCCCCACGTGGATGACCTTTTTCTCTGACAGACCACCACCAGAAATTGGTACGTAATGAAATCTCGTCGTTTCATCGCCAGTCCCAAGTCTGCCCGCAGATCCAAAGCCGCACATGTAAAGGTTCGCTTCAGGATCGGTGGTCACTATCGCGGAGTGCAACTTGGAGAGCTGTACATCCTGGATGATGATGGGTTGATACTGCACAGCAGCTGGCAATGACGACGGTAATGCCGCTGTCGGCGATTGCGAGGCTGTGTGCCTAGAACATCTTTGCGAACTTTGATACTCAGCATAGAGGCGCCTCAGTAAGTGATTTGGACGTCGTAACGTGATCCGTTCTGGATATTGCCTGTCATCTTCGTCGCCAAACCCGAGAGTGAAATTCTTGTTGCTGCCGAATGCAAACATTTCGTCACCATTCATCACGTTGCGTGGCGATACAACATTGTTCCGAGGATCATCTTCATTGCTATCACCACTGACCCCATGCGCTATTTCATCATCGTCATCGGATGGAGAGCCCAACAACACGGGCATATTCGAGGCATGATGTATGACTCTATTCGTAATAGAGGCGCCGTATACGTCGAAGGGGCTTTTCCCCTCGTGATCCTTGATCTTGATCAAACCCCCAGCACCGTACTGACCGCCACTTTGGTTGTAACCGATAGAATCTTGCGCGTCACGGCTTAGCAACGCTCGTGCGATGTCTATGTTGCCAAAATACAACGCGCGATGCAGTGAAGTCCATCCGCTTTCCGCATCTTGCATGTAAAGATCCAGAAATGGCACCTGGAGCAGAGCTGATGCAAAATGCGGCGCCGACTCTTTCGTCGAAGACGCAATGTAATGTAGTAGTGTTACCCCGTGAGCGTCTCGCCAGTTCACATCTGTCCTTGTTATTGTAACATTCCCTTCCTCATGGACGTTGTGCACCTTCTTGTTTTTCCAAGTAAGCGTCGGAGACTTTGACAGGCTTGTGCCAGGACTTCCTATGGCTACGGAACCCCCTCCTCTTCCAGCAACGCCACTCCTCGCGGCATTGGCGGATGTACTGTACGTGGCATGTGCCAACACCTGACGGAACTTCTCGACATCATTTTCGAAGTAGTATTGCCAGAGATAGGTACTCATAAGCCGCTAAAGGAGCGATGGGAGAAGCTTCCCGTCGCCCCAAGGAGGTGCGCCTCGCTGTAACCACGAAGGGTCACGGCGTGTTTAAAGGCGCTTATGGGAGGATCGGAAGCCTCGCAAGTCTGCGAAAAGGACGGCACGATAGCGTAAGGTATAGTATGTTGTCAGTAGCCTGTATGTCTTAGGCAGGAGAGACCTGAAAGTGTAGGAGTTATCTGATGTGGTAGTTAGGACCCGGGTACTCTTTGTCCTGCGGTGCGGACCAAAACAGATGTGGTAATGCGATCGAAGGCAAGGAAAGGTCGCAGCTGTCGTTGCGTTTGAAAGGCTTGGAGTGGAAGTATGAGGATGAAAGCGTTACGGGTTCCTCAATACTTGGGGTCCTCTATGGCTAGGAAAGGACTGTTGCGCGTAGACCGAGGCTATCTACGAGTCACCCACTGTGAACCAATCAAAGGCCGCTATGGCATCACGGAATCAAGAACAGGCCCAGCGTGCTTCTTGCTCAAAATCATGCTACTGTGAGGAGATCACGAGGTCATGCGCTGATGCCTTGCATGTCCGAGCTATACCAAGCATCATTGTATGGTCCAATCCAATTTCCAGTACACCAGAATAACAACGCTATCCAGCCTTTCTATACCGTCGCTAGCCCAATGCTTGTTCAAAGGTATATTCTGCAACAAGATCGCGAAGAGACTCCCACATATGCAAGAACCTAAAAGTGGTCAGAACTCCTGGACAACGAGTCAACGCCCACCACGGCAATATGCCAACCCGATGCAATGCTGTTCAGCAGTGAGAGACCCTCCATGACTGTAGGCCGGCGAGAACAGAGCAGGTCTTCACTAATACCCACTTCGTCTGCTTGCTCTCCTAGACGACGCACTGGAATCTCCGCCGCCTCTCTCGCTGCTCCCTCCTCTGGTTTCTTCCACACTTCTCCTTGATTGGTGTACGGCACCGAAATCGCTCATGGCGAAGAGCAACGGCTCACTATCCTCAAAGAGGTTTGAGGGTCGCGAGGAGCTATATCGCCGGCTTCGTTGATCGGAGCTCTCGCTCCCGCTGCCTCGCTCACCGAGGCTCGATAGTGAGCCTTGGGAAGGTGTGTGACCGCGTCTACTACCCCTTCCTATGCGGGGCCGGTATTGCAGACCGCGCGACGGAGCGGAAACAGCGTCACCTCTCCCTTCAAGCGAGGACGACGGCTGGCGCGTCATAGGCTCGCTACTATCGTTGGGGTTCGGGAGGGGACCATAGACTTGGTCCTCGTTGATGATGCTCGGATCCCCAACCGCTATATCTTCCACAGCTGAGCCTTCTTGCAGTCCAGCTAAGCCCGCGAGGGCACTCAGGCTGAGTTGTGGACGATCGTCGGTACCAAGGCTGGCGCTTCGTAAACCAAACGGAAAGATGTCTCCAAGTTCATCGTCGACTTGAAGAGCCCTAGGCTGCTGCGCAACAGAGCTCGATCGTCGATAAGTTGGGTGCAATGGGCGCGGCGACGTTGGTATATCAATAGCTCCAGTGCTCGAGTCACGCGATATGCTTGGACGCCGCTCTCTGCGCCGACACTCGCCTTGATGGGCAATAGAGTCATCATCCTCTATGCGAGGGTACTCAATAATGCTATTAGCGCTCAGCCGCGACGGGATAGCAGGTGTGTGAGGAGTATGAGGCGAGATCGGCTTTCCTGGAGAGGAAGAAGTCGACATCGATGTACCGGCAACCATGGGTGGAACGCTGGACAGTTGCCGACTACTAGAACTCGATGAGCGATGCAACAACAGCGACGAGGAAATCGATTCTGACAAGGCTGCGTTGGAATCTCTCATCTGCTGAAACTTGGTCAAAGCGGCACTTGTTCGCCTGGTCGCAGCGTCAACAGAAGCGCGATCTTTCAAAGGCCTGAAGCTTTTCAAGTCCTTCTTGCGATCAAGCATCTTCAAGAAATCGGAGATGTTGTCATCGTCAGTAGGTATTGAGCCTGAGCTTTCCCCACCCTCCGCAAGAACGCCGGAGCCCGGTTGCGCCGCAGACGAATTAAGGCTTGTCTTTCCGCTACTGTTGTCGTCTTCTGTCTTACTCCCACCCGTTGAGAGCTTAGCCTTCCGGTGCCCAAAGCTGCTAGTATACCTAGGAGCGTGGGCCGGTCTAGGCGATGTGGAAACCGATTCCGAGACAGCTGGTACATTAGGCGAGCTCCTGGACGGTAGCGAACCTTGCGGGCTCAATGTAGCAGGTGCTCTCGCCTCAGCTAATGAACTCAGAGCTGAGGCTCTGCCAATAGAAGCGGGTCGGTTAGCGGAAACGGGCTGGTCTGCATGTGATGGCGAAGCAGAGAGTGATGGGGTCTTGAATGGCATGAATGACACGGATGGCCTCCTGCCGACTTTCGGTGCTCCATCGGTAGATTTGAGCGAGGACTTTGATCCCTGTAGTGAACCATTGCTCGGCGGCCTGTTCGAAGAAGTCGTGACAGGAGATTGTCGGCCCATGTCTCCTGCGGCACGGAGGGTTGATAACGGGCTGGAGCCAGCAGGTGGTCCGACTTGATGAAATGTTGACATACTCCCGTAAGCCTGGCTGTGGTCTGGTCGTGGTCTCTGTTCCCCGCGGTGTGCTGGGAGAGAACCTACCTCGACGTTCCTAACAGCGCTGGTCTCCGCTTTTGCTACAACAGGTTTCGCACCTAATGAAGGTTCAAAGAACTGATCGTCCATGCCCATGAAATGGGAGCTCAGTAACGCCTCCGAGTCCACGATACGAAAATCGCAGTGGCAACGATACGTTACATTGATGGAGAGAAGTCCAGCAGGCGAATCGATAGGGTCGAAAGAGAAGTGCTCTACAGCATCGCCATGATGGTCGAATAACGGCATTGACAGCAGATCGTGCCTTTTTGGCGGCTCGGTATCGGGCGACCGAGCCAGTATTCGATACTTGAGTCTGGGAAATCCTTGCGGACTTCTGCCCTTGGAAGCTCGTTTGCAGAACTGCCAGGCAGGCAAAAGCTTAGCATAGGTGTACAGAGATCGGTACAACACGATGCTGTTTCTGTAGACGCGTGGAAGGATCGTGCTTAGATTTTGTGGTATCGCTTCAAGTGGCTCGTCAAGCTTCACATGCCATCGCTCGAGTATGACTTCTGATCTCCTTTTGGCAGTATGATTCCCTGAAGACACGGACGATACGTTGAACGCTTCCTCCACATCCCAACGTCTGCCAAGCTCATCGACGACCACGAGGCTCTGGTTGTTCGTCAGGTCGTCGGCGTCGAGATAGGTCTCAAGGACCATAGCCGGCGGCCTGCTCCCTACTGCTTCGCAATTCTTCCATAAATGGAGATCTTCTCGAAGGGCATCCGTTTCGTCCAGCTCGATGTTGAACTATTCTCAGGTATCAACATTGTCACGCCAAAGAATAAACACGTCTGTTCGTGGCAAAGTGTATGCACTAACCCATTTGTTCACTCTCCTAGTGCTAGAGCCCCTCGCGTATGCTGGTGGCAGCGTTATTCGTGCATGGAGTATAATGAGGGCGGCTTTGGTGAAGTAGTTCTGATGAAAGATGCAAGGATCAGCGATGAACGGTCTCAAGCACAGATTTTGGGTTTATAATAGGTTACCTGAATAACTTGATCCAATCTGGTCAGGGAATCTCTGTCGCGGATAGACGCATCGGGAGCCCTCGCCCCCAAATTCAGACTGTCTGGGGTAATTGAGCCCCTTTCACTCGATGTCCCTGAGCCGGCCCTATCCTCTTCTGGAGGATTGTTCGTTCTTGTAGGATTTGTGCGTGGAGAGCTCGCAGGAGACGCCGTGACCGGCGCAGGTCGTGGGTGCTGATGCATGGCAGGGCTTCCTAGGGAAGACTCGGTGACGGACTGATGCAGGGTTATCCTCGGCCGTCTTATCCTCGGCCGTCAAAGATGTCGTAGAAGGTCGCTCGGAGACAGGCTCGTGGTGGATTATGGGGAGATCCTGATGTCGGCTGCCATTCCATAGATCACTAACCGCAAAGTCTTATTCTTGCCGTCTCTTATGGGTGATGATGGTGGACCTAAGTAAATTGAGGCTGCGTTATAATGTACACTCGCGTTTTGAAGCTCGTCCCCCCATTGAGGTCATGTTGTACAACGAGTGTCGGCTAGGAAAGAGTTGCGTAGGCTACGGCATTCGGTGCCTGAGACCGCCTTGACAAGGCTGTTGGTCGGTGAAGGAGGCAACCACGACATGCAAGTGGCTTCGCACCTAAGCAGCAGGCTGATGAGAACGAATGGCAGAACCAAGGCGAGTGTCGAGTCTCATTCGCCGCTTATCGAGCTATTGGAGATTGTAGGATGACTCAATCGTCGAGGGTCAATGAGAAGGGTCACCGGGCCCACTGGGAGCCTTCCGAAAGCCAGAATCTAGCCACGATATGATCAAGATCAGCAGATCAGCAGATCAGCCTCTTTAGAACCCGGCAGACTGTAGTCTTCGAGCCGATGAGTTCAGCACTTTGAATGAAGATTGCATCGAAGGAAGGATTGCAGGACTTGGAGATGCGATCCAAGCTTCCAATGCCCCATGTTCGCCAAGCCTTTATGACCCGGAACCAGTCCGCAAAAGGAAATTCGTTCAACGGTCCAGCCAGCCTTATCTCCTGGTCGTTCTCTGAATTCACTTGTGCACTCCCCACTCCCCAGTTCGAATATGTTGGATCGCATTTCCTGTTGTTCTTTGATCTAGCTGACTCTCCGTCCTATTTGCAATCACAATCACACGCACGAAAAACGCTATAGCTCCACCTGCACGGATAATCTGGCGTAGGTTGAAGTTGGGCTTGGGTAACAACATTATGACGAGACCTCAAGATGTGCATACCGCTCTCAGACTGCCAGCTCGAGAAGACCAGACTCTGAATACGATTGAGTCTAGAAAGGCAGTAGCGACTTGAGCACAAAGTACTTTCCTAGAGAGTAGATTCGCAGGGAGCGACTACATACTTTATGAACGGGGGCAGGTCGGACCGACTGTTTCCTCCGTAACTTATATAATTTCAAGATCAATAGCGCCCGAGTATCGTTGGACTCACTCTGTAAATCTCCTCTACTCAAATGCACCTTTCTCGAGGCCCACTCCAGTGCATCTCGGAAGGTGATGTTATTCATTCAATCACCAAATCCCGCTATGCCAGAAATCGTTAGCGCCCAGAAGGGCGATGAGATGCGACACCACTCCTGTCCATCTCTGTTACCGACTGGGCAATCACATCGCGATCCTATCTTCTGTAATGGCACATCCAAACTCATATCCCTCTCCGACGCAGAGCCAAATGGTCGAAGGGTCACATCCGTTCTATTCTACGCAGCATCCAGCACCACCCCCTGACAACATAGATCTCAACTCCGTTCCTCAACGCCACGGCCCGACAGCATCTGGAAGCCAAGCTCAAGAGCCTGAAATTTTCGGATCGAGAGACGCTCAGGCATCAAACCAACTTCACGATGTGCAGAACTCGTCTGCGGATCAACTTACGCAGGCGGCGAATCAATCGCCCGCAGCGCAGGACCTCGCCACTCCTGGGGGTAAGCGAACCAAAACATCTCGCGCTTGTGATCAGTGCAGATCAAAGAAGGTTGGTATCTCATATCTGTTGATACTATGCGTCTCATTCTCTTGTTCTCCACTCTATGGCTAGGTTCTTAGACTTGGGACTTTCATCAACTGTCATGTTCCGTCTCCAGACGCTCTTCATGGTGCAATACTGATTGATGTCCGTGCTCTTCTCAGTTGATTTGGTAGCCTGAAAGTCTTTCGCTCAGCTTGAGATTGATATAGCTGCTGACTTTTGCAGACTCGTTGCGATGAGATACCCGGCGCTGAAGGTGTACAATGCGTAGGATGTAGACGTAACAACCAGAGATGCGAGTTCAGCAGGGAGCCGCAGAAGAGGGGACCCAGCAAAGGGTCAGTTGCAGAAATCGCTGCTTCCATGCTAGACCACTAAAACAGGGCGTGCAGTTACATCAAAGAGCTTGCCGAACGTGTCGGAGCTTTAGAAAGTGAGAGATCTCGGCAGAGTCCAGAGATCCCATATGCGAACATGACGCCTCTTTCTCACCAGCACCATCATGAACTTCCTTCTAGCTATATGGATACTCCTGTTAACGCAGCATATGGCTCACGGAAGAGAACCCATTCCAGTGCCGAAGGCTTACAAACATCGCCTTTTCTCCAAGATCAAATTCGCGGGCCAATTGACAAAGGCTCAAGTGCAGGCTTGAATACACAATATTCGAGAAACACGCCAGCTATGCGCCCATCTCATCAGCCGTATTCAATGCAACAAGGGTTCGACCGAACAGCAGCCGCATTAGAGGACCGCCGCACTAGCGAACCTCTAATGCATCCCGGAGATGATACAAGCGAAGACTCAATTACATTGTAGGTACTTCAGTCCCCCCGAATTATGGTGATGTTAACACTAAATGTACAGCTACTACCACTTCATCCATCCAGTATTCCCCTTTCTCCCTCATGACCGATCTCGTCTGCATTCAAACCTTGCAAGTGTCTCCACCATTACACGAGTCGCCTTCTTTGCAGCCCTCAACCAAGTCGCGAACCCTGGCAGATTCAATCCAGTACCTAGCAAACGCAATGAAACCCCTCACAGAGAGCCTGCGAATCTTGTCGCAGATCTTCAGCATGAACACAGCGCTTCTCAAGCGGTTGCCGAAAAGCTGGTTGTTTTACAGACCATTCTACTGATGATACTTGCCACCGACATGAGTGGACCTATCATTAGCTGTTACCGCGGTTGGTACACCCAGGCCTATGGTGCCGCTGCATTTCTCTTTGGTCATCTACGCCGCATCCGTGAGAATGGTAAACGACTTAATCGTGACAACGACGAGCATCACTTGATAGCACGACGCGCCTGGCTTACCTTTGTTACCCTGGAGCACTGGAACGCAGCAGGAACCGCCTCTCCAAGCCTATGCCCAGATGAGCTAACAGAGCTGGTCGCGGACGACCGAGTGTTATTCGGGGAGCTGGGCTATTTCCTGCTCCGTAGGTACCCTTTCTTGCCCATATAAGGTACTCCAGAAAAGATTAACAGAAATCAGGTTCATCCTTCGTGCTCGCTCACATCATGGATGCCAAGCTATGGGACACCGCGAAGTCAACCACCAACATCATGCAATGGCGCAGCCTCAACGCCGAGAAAGAGCGCGTGCGTGAGTCCATTGAGGTTGCTGAACTCGGCCACCCCTACGACTGCCTTGGCGTCATCCTCGACCTCTTCATCAATACGCACGGCGCCTCCAATCCGCCTCATCTCTTCTCGGCCAACAAAGCCACCGACTACGCCATCGACCTGACAAGCATGCTCTCGGCCGGCGCAACCACACCAGCGTACAACATGCTCCATCACTACGCCGCCCTGGCCGCCATGACCCTCGTCGAAGCCCTGAAGAGTTCCCTCCGCAAAGGTGACGCGCTCGTAAAGCTACAAGAATTGCATCAAGCGCTTGTAGACGGCTTCATCACAGCAGACGATCGGTGGACAACCCCGTTGAAGAACTACATGGCCGCCAATATTCAGCAACATCTCGGCAGCATCGGCCTAGGAACTAACGGTGCGCCTTCTGGCCCCGACAGAGCAGGGCTGCAGCATCTGGCCGACGCAGCGGTAGGGGAGACGGAGGCCGAGATGGAGGGCGAAAGCGGTGGAAGAGGAGAGAATGAGTACAGCACCGTGGCCCCGAAGGGGTATCTGACAATGCTGGCAAAATATGCGTGAGGCCGATTAAGGATTTGGGGGATGGTACATTAAAGGCTCTCGTTTGCTAGCTGTGCGATAATCTGAGTGATGAGCGGTTTGTTACTTTTACTCTCGACTATGGGTTCCGATCCCCCCTCTGTATTACTAGATTACCCTATTGCTGTTGCTTGTTGCTGACGAAGCCAAGTCATAGCGAGAGCTTACGCGGAGTGGCCCATCAGCCATGTAGCATAAGATCCTAAAAACAGATGGATCCTCACGTCAATTGATATGACATTCGTAATCTAGAAGCTGTACACTCACAACTCCAACGCTTTCACGCATTCACGAATGAACCAGCGACGCAGGATTTTGCTGCACTGACCGAGTGACTCCAGGAAGGTTTAATCTTCATCACTACCAAAGACGAGATGGCTGCACAGCAAAGCCACTGATGATATTCCTATCCTAGGCCATAACGCCCACGGTACCGTCGCTTTCCGAAAGCCATCAACGCCATCAACGCCGAGGCGCCTCCACCCTCGCATGCCGTCTCCAAAGCCCATATACTCGCACGCCACTCCCCCAGCCCTCACGCCCCACCACCACCAGCCGCCGCATTACTCCTCCTCCGCCTCTCATGCTCAATCATCGCCAACCCACTGACCACCACCTCATCTAGCACCTCCTTCGGCATCCCCCGATCCACAATCTCCAGCTTCCCCTCCTTGGTCATACTCCAATTCGCATTATCGAATTTCGCGACCCACTCGCCCTTCTCCGTCACACAGCACAGATTCGTGGTGAACGCGCCCTCATGCTCCCACCTCAACACGCCGATGCTACTCGGAAACGTATACGACCGTGAGAAGAACCCGGCAGACGACATATCCAGCGCGCGGCCGTGGATGGTGAGAGAGATGCGGCGGGTGAAGGCGCCGAAGTCGGCGGTGCCGATGGGTTGCTGCGTTTGGCCGCAGGAGATCTCCATGGAGGGGTTGGAGGTGAAGGCGGAGTAGAAGTGGTTGTGGACGGTGTAGAGGCGGGTGGTCTTGTCTGAGTCGCAGACGGCGAGGTGGCGGTGGGTGAAGCCGTCGACGTAGATGTGGAGGAGGCGCGGGGTTGGGGGTGCTGTTGGGATGTTTTGGTGGTTGGGGGTTGGGGAGGAAGAGGGGCGCTGTTCGGGGGGGAGGAAGACGTTGGGGTTGGGGTCGGGTTTGAGATCTTGGGAGGCTGGAGGGCTGGGAGGGTGGCCGATGGAGTTAGGCCTGCTGTTGTACGGTGGTGGAGCGGTGGGGTCAATCTGCAGATGTTGCTTGTCGGCTGGATAGTCGGACATTGTGGGATGTTCGACGTAAGCAGGGAAAATGTTAGCAGGAAGTCTTTGTCTCCCCATCGAGTGATGGTAAGTCTAATGTAAGGATAAGCTTCTGGGATACTCCGTAGAGAGGAGAAAAGTAGATGCTGGAAAAGAACAGAAAGCCATCGGTAGCAGCTCGTTCTTAAAATGCAAAGGATCAAGGCTGAATGATTAGACGCTAGATGTCGCGTGTGCCCTGCTATTTTCGGAGTCAGCACTTGCGACTGCCATGAATATTTCACAGGATCGCTGGATAGCCTGTCTCTCGCACAATCGACGATTGGTCCTTCTGCGTTTCAGTTGGGGACACACAGCCACAGGATCCGAGCTCCGTGACTTGGAAATGGTGTCTGCCCATGCCGCACTCGACGCCATCTGTTTCTGCGTCAGAGAACAGGACTACTATGCTACAGGTCAATCTTGGGATAGCCTATGATGAGGTGGTCAAGGCAGTGGATGAGGTTGAGATTCCGGCACAAGCTGCCTAATCCGGAAAGGCCTGGAAGAAATTGCCAAGCCCTCGCAAGCGTTCTGACGACGCTAATTCTAGCTTTACCTTCTCGACGACTCCACGACTCTGCTTTATGATGCTTCTCCCAAGGACAACGATACCGTTTCAGCTTTGGCTAGCTGCGATCCTTTCTTACCGTCACTTGCTATTCGGAAGGCTTGGAAGTCCAAGGAAGATCAATTGCCAAGAATTGAGTGCACGAATTCGTATCGGCGCATGCATCTCATACTTTAGAAATATAAGCCTAGGGTCTTCTCCTAGCTACGCTCCTAGCTGTTTTGATTGATTGAGAAAACTGCTTCAACGGTTTGCCTCTTTAGCGATGAATCTTTACTGGTAATTTCGTCCATCAACATTCCGTCTTTCTGTCTTTGCGTTCTTTTACACATGCCAAGAATTGAGTGCACCAACATAGAAACAGTGTGATGCCATTAATAATTGTTGCAGAGGAAAACAATAACAGCTCAATTGTGCTACTAGAAGCCCCTTCCATTTGTATGCCTAAAGACTACACATCCACCGATTTCTTCTTGTTTCTTGTCTCCCTATATCGCGTCCCCGACTCCAACGCGTATCTATCCATCACCATCTGGTAGAACCCAAATGCCTGGCGGACGTTGTACAACGTCCCCAGCATCAGATCGGCGCGACGGATCTTTAGATTCTGCCAGCAACCTTGAGAGCTATAATGGTCCGGCGGTTGCAGTGCGTTGAACGCTTGGAGGATGCTTGCAGGGCCGGCACAGTTCTGTATCTGCATAGTCTGTGGACCTCCTGTGAGGCTTGTGCAGGTGATGACAATGTCAGGGCCCTGCTGACCTTTGGGTACGTCTGTCGTGATCTGAAAGAGCAGTCTCTTAGCATCAACTACGCTCTAGCGAGGTTGCGAATGGACCTACAGTAGCTACCTTCTCGATTGTTATACGTCCTTGAACGGTTTCGTAAGAGCGCTCTGCAAATAGCTGGTCCCCGATGAGTAGCGCGCCGTATCGTACCAGATGGTCGAATTTGATTTTGGAAACGAAGCTGTCCAGGACCCGTTCATCGATTCCGTACAGAGACATCCACAGATTGTCATACGGTCTACCAGCTAGCTGCTGGCAGTCGCTATCAGCTAGTGATGATGCATAATCCAGAAGGGCATCGACGTCTATGTGGCTAGCCTGTTTTATCCGCACTTGAGGCTGGGATGCAGGTACGTGAACAGGTTGAACAGCTGATTCATCTACTTATCTCATCAGCTACTGGTCAAATAAGCAATGAAATGCTATGTTTGACCTGTGGATGCGGTACTGTAATAAGGCGTTCCGTCTAGTTGCATTAGCTGCTGCAGATTGCCTGGTTTGTGCAGACATCTATTTACCAGGAGAAGCGTCGATACTGAACTGACTAGGACCAGCATGCGGAACACAGTAATACGGCAATCCATCTGATTGTGTTAGCTGTTGCAGGTTGCCTGGTTTGAGCAGACACCTATTTACCAGGAGAAGCGTTGCCGCTGTAGTAATTGGGGTCGACAACAGGGTAAAGCGTTTGATCAGGCATATCGTCTGTTTGCATTAGTTGCTGCGGATCGCATGGTTTGAGTGGAGACTTGTCTACCTTGAGGAGCGTCGGGAGGCGGTTGTGAGTAGATCACATTCATTGCAATCTCATAAGCATTCTCACGTAGGTAATGAGCTAACTCCTGATAGCGTTCGTGATTATCAACTGAGCCGTCGTGAGAGAGCATAGCTTTGGATATTGCTTCTACCAGCAGTCTTGGGTCGATCACGCTGTTGTTCTCCATCGTGAATAAGTGCTCAGAACTGAAGATGTACAGATGTGAGTGAGAGTAGCATGTCCGGAGTCACTCACATTGGCGCGTCGATATATAGTATTGGTAAATATCACGCTAACGTATTCACCAGCTCACGGCACACGGCCAGGTACTCCGAGAGAATGCTATGGATTTCTATCAGGTTCGCCTACACCAGCGTTATCCAGCATCCTAGGTTTTTAACACATATGGCTAGAAATGACAGGGGTATTTGATGAATTCACAAGAAGCTTCCATCACCCAACACCAGCATCCAAACTCCAGCATTCTACCTGTCATGCCGCCAATGCTGAGTTTACCGCGTCAAGGAGGCTGCTGAAGTAGCATCGCTAGCATTGAAGACACTCGGCAAGCCAAACGCCGTGGCGAACGCTGGCGATACACCCGGTGGGATGAGTCTGTTCAAGTACGACTCAGTGGACATGATAAGCACCCCAATACTGCCCCAGTCGCCTAGTGCACACCAATAAGCACATGCCATCCTCACTTAAGACTCAAAATCTGGATGGGATGGCCTACCAGCGATCCTGTACCCCCCACCATGTCGGAGAACCACACACGAGAGATCAATACTATCTGCGCTCAGAGATAGCTCACGAAATGTCGCCGCATCCGTATCGTAAAGTGGTCCTGGCGGTGGGTTTGGCAGATCCCCTTTTCCAAACACATCCAACATGGCAATGACGAGCGTACAGGCGCCTGCCAGAGCATAATCAGCGACTAGGGCCTCCCCATACCTACTATAAAGCGACGTGAGGACTTACGAACAGTGTATCTTCTAGGAGTTTGCATTGTCTTGAATTTGGTTACGGGTTCGGCACCGATACCTAGGAACTCATACTGTTCGAGCCAATGCCGGGACACTTCGACGTTGCGCAGTCGATTGACGGCTCCGTTGCAGTCTTCGGCGACAAGTTGATATCCCAGCCAGTCCTTACTAGTTGTGCATTCCGCATCCGAGTGAGCAAGACTGGTGACATTCATTCGCCTTATGGCAGCCCCTGTCGTCAACCGCGGAAGCAGAAACAAGACAGCGAGAGCGAGAGACTTGGGAGTCAGGAGGCGTGACGGACAGAGCATTATCAATGTCAACGTGCTGGGCAACAGTCGATGAAGGACTCCACAATATCTCAACCTGTTGTTCCTTTATATCCCTCTGCCCCCCACGGCGGGTTGCTGAATGCCATATGGTTCTCTAGCGAATGAGCCCCCCCACGGCGGGTAACAATTATCCGCTGCCAGTTTTGATCAGTCTCAGCTGTTTGACTGGTTCTCTTTCAGGAGTGCCCGTAGGTGAAACCCTGGCGCAAATCAGCACAAACCCGAGATAATGGATAACACCCTCCGGGATAGTGGAACTATCTTCCCATTGCTGATTCAGAGGCGCCACGATACCACATCTTCCTCCAAGATTATGACCCGCCACGATAGCTGATTGCGGCTCGTGCGTCTGTATAGCTTACCGTAAGATTATGGGTACCCATGATCTCCAGCTAAAGCGTGGGCCCTTGGATTGGCTCCTAATACGATATGGTGGACGAAGTGGCCGAATAATTAGTGCGGCTGTACGCAGCGCTACTACAATCTGCATTGTACATGGGTAGCCCCACAGATCAGGAGTGACGGTTTACGGGCTCGCCAGAACTGCTCCTCCTACTGTGATAAGAGAGCGGGAGGATGAAGGGGAAAAAGCCTATCCCGATTGATGGTCTGGTGTATAAGTGGGAACATGGCACTCAAGGGCACGTAGAGAAGGATTGATTGCGCAAACGGAATGTCGAAAACCTTGAGGGTGATATCTTGCAGCATATATAGCTCAAATTCGAACAACGGGCATTGACAGATAAAGCAGCTGCTTGTGCTACCTACAATCTCGACTGCGCACTTTGGTTCTACCAACTACCACAGCATCCTTCAAGCAACGCATGTCGACGTGACCGTTGTAACATCTGTATAGCGCATAACTTGGGGTATATCCAATCCATCTAACGCCGACACCCAGTATGCAAAACTCTCACCTTGATTGGACATGTTTATGCAAGCCACTCCGGATCTGCGTCTTCATCAGAAGGGTCTTCTGCTAATAGTGACCCAGTCTCGTCTTCCGAGTAGTCAGACTTGGCAGCGATTTCGAAGGTTGAATGTACTGAGGATGATTCATCTGCTACAGGACTTTCCGATGTGGTTGCTTGATCCTGTATTCTGCTGTTTTGAGTGGCATCGTCTTTGGGTGTGGGAGTGAGGCTAGTGACGGTATGCTTTAATTCAGTCTCTCCCGCCTTCGGAAGAAGTAGGAAATTGCCGGACTCGTACGACTGCTGCAGAACGGTTGCTTCAGCCAAGTCCTCATCCGCGAGGCCGAATTTAGTATCTTCAAGGTGATCTTTGGAAAGGTCTGGGCGAACTTCCTGCGTCAAGCCCGCGTCGGCTCCCACGGCCAGCTCCTGACCAGAAGCCTGTTGTACGCGGTCCCGGTCTGGATGTCTAGCAACGGGACCCGGTAAAGTCGTTCCTCCAGCGTCTCTTGGCTCCGTCCTCCATACAATTCCGGAAGCTTCTACGTCATCCTCGTCCATAAGAAACCCACCTCCTTCGCAATTCTCGGATTTGCCAGATGTGCGATATGTAGCAGGTCTGCGGTGCATGTCTAAGAAAGCCTCCTCTGCATCATCATCTTTTCCTCGAATGAAGCCCGCGGAATGGTGGTCCTCGCCCCCTTCAGCGCCAGGATTCTTTGTGCGGGTTTCCTGGGCCTTGGTGATGCTGTGACGACTGATTGCTTTAGGAGCCAGATAATCATGTTCTTGATCAGATTCTTCGTTTGATAAGTGTTCATAGAAAGCTCGTCCTGCCGTTGGTTGTGCAAAAGGTTCACCAGCCGAATCCGGCAAAAAACCACCACCACCTTCGCTTGATCTTGCATCGTCTTGACTCAGGGCTTCATCGTAAGTGGCGTCTCGTTCGCCTTCAATTTCATATCCCTCGATTCTCTCTCGGATCCTTAAGCCAGCTAGCAGTCTTTTCCACATTCTCAGTGCCTCCAAGCTTCGCCTTGCTTCCTCTGCCTGAGCGCGCTCTTCCTCGAAACCATCAAGTATTTCCCGCACAGCTTCTGCGTATTCGGAAGCCACTACTGCACCCTCAACTATGGCAGTGGCATGTCTGCCCTTGAAGGCAAAACCAGTCACGGCATCCGCGTAGTCAAGCCCCAGAATTCTGGCTGCTCGTTGGGTTTCTGGATGCTTGAGATGGACAGCGCCGGCTGGAACCATGCTTGGAACGTACAAGTCGAGATTCCCGTAGGCGTTCTTGGGAACCTTCCCGTTAACGACTGGTGGTGGCTTGTACTCGGTTGTCTGATGGCATGCATAGAGCGATGTTCCTGCATTTTCCTCGTCATCGTCTCCCTCAGTTTGCGTATCGCCACCATCCTCCCTTGAAGGGTATTGAGAACGGTGCGGTGCCACGCGCTTGAGCGGTTGTTCACCGGCCTGCCAACGGCTATTGTATTAGACATGCAGTTCAGTAGACATGATGCATAATTAGAAGACTTGCCATGATTTCTCGCCCCAATCGATACCATCGGTCGGCGCTTCGAACAACGTGCACATCACCCCTCCTGTATATCGGCTCAACGTTCTTTTCGCTACCAGCTCTACCAGCATATATATTGCCCACTTCACGTTTAGGATGGATGACTTCATGGCTTCGCAAATGTCTCTCGAGTGCATAGTAGGGATGGCCCTTAAAGTCCTGCACGTTTCGTGGTAACCCTTCCTGAGCTTCTTTACGCGCAAGCTCCGCGTCCTCCACTTGATCACGATCAAGTCTGTGTAATCGCTTGTACATTTTCATGACTCTCTTCAGCCACTTATCACCATCGGTGGTTACTTCGACTCTGGTTTTTCGTATTTTCGCATTATATGCTTTGGCGTATCGTTTGGTTACATCCCGAGCAGAACCATCGTCCTCGAAAGAGATAACGTAGCTCATGTTGTTTTCAGAGTCGCTCATCGGCGGCTCAAATTTTCTGGATTTCCCAACAGTTTTCGTGACTAGTGGGTCTACAGGAATCCACTTCTGTGTCGCTTCATCAAAGGCTTCAACCCAGTAAATGGGATACATTGACTCTACAGTACGTTTGTGGCGACCTCAGAAGTTTAGCACAGTTCTAGGATACTAGCGACTGAACTTACCAGTTTTTGATGCAATTAATTTCTTATTGGAAGGGCTGTTATCGCTGCTCGAATGTGCTGGTACCTGGCTTGCTGGACCTGACGCAAATCGACTACGCCCGCCAACGGAGCCGATGGCCTTAGAGGCAGCATCCCGGCCCTGGTCGTGGGAACTTGAACCCTGCGCAATACCCGGTTGGGCGTTCTTCACCTGTTCGCTGTAGTACTTTTCCATGGCAATGGACGCCTTGGTCTGCAACGATTTTGTTTTCGCATAGGAATGGAATGGCAAAGGTTGCAGTGAGCAAGTCAGACGAGCGTCAACGCCGACTGAACGCAGTAGTGCACAGAACAGTTGTGCACCCACGTCACGAGATCCTTCTCGCCTCCTGGCAGCATCTTGGAAATCGGCCTTTTGCATGGGAAGATCGAGATCGTTAGGAAGGTCATCCTGAAAAACCTCAATTTCAGCACCTTTTCTTATAACGATACGAGCTGCGATGTTGTGAATTGACTTGGCACCATACCTCGACTATTTCGTCGCGATTTTCTGCCCAGTGCGATCTGCCCATACCCCTTGCAGTTTTGGTGAAGGCCAACTTGAAGGCATCTATGGCCTGGCTTAGACCGTCACTGAGTGAACGAGTCTTCTGAAACTGTGACATGTCTTCATGGGGATTGAGGTACGAGACAGTTCTCTTCGATACAATACTCCTCAGAAATCTCTGGCAAATGTCAGCTAAGCCACGCTTCTCAGAGTCTGAATCGCGACCTACGTGGACTTCATCATCGTTGCACCAGTGACTTCGGAGATGCACATGGGCTAGCAGACACAGCAAATGCATTTTGTGAATTTCCAACTTGGTTTTCCTCTCTGCTGCGGTAACCGGCCTTCTCTTCGACTGTTGACGTGAGTCCGACTTGCCCGCTCCTGTGTCATCAATCACAAGATTCAATTCTTGCCCATTCGCTGAGCTATCGTCCACCCAGACGTCCTCCAGGAGATCGACCTCCTCCCAGTTAACATCGCTCTCTGATGAACTTTCGGACTCATCAAACTGTTTTTGGCGCTGCGCGAGCTTATCCCGGTCTTCCGACGCTACGCCATCTGTGGTGTGACCAGCTATCGACCCTCGCTCAGATAGATCGCTTTCCAGCGCTCCTGATGCGATAGCACGACCACGTGTTTTGCGCCTTTTGAGCGGTCTTTCTGCGTCCGATAGAGGCGGCGAAGAAGGGATAGCATCTCGTAGCATCTCTCTGTACACATCGGGTACGCCATTGACTGAGGCCGACGGCTTTGCGCTTCTGGTGCTGATTTTGGCTCCTGTCTTGCGAGGTCGAGCCATATTCTAACACGCCGCCAATCCTTCCGAAGGAATCTCCGAAGGAAGGACTAGATAGACTGACGGTGCAGGAAAGCTGCTTCGTGAGTCCGCGGTATTGGGTTTTCCTAAAGTAGCCTTCCATGTACGTAGGAATTAGTTGAGAATTTGAACCCCAAGCGAAGAGCTTCTCGAGGCCATTTATTTCTTCACCCACGATTATGTCGCAGCCGTAAGCTGTCACTCGGGGTGCAGATGTTGACAAGAGAAAGGTACTTGATGCACGATGACGTCATGTTTATTCGTACGCGACAGACACCCAGTTTGACCAATTCGGTGTACCATTTGACATTCGCATCTCATGTTAGCACTTGAGAGGTATGAACCAGCCAAGAATCTCCGTATCGAGGTGGGTAAATACAGAGTATTGTGAGGTAGACTCCTATTGTCTGCCCTGTCCTGCTGGCTACTCTACTTTACCCTGTGCTCCTTTAGAGTCCGGCGGAGAAGAGGAGGCGTACGCTAGAAAGTCCAGCTCTGGATACTGCTAAGGTATTTTCTCCCTGAGTCCTTGGTCTCTGACTCCAACCGCGTACGGAATGCCATACCTCTACAACAAGCGGGTATCCTAAATCTGACGTTGGCATCAGTGCGTCCACCACAATGTCCATATAATGGAATCTTTTACAGTGCAGATCTCTTTTCTGTCGTCCCGGGATTGGCCTTCCGGAACAGCTAAAGAACCAGACAGCAATACTACTGTTATGGAGAAGCCGTATGTCTTGGGTTCACCGCCGTGGCCGCTTTGTTTGTTTTGCTCCCCCGGCGAAAGGAATTTCGTTCCTTCACCCTCTGCTCATCTGCACCTTGAACATCTAGCTAGGCAGATGCTTCAGCTGTGCTTGACATTGCGAAGATGGGACGAATTTGGCATTTGAGAAACTTCCATGGAAGGCGAAACCCGTGACGTCAAGATATAAGAGAAAGATCAGGAAAGCCTACAAGGGCATTACTAGAGAATGCAAAAATGGTGGATGCATCCTCAAGCGGAGCCATGAAGAGTAACGAAGTGGAAGCTCCTACTGCGAGCCGTGATGGCCTTCACAACCAAAGGACCATCGCTTCCAGAACATCAGCATCCACGGTCTATCCACGGAGAAGGCGGCATCGAGACTTCGTGTCTCCACCACGACAACCTTCTCCGCACTCATCGTGACGAGCGAGAAAGACAAACAATTTTTGCATTTTTCATGTTCCAGCAATAAAACGCCAAGATCGACCCACGTGTTTTGCCCACAGCGGCCCGAATTGCTGGGTCCCATACCATTTCGCTCGAATAGGGAAGGTTAGTCGGCACTAGGTTCGTACGGCAGTCACTTTGACGGAGCGCCACCGACATCAAAGCTTGGGCAAGCTCATGAGGAATTTGTAGCTGCAGTGGAAAGGTCAAGATGGGTATAAAAGGTTCCACAATCGGCTTTCTAAGAAACACCCTATCATCCCCCACTCGCCATTTTTCCCCCTCCCCAGCTTTCGTCCACCATGCATTTCTTCTGCGTCTTTCTTCCTCTAGCTATTCTCGGCGCTGCCGCTGCTCCGACTACAGACAACGATCGAAAAGACAATGACCATGCCGAATACAGGTATGTAGCCTTGTTTAGCGTAGACGGACTGCACGGCAGCGATGTCGAAAAATACGTCGCCCTCCGCCCAAAGTCCACCATAGCGCAGCTTCTGGAGACTGGCTACGAATACACCAATGCCTTCACCTCCGCGCCTTCTGATTCATTCCCTGGCTCTATGTTTCAGTTTACTGGAGCAAGCCCCAAAACCACCGGGGTTTGGTACGACGACGCCTACGATCGCACCTTTTATGCTCCGTTTTCCCAATCTGGTACCCACTGCGCTGGCCCACCAGGAGCTGAAGGTCGGTTCGGTCCGAACATCTCTCCTCTGCATTGCTGACAACGTTTAGTCGTGTATGACGAGTCCATTGACTACAATGGTACCAAGCTTTTCTCTGGCGGCATTAATCCTGACAATCTTCCCCAGGCCATCAGAAATGGAAAGTGTCAAGCAATCTATCCTCATGAGCGTCTTCGAGTCAACACCATCTGGGAAATCATCGAAGCTAGCGGTAAGGAGACGGCCTATACCGACAAGCACCCAGCATACGACCTTGTTCGCGGTCCTTCTGGCAAAGGCCTCACAGTAGGCTACTTCCCTGAAATTGCGGCCGTCAAGAACACCGTCGCGGACACGATCACATACGATCAACTGCACGTAGACGCATTCCTCGACTTCATTGGCGGAAAATCACCCGTCAACTCGGAAGTCCAAGGAAAAGGACTCACTGGCACCCCCGCACTTTTCGGCGGCAACTTCCAAGCCGTCTCTGTCGCCCAGAAGACAAGTGGCTATGTCAACGGCTCTTTGGCTTTCACGCCAAAGCTGGTGACGGCGTTGGACTTTGTGGACGCTTCACTTGGCAAAGTGGTCGCAGGCCTGAAAGCAAAAGGCGTCTATGAGGAAACGTTGATTATCGTGGCTTCCAAGCATGGCCAAGCGCCAATCAACCCAGCTCTGTTCCGTGAAATCAATCCTGACCTGGTGTCGAGTTCAACAGGTGTCAATGTTTCACATGCCACTACCGATGACGTTGCCTTGATCTGGCTGGAGGATCAGAAGACCCTGGCGACCGCGGTTGCAAACCTCAACAAGGCGCGCAGTACTTTGCAGATCCAGGACATCATCTATGGCGATCGTTTAGTTGACATGGGCTTTGGCAATCCGTTGGCTGATCCGGCGGTACCGGACATCATCATCAGGCCCGAGTTGGGTGTCATCTACACAAGTTCCAAGGCTAAGATTGCAGAGCATGGAGGCTTGAGCGACGATGATAGGCATGTCGCATGCTTCATCAGCAATCCCTGTCTGAAGAAGACGAGAGTATCAGGGCATATTACCACGAGGCGGGTGGCACCCACGGTATTGAAGGTGCTCGGACTCAGTCCAAGAGCGCTCCAAGGGGCTGTGGCTGAGGAGGTTGCGCTGCTGGAAGGCTTCTAAGCTCATCTTTGCACGTTATCTATGGTAAAGGAGCGCGGTCCATTTTGGTATTCCCAAGTAATATTGAAACCTCTCAATAAAACATCTCCATTCTTATACATGATAGTGCATTTGGACAGGCAGGTACCCTAGGAATTTTTTCCATGGCACTGCTCATCCCCCTTCCCGATAGCTCAAACACAACCTCCTACCCATAATTGAGCATATCTCCATTCATATTCAACCTTCATTCCCTCTCAAACCCGACACAAACCCCTAAAACCCGCCATAACACCCACCAAAACTACGAAGCCAAAGTCCATCAACCCCAATTCCCAAACCCATTTCCACCGCCTCCTTAAACGATCCTAGATCCCAACCCCTCAAACCTCTCCCTCCCTCCCCCCAACAAATACTCAACACCCTCCATCACCACTCCCATCTTCCGAAACCTACCTGCCATAACCACACCCCCCTAGACCCAACAGACTACCTTTCCTTGCTCAAAAAACCGCCTCAGCGAGCATTCATGCAGTGCATTTTCGACTCCCTCTGTAAAGTAATTGCACATGAATAACATCCCAATCCAGTAAAGCTCAGCGCTAAGGAGAGAGATCGCCCCACCTTCGTGTCATAACAAGTGAGTGTAGGAAATATGGGGACCGAGGCGGAGATGTCGATACGCAGAGCTTGCGTGAGATATGGGTAAGGGGGTGGAAGTCGAGAATTGCCGAGGAAGTCCTAGGTCTAGTGTTCCGATCTAGGGGGACGGCTTCGGTCTGGATGGAAGGGATGTAGGGCTTTGAGGAGGGAGGGATGGATGCCAAGCTGTCTCCTGGATGGATGAGAAGATGAATAGCGGCTGCGATGGCGGGGGATTCGGAGTGGGGGCGATGCCGCTTTCGTGATGGATGGGTATGGGTAGGGTGGATGGTAGGAAGGGGAAAAGGTTGGTGGCGTGGCGTTTCGTGTTCGTGTTTGGATGGGTTTTGGGCATGGTGGATGTTGGGGAGGGGGGGAGGTGATCACCGCGAATGATGAATTGGAGAATGCAGAGTAGGAAGTGGAGACCCTGGACATACATGTTACTTGTCTTTTTAAGAAGAGTTATTGGCAATATAATGTTACGGGAGCCCGTCAGACGCCGTTTGAGACTGTGCCCTCACGACGGTACGGTTGATACGCAACCTCCATAACCGACATCGCGCTTCCAGGTGGCTTGACAACGTTCTTCAACGTCAAGCACCCAGCTTGATCGTTCGCTTTGGAGAAAAGCTCCTCGAACTCGCCGAGCTCGCACTCTTTGCTGTTGAATGTTTGGATCATAGTCAAGTCGTGCACGCGCAAGAGAGCTTCATCTACCGGGCTGGCAGAGCCCGGGAGTGGGAGGACCGTGTCCACTATCATCAAGCGCGCATTGGGATCCGCTCGCAGAGCTGGAAGCTGGTTCTGGAGAATCGCGATGGCGGCGGCGGAGGGCCAGTCATGGAGAATCATTCGTAAGAGATAGACATCTGCATCCCTGACAGGTTTGCGGCGTGAAGAAATCATAACTTCGAGTGGTGATGCGCGAGCTGGCGGGATGCGCGGAGAGCAGGTGACTGCTGTTGGATATGGTGTCCGGGAGATCCTCGACGACGAATCTGAGCTTGGCAAAAGGCCTCTGCTAGTGCGATGCTGGCGGTGCAGGTGGATCCGCCTACCTATGCGTACTGTCAATGAGTTTTCTACTTCAAGTCGTAGGGTCGTATTCTGGTGAAGACGTACGTCGACGATGAGCGCCTCACCTGGATCGGCCCAATCGAAGCCGGCAAGAAGATGCTTCAAACTTGTCCCGCGACTAGCTTGAACGCTCTTCATATACGATACAAAGCAGTTCACTAGTTCAGAGGTTTTGGCAAAGAAATCAAAGAAGGGTATAGTCGAATCGGTAGCGACGTTGAACGCAGTCTGATCTTTTCGATCAGTCGTACCCCAATTCTGAGTGGCTCTTACGAATGCCGCAGCGGTTGGAGCTGAGTATTGCGTCATGAACTTAGCCCAATTCATGAGGCCCGGGTTGGTAATGAAGAGCGCGGACACTGCATTGTGGGCTACACTGTCAGGTATTGGCTCGCGAAGGAAATTGTTGGTTGTGATCATGCGAATAACGCTCCTAAGCTGAAGCTTGGGTACGTCGGTAACGTTGGCAAGTTCGTCATAAGGGATCTGTTCACGAGAGATGTGGGTCAGGATGTCAAAATGGCAAAGCCAGTGCAGGCATGCAAGTTGTTGATACTACAGCCTGTGTTAGCGATCGTATCGAACGATGGCAGGTTGTGTAGGCACGCGCTGCACGGATTAGCAGTTAGGAAAGGGAGCTTTTGAGATCTTTCGGAGAGAAATTCAGGGGAATAAACATGAATAGCCAGGTAAGGTAGGTAGTCAGCTGGCTCGGTAGCGAGTTGCTCTATAATCAAGGCACAAGTCGTCGACAAAAGTGACACAGGCCGCCAGAGTTCTGAGGCATGACGGCCAGCGACATGTTTGCAAGCAATAACCCCATCACGCAGCCTGCGTCTGCGTCTGCTTCCCCTTGACGCTCTTCCACTCCATGGCCACGCTCCCAATGCTCGTCAAGCACGACATGGCAAGCACAAGCTTGAAGACCTGAACCAGCGCATCGTTGTAGACCTGTGTGACACCATGCAGATACTCGGGCGGGATGGCATGTTGAATGTTGGTCGCACCCGAGCTGGCAACCGCAACCGCATCGACGCCGGGGACGACCTGGCTAATGTATGAGACCAGCTTGTTGGTGAGTAAGCTCTCGCCTACGCTGACGAAGATGGCGGCGCCGAAGAGCTGCATGAACAGGATCAAGGCCGTGGCAGTCGGGATCTCGGACATGTCGAGCACGGTCTGGATCGCGACCAAGGGCAGCTGCAGTCCCAGCCCAATGCCGAAGCCGCAGATGACTTGGTAGCCAATCCACTTGGGGGACCCGGTGTCAAGCTCGAAGGTGGTGAACAGACCTGCGCCGACCGATGTCAAGACGGTGCTCGCGAGCATGAAAGGGGTGTAGTAGCCAATCTTCGAAACGAGGCCGCCAGAGACAATGGTTCCAACAACGACCGCAAGCAGGACCGGGATGTTCCGGATGCCCGATTGGTACGCGTCGACTCCTTTCACGGCCTGGAACCAGATTGGCAGGTAATAGACGGTCACGAAGAAAACGGAACCCATGAAGAACGCGAAAGTGGCCGCGGCCCAGACGCTGCGTTTGCGGAGCATGAGTGGGCTGACCGTTGCGACTTCGGGCTTCCAGAGTTGGATACCGACGAAGGCCAGGAGGCATAGCCCAAAGACCACGAAGAGGGCGATGATGCGACGATTGGACCAAGGATAGGTGGACCCGCCCCACTGAAGTGCAATCAGAACACAGACAACGGCGGGAATGAACAAGACAGTTCCCGGGATGTCGAGTTGCGCGATACGTTCTTTCCAGGTGAGGTGAGGGATGCCACCAGGTTGAGGTACCGGTATAAAGAAGAAGACAATAACAGCAACCGCGACGCCCCCAATGGGCAGGTTGATGTAGAAGCACCACCGCCACGTAACCTTTTCGGTGAAGGCTCCTCCAACAAGGGGGCCAACAACGGAGGAGATTCCGTAGACGCCGCCGATAAGTCCATTGAAACTTGGCCGCTTTGCGAGGGCTACGGAGGTCGCGATGAGGACATAAGCGCCGGAGAAGACACCAGCAGAGCCTACGCCGGCAATGGCGCGACCGACGATGAGAGCAGTGCTGTTGGGAGCAACGGCGCAAATAAGGGATCCCAGTTCGAAGATGCCGATGGCGACAAGGAACACCCACTTGAGGGAAAGAAGGATGAGAATTTGCCGAAGATCAATTGGAAGGCGGCAGTTGTGAGCAGGTACGCTGATTGCGGATGTCAGCGACGGCTCGTTGCAGAAGGGACAGCTCTAGACAATACACGTACCACTACCGTACCAGCCGACATCGTTGAGGCTGTTGAATTGATTGGTGATTTGAGGTATGGCGGTCGCAATGATTGTACTGTCCAGCGCAACGAGGAATATTGCGAGGCAGAGCGCGAGCCTATGAAGAGTTAGTCACCTGTGTCCTTGCACAAAGCTCCACCATGGGTCGACTGACGCCAAAAGGAAGAGCTTTCCGCCACCTGGATACTGGATTTGCTTATCGTCTGGAGTGATGTGTTGATGCTCGGGGTCGCCTTCATCACTCAGACCCGTCTTCTCCAAGCCTTCGGCGACTGGGAAAGCCATGTTCTGGAACGAAGGGTCCTCCTTGGCCTCTTGAAGCGATTCAGCCTCGACCACGCTTGTCGTATCAGAGGGTATCTGCATAGCTAAGGTCGACTGCTCTTCTGTGTTCCGCATTGTTAGATCCTGGGGATGCACGGTCGGCTAGCAGCTTTCGATAATGATCGCACAGAAGACGATCATATAGATTAGGCTAGGACAGAGCAGACTTCGTGAGAGCCAAGTACTTTATCGTCACATGAGTCAGGGCAAGCTTTGGTGTAGTCGATGATGCGGAGGTTGGATATCCGCGTTGCACCCGTATCAGCCTTGATCTTTACCGAATGTCCGTGAAAGTCCGTCAATGTCCGCATTGTCCGCAATTGTCCGCGAACCCCCCTGACCGGTGAGCTTGTTCGATACCTCAGTCCACACTATCTGACTAGGCTGAGTCGTGTTGCTTTTGCAAAAGGAAAAAGTGTCTAGGATTTCAAGCCACGCTCGAGTGAGACAGACAACGGATCGAGCCAAACAGACACTCGAGGGGTTCGATCAATCCACGATTCTCACAACTCACATCCCACAAGGTATATGCCATCAATCGCGAAGACTTGCACGTATAAATCTTGTAGATAAACTAAACCGACCACTGCATTTATGACGAGCCTTGTGGTGCCATTCCGCTAGGCCAGAAGTCACCAGCATGCCTTCGAAGTTGTGCGACGACGGACAGAAGTCGTATCGATACACCTTCACAATCGGTCTGAATAAACAATCCCAGCTGAGACCCTTGGTTTTGGTGGGTCCTATTCAGCACTGTGCCCCGGTTACATGATGTACGGCTCTCGCAGGAAATCCTCTCCGAGTGTATTGACATCCAATGTGAAATCATTCCAATTATCCAGGTCATCAAGTGCATCGGGTGCTTCGGGGCCATCCATCGTGGTATCCATTGGAAAGGAAGCTAGGAAATCGAGAGGCTGACCCACAATATGGTCGGTTGGACCAAAAGCATCGAGGGGTTGAGGGGCGTTGAGGCCGCTACCTCCACTTCTCTCTGGCCCGGATTTGGAAGAGCGATGCGCGGCAAAGCCTTGGAGGAGTGAATCGAGGTCAGAAGGGTGCAAAGCTTGGCTGACTTGGACTGACTCCTGGCATTGTTGTCGTGCCATATGGGCCCGTTTCAGCAGCTTCTTGACTGGGCCCCACAACATTGCTTCCTTGACGTCGGCGACTCTGGCATTCCAGTCTTCAAAGCGGCGTTGCACAATCTCCCAAGCACGGTCGGCGAGGAGGCTCTGGGGCTGGTTGCACAGCTCAGCCAATGTTACCGCCACAGCATGCCACGGGACGTAGGCTTTGAAATGCCAAGCGAAGCCGAACGAAGATGGATCGTGCTCGATAAAATCATTGACATTGAGCAATGTCACAGCCGTTTGTAGGCCTTGAGTTCTAGACCACACTTGCTGCGACGGCAATCGATGATGCAAGGGGTAGTATAGGGCCAGCTAGAGCTTACACATCCAGTAGTGGCCCATCAAGCGTAACAGCCTCGTCCGCGGATTTGAAGAAACGCCGTCGGCCAGATAAGTCGATTCTATTCGTTCAGCGTATTGCCTGACCATGTCCTCTCTTTGTTGAAGTGTCAGATCTTCTGGTTCATTAACTGAAGGCCTAGAGCTAATCTTCCGACTAGTGTGTAGTGCATCCATGCTGAGTAATGACGGAGTCATGCCGGTGGGTCCATTTCTACCTTTTAAGGGATGTGGAGTGTCGTAACTAAAGTCCTCGTCATCAATATTGCAGGGTATAATTGTACTGAAAGAGGTTTCAGCAAACGTGGAATCGGATCCGCGATCTTGAGAAGCCCTCAAATCAAGCGCGAGGATTTGCCACCACAGTCGGCGCCGCATCTCCGCCTCGAATGCACTGAAAGCTCTACCGTCACCATCTCGATGGAGGTTTAAGCCATGTGCGATACGTGCGGCAAGTCCAACCAGCGTCCATTGCGAACGAGCACGGTTGAGCGAGCGTTGCACGACCTAGGCAACTGGTCAGCAAATTGCCCTAAGTCGACCGGTCTTCTCATGAATGGAGTTTCTTACGACTCTCAGCTAGACATCATCCGACGATTATATGATCGCCGTTTGAGAGTTGCTTACGATGTAAATCATCAACGCCTGCAATGTAGTAATCTCCATGCTATTCAAGAAGTCGGCTTGGACTAACGCCACCTCGGTATTGCTTTTGAAGCGTGCTAGTAAAATCTCCTTCGTCTCGCCCAAAGACGTCAGACAATCTTCAGGAAGCATACAATTCACAGCTGCGAAGTAGGCCGCAGATGTGACAGCCTCAAGGCTTCTGAACTTGAACTTGCCAGTTGAAGGATCGAGCAGCGCGTCGAGGTTTGAAAAATATGTATGGACTGTGGGCTGATGCAGAATTTTACAAATTGGATCGAAGTTGGCAAAGTAAGCGCGGAACAGGACTGCGCTATGAGCGTTCGATAAATAGGCGGCCTCTGAGCCATTATAGGTGGCTGCGGCCTGGAATATAACATTCGAAGAACTGTCTGAAACTTCGATCGGAGGAGATTGCGACTCGTCGTATTCATCATCTTCCTCCTCGACGTGGCCTTCTATGAGCTGCCGTAGACCGTCGAACTCGTTGCTTAAACTCCACCAGAAGTCGTTGTTGAGATGACGGGAGCTGCTTCCTTGGTTCTTGACAAAAGCGGCATAATGGTTATCGACAGTAACGCCAGATTGACAGCCTTCACCGAAGCACACCATTGCTGGGAAGTGGTGTTAGGAGGTTGGGACTTGAGTTGCGTTCAGAGCTGACACTGTTAGAGGCAGCGAGCCCCGAGGCGCCTTGGTTTGCAAGTAATGCTTCCAGACGGTCGATACGTTGCAACAATTCTGCATCACGTGCCTCAGAAGCTTCTGGCTTGCCGTGAGGAGCCCGAACACGACGGGTAGGATACGCATTCAATACCCGACCTGAGGCAGGGCTCACACGGATGTGATCTGTCGCATTTGATCTTGCGCTGGCGACAGCTCGTACAACTCAAAAGCTTGCGAACCGCGGCGCCGCGGGGGCCTTGCGATTGGCGCTGAGAAGAAGCACTGGCGATCATATCATTCAACAGCTTCGGCAGTACCAATTTGCCGAAGACTGTGCTAGTGGGAAGTGCTTTCTCTAGCTCAATGCTTCCACAACTCCGTACCCTCGTTTGAAGACGTGAGATCCTTGACGTGAGAGACACGGGAGTGCAATGTGCCTTGCTGACTGCGTCCAGCCGATGTAGTTGCCTAGATGTAAAAAAGACAAGGGCGAGGCTCCTAATGATGCGCTAGCTCAAAGCAAAGGATGTCAGAAGAAGGCCCCAAATGGCACAAAGCTCCGTCAAGCAGCTGAATAACAAGCGATGACTTGCATGTGAGGTAAATGATTGTCTCCGTCTCTTCAAGTAGAGCCCGGAGTGAGCAATGAGAACGGCGGAAGAGGCCAAAGTCTCGTCACCACTGACTGTAAAGGATTAGCAAAGACTTATAAGGGTGGGTGTGCTTAGAAGTCCCTGGTCAAGAGCTCTTCATGCATCAACCCCTTCAACAGCAACGCTAAGATATGACCAACATTTCATAATGCGATGGTGAGGAATCGGTCTGTCGAATTTAAATCTCAATGTCAGACCGATTATGTAATATAGCTGAAACCTAACCCTAGAAGGGGGACAACTACCGAGTCGGGCTTTCCAATTTCCAAAGATGCTTCATCACTGACATTCAGATTTGAACGACCCTATTTCGATGATGACGATTGCAGGTCAAGTAGAATCCGGAATGATACATTGACTAGGTACAAAGACTATTGCCGGAGCGGGAAGCGCAGGCAGAACAAGAATAATTTTTGCGGAGTACATCTATTGTAAGCGGTTTCAGTAGTGCTCAAAATCATCATCAGCGATCTTCGCGAGACGCTTCTAGCCTTGGGACTGGGTGACCTCATATCATTGAGGGTTGGACCGGTCTTCTGTGTGAAACTCGGTCCAATATCTAATACATGATTGTTACCATGAAACCAGTGCATAGTCTGCCAACGCTTTCATCCCAAAGCTCATTCGGCCGATCTCGGCGCTCGAAGCCACCGCCTCGCTCACATACTTCCTCATCTCTGCTTCGTATCTCGCTATGCTTTGCGTTGTTACCCCATGGGCGCCAATCAAGCTGGACAATAAGTCTGCATCTCTCAATGTAGTCACAGCACCACTAGCTGTAGACGGCATCATAGCGTGCGCGGCATCGCCTAACAGTGTGATCCTAGCATTCGGTTCCCAGGCTTGCTGTAAGGATTTCGGATCGGAACTCAGCAAGCGAAATACACCGGTCTGACTGGTGTCTTGGAGTTCGATCAGCGGTCGCAGAGACGGATGCCAATGAGCTGTCAACTTGCTAGCCTGCTCTGCAACCGCTTCCTGGCTGATACTTTTTGGCTGCCCATCGGTGGCTGGCGAACTCGAGTCGGAAGGTGATATGACCCGATACACATGGTCATTTGGCAGATCACGCTTGTCCCTGCGCTGCTCTTTTGGCAGGAAGCGAATCACCTCCATAAGTGTCGTACTCCCGGTCTTCCGGTCCTTGATAAGGGACAAGCATTCCATCGCTTTTGGTAGCATGCGGCTTTGGAAAGAGGAATTCAAAGGTGTCTTCCCATATATAGGACGCCTCTTGGTATCCAAAACCTTCAGATGAGGAAGAAATTGTCTGCGCACCACTGAACGTACGCCATCTGCACCTACAAGCAGCGACGCGGTCTGGCTGGTGCCGTCCGCGAAACGAGCATCAATACCGCAGTCGGTGAGACTGTAGTTTGTGTACTCCTTTCCGTAGCTGACATGACTTTCCAAGCCGGTCAGTAGCACTTCCCGCAGTATGCCACGGTCGACGGTATATGGTTTTTGACCACTTTGACCGATTCGACGTTGAGGGTTGTTCCCGCCGAACTTAACTGCACTGACCTCACAGGTTTCGGCGTCGAAGTTAGGGAGGAGTCCCAACACGGTATCCGCGCATGAAGAGCTCCCGAAAGTAGCGAAATTGGTAGCACAATATACCAAGAGGCATGCCCAGGACGCTGAAAAGTGCTCCAAAGATCTGCATCAAGCATTAGCGGCTACTATTACAACCAAGCTCCAATCCTTGATTGACGAGGTCATCAATCGAGTAGCAAAGATCTAAAGGCATTTCAAATCAGCAGACTCTTCACTATCCTCGAGATGTACTCGTGCTTATCTTACTACATTATTCACCACCGGGGTTATGAAATTCTGCTACAGGTGCTCTCTGTGATCGGCTGGACTGATGACAATAACTCAAGAGTGGAGATACGAGTGTAGAATTGCCACCTGCGATCCTGCATTCGAGTGTCTATCTTGCTATCACTAGGTGTCGCACAGCTCTGAACAAGGCTGAAGTTCAAAAAGGTTGAGAAGAATCCCCCAAGAACGGCTTTCCGCTCATTCTTTCGTGAGCTCCGTCACAGCTTCATCTAGAGACCGCTCTGGTAATGAAAGCAGTCTGTTTGCGCTCTCTTCGTATTCGGCGAAATTCCCTCCGTGGCCATGAACGCAGTTGACATACCGAATCAACGACATAGCGCCGCTGAAATCGCCTTTTGCCATCTTCTCCAAACCGATCTTCTTCTGCTCTTCGGCATCGACGTGTATCGCCTCCCACTTCTCGCCATTGACCTTTTCAAGAGAGGCCAGAACCTGGCTCTGTGAGACGGTGAAAGAGTCGATGAACATGTACTTGTTGGCTGTTTTTTCTGGAATCAACATGGCATTCTTGACTGCTAAGCCGATCGTACCAAGCGTTGAGGTCGACCAGGTGTCCTTGCCTTCATTGAATATGGTGGCTGTGTGTTCTTTCATGTTGAAGCCCATAAAGCCAATCTTTATCGCCCTATATCATGCATCAGCTATCTCACCAGGGGCGCGAGAACTCTCGGCTTACAGCTCAAAGAACGGCCCTGTCACGAATGCCGTCCACGTCAGTCCCTCCTTCTCCTTCGTTTTCAGATAGTCGACCGTTTGAACCTTCCCCTCAAATGTCTGCGGAAGAATCGCCCTGGCCTTTTCATTCCGGGTGTCACTGCCAAATTCAGATGGAACAAAACGCTTCACGCCCGCTTTGATGGCCACATCGGCCATCTTCTTCTGCTGCAGCGCGTTCTTCGTTGCAATAGTGGAGATCACCGCATCTTGCCCTTTGAACGCTTTGAGCAACTCGATTTCCGGGTAATCGTCATTGATATGGTGAACTTTGAGATGGGCGGGGTAGCTCGACTTGGAGGAGTGGCGGGCGAGAATGGAGACGGTGAAGCGGTTGTCGCTGTCAAAGGCGGAGAGAATGGCAGGGCCGAGATTGCCACCTGCGCCGACTAGGATGACGTTCCTTATGGGGGACCACATGAAAGCTAAGGTAGGTAGAGTGAGATCTAAGACACCAAAGTATTGGCGAATGGGCAATTGGCAAGTAGAATGTACTTTATATTGAAAGAATTGATATTATACTTGTACACCTCCTAGACGCTAGCGAACTGGTAGTCAAGCTGCTTTCTAAGCTGTCTTGAGGTGTGGACGCCAGCAGAATTCGCTATGAGAAAAGGACGTTCCAGCCGCTATGTTTTGGAATCTTTCTACTTACATGTACCTTACCGTAGCTGGTGCTCGGACTTTGACGGGTCTGCATTGTCCGACATCGTCTGCAAGAGTTCGGGATGACCAAGCAGATGTCTTGACCGAGTCTCGAACTCCAGATGCTGACAACCATGAAGCGAACGTATTCTGCAACTAAGATTAGGTATTCAGCGAACGATGCGCGACGTTCGTACGATTTTGTTAAGGATGCGAGAATAGGTTCGGCACCGACCGAAAGCCACGCGGAAGCAGTGAAATGGATGGCGCCACAGTGGCATCGAAGGAAATTCTAGGAATCGGAGCACCAAACGCTTGCATACGGTACACCGTCCGAAGGTAAGATAGAGATCTTACCCACCGCCTGGAGAGGTTTTACTAGGTATTGACTGTGTCTCGTCAAGATACTCGGTGCAAGCGATGGAGTGGGGTATGTATCAGAGTCAGCTATGTAGATATCCGACAATTGTGCATGGTAATTGGTATTAACCACAATGATGGCATCTTCATTGTGATCTCGACCGGCAGCTCGAAATCACGTGATCTAGATGCCACGCTTAGCCAGAAGTGGAAAATCACCTACGCGTTGCCGCAATATTAACGCGCAAATACACAGACCTTCGACGCTCCCCGGGCCAGTAAAGTTACATGACCCCTTGAGCCATTACTTTTCTAATTGTTATTGCTCTGCACCATAGATCGTCGGACCCAGATGCGAACCAGCTGGCAGTGACGAAAATGTTATCATGGACATTTGAGTCCTAACGCAGGGTACTACAGACCTACTATTACACCCGCTACAATTTCCATCCAAACACCGGAATGTCTTCCAATTCCAAGAAACGACAGTCTGCGGGCTCTATATACGAAGATGAGCCGAACAAGAGACAGCGTCGATCTGTGCTCAGCAATTGCACTGCAACTCCGAAATCGTTGACCTCGACCGCAATCAAGAACAGGCAGAACACTTTGACACAGATTGGCTGGATCCCATCCTCGCGTGTGGACGAGAACGATATCGATCTTGGATATGAACGTGGCTCTACGGAATCTAGAAGAAGAAGCACACGCAAAGGCAAGCCGAAGCTCGTTCAGTCTGAGACGATAACCCAAATGGACTTTCTATCTCCCACTGTACATGACGAGAGAGGTGTGGAACTCGAGGATGATGAGCTTGCGGATACTACTCCAGCGCCTTCACGGAAGAAGAAACGACAGGAACCCATTAAGCGTGATTCGCTAGCTCGTGCTGTGCAGACTGGAAGAGCAAAGGGGGTGATTGCGTCGGAGGCAGAGGCAAAGGCAGAAGAGGGTCAGTTGCGACCCAAAGCGTCTGCATCACAGACAACTCGACCAGTGGAGCAGCCGGCTTCCTCTACCACGACACCTCGGCATCAGAACCCACACATACGGATGGGGGAGGTCCCGTCCTCGCAATCGCCTCCAGATTCTCCTTTGTCTACGCAAAGCAGGAAATTTGTACGACATCCTTCCAGAACGCCACTCCAAGAAAGGTCGTTGAACATCCAATCCCGTCGTGGACCGGTTGGGAAAGGCGTCTTGTTTCCACGCAAATTGGAGATAGCAGATAGCATGGACAGTGACCCGGAAAACAGCCAAACACCTACGCAGGCACGGCCTACCTCGGTTCCGTCTCAGCATTGCTATATGCCTCCATCGGTCCGTATCCGAACCGACTCTCAGCTGACCGATGTCAAGGGTTTGGCTCCAATGTCCCAAGGTCATACGGTAGACGCAGAGAGCAGTGTAGCCTCAACGCACATACCAATGAAATCAGAAGTCCAGGATTCTACTGATGACGAGAGTGATGGCTTAGAAACGACGATGTTCAGCACTGGTGCAGAGACGCAGGCAGCGTATGCAGCGATCATCTCTTCTCCGGATGGCCTTCGCCGCGAGCAAGCTTCGCTGATTATAGAGGCCGCCACGCCCATGTTAACAGAAGTTCGAGACTTCGCACCGGCCGTCGTCAACGAGCAGAGAGCCGTCGAAGACGTCATGGATCAAGAACAATTCGAACACTCTGGCAGGGCCGCCAGCGAGCTCTCTATCCCTGACGTCAACGAGACCCTTTCCAACGAGGACTCAGACACCAGACCTGATGTTTCTGATTATGAGTCTGAACATATATCAGACACTCCCAAAGCAGCCTCAATATCACACGCAAAAGCAACCACCACACAGAATCCACCCAACTCTTTCCACCCAATCCTCCAACCCCTCGTCCCAGAAACCGAGTCCCAATTCGAAGACGCTTGGCGAACGATTTCTCCACCGCCCCTTGGCTCCCCAGAAATGATCCCCTCCTCCCAGCCCTCGGAGCAGGACCCCCCTCTTGACGGCCTAACCTCTCCACCATCACCCAGCCCTTTTAAAATCCCTCCCGTGCCTCCGCGCCTCGAGCCCTCCTCTCCATCCCAAGCCACAACCACCGATTCCACGCAGCTCCATTCTCTGCGTTGCACACAGGCATCTTTCCCCAACATCCCTCACTTTTCACCAACCCGAGCCCCGTCTTCCCCCTCTCAAGCTACAACAACCGATTCATCGCAGCCTCCGCCCGCCCCTCCACTCCCACTTCAGCGGCGCCGAACCATGTCAGCGGATTTCCTGTCCTCGCCACCACCTCCACCGTCGCTGCCGCCGTTGTCGTCTTCGCCACTGCATACGAGGGATGCTGCAGAGGGGGAGATATGGATGGGGTACGCGGGCGGCTGGAACGGGAAGAGGCGCACGGAGAGTCAACTGTTGCCGGACAGCCTGATGAACGAGACTCTAGTTGGACCTCCTGCGTGGGATACGCAGGAGAGTTTGGACGAGACGTGCGAGTAGCTCGATAGCACTATCTTACTATCGTGGAGAACGAAACGCTGGATAGTCTGGGCTAGCTAGCACCCACAGCTCAGTAGATCCCACCCAAACCCCCTCCCCCACCTCCTCTATATCCCTCACTCATAAACCCTACCGCCTAAACAACATCAACGCCCCCTGCCCCTCCTCCTCCCTCTCCTCTCCCTCTTCATCACCACTCCCCTCCCCCATCCTAACCCTCCGCCCCAACAACCCGGCAAACAAGTCCACCCGCTGCCTCTCCCCCCACCCGCCCCTCTCCTCCGGCGCCATGAAATTCATCAGCTTCTCGTGCACTGTATACCGCATCTTCCGCCCCTTACTCGCCTTCGTATCCACCCTCTTCCGGACCCTCGTGCTCCGGTCCTTCATCCCCGGCCGCAGCGTCCCCGCTATTCCATCAGTATCACTTAATTGCATTGGGCGGGAGGAGGAGGAGGCCATCCGCTGATCCACCAACTCCCGCAAGAGGAGCGTGTACGAGTCCGTGTCGTCGTAGATGTCGTCGGCGCGCTCGAGCCCCAGCGCGGCTTGTGCGGGGGCGCAGGCGCGGGGGACGCGTGTGCGGGCGAGGAGTTTGGTGTTGGAGAGGTGTTGGTCGAGAAGGGTGGTGAGAGGTGTCTGGGTGGGTGTAGCGGCGAATTTGTGGCGGGAGGGGAGGG
>JAABUQ010001922.1_pt1 | contig 42728 bp, 44 predicted proteins | sample 5560001 | NCBI WGS metagenome assembly JAABUQ01 (sample SAMN10711888, study PRJNA513371) | rock metagenome | isolation source: Antarctica rocks | place: Antarctica: Victoria Land, Finger Mt nord | collected 2015-12-18 | reverse complement strand
TTTCGCCTTGAACTCGGCATCATACGATTTGTGTTTGGTCATCGTAACCTCCTTAACTGGATGGAACTCCACCAGTATACAACTGATGTTGATTTCCTACTCGTCCAGTTCTAGGGGGTCACTACAAACTTAATGTAATAGATAAGTCATTATATAGTATTTTCTTTGAAACACAGGGGAGGTGAACGCAATGTCCAATGAGACGTCTCCTATTTCTGAACAGGTCGCTACACTCGCGGCTCATGTCTTCGCCTTAGTTCGGGCATGTCCTATAGGGCGTGTCACGACCTATGGCTGGCTAGCAAAAACGGTAGGCTACCCTCGTGGCGCACGTATGATTGGCTGGATTATGAACGAGTCTCCAGAGGGAGTGCCTGCACAGCGTGTTATAAATAGTAAGGGCGAGTTGTCGGGAAGCTGGGCGTTCGGTCAGAAGGGAAAGATGCGTAGTCTGTTAGAAGCAGAAGGTATCGTCTTCTACGATGATGGGCATGTGGATCTCAAACGCTATGGCTGGGACCCGTCGCGTGATCTCAGCGAGGAAGAGCGCAAACACATTCTGGACAGTGCCGCCACTCTTTCAGTTGATGCCAGCCAGCGGCTGTTGCATCTCCTACGCAACGACCCGGCCTCGCCACTACGTAACGCACCACTCGTAGAATGATTGTTCACTTGTAAAAGCAAGGAAACACCCAACCTCCTTAAACTATTTGATCTCTTGACAAATGACCATGGGTCAACAACAATGCCAAAGCCCGGCAAGAGCTAGGTTACAATCCACACCCTTTAGAGGAAGGGTTGACTGAGACACTTCATCACGAACTGCAACTGCTAGGGATGAAGTAATAGGGAGACCTCTTGTGTCTCCTGCGAGTGCTTGCAGGAGACACAAGAGGTCTCCCTACTGTGCCTTTAGTTCGCGCTTCAGAATCTTGCCGGTCGCATTCTTGGGAAGTGGCTGTTCCGTAAACTGGATAATGCGTGGATATTTGTTCGAGGCGATGCGCTCTTTGCAATATGTGAGGATATCACCCTCGCTCACCTGAGCTCCTGGTTTGAGGTAGATGAAAGCCTTGACCTCCTCGCCCATTGTCTGGTCCGAGACGCCGATCACGGCTGCTTCTGACACCGCTGGATGCGCGTACAACACTTCCTCGATTTCACGTGGGTATACGTTAAAGCCTCCTCGGATAACCATATCCTTCTTGCGGTCAACAACTGAGAAGTAGCCATCTTCGTCCACTACCCCCATGTCACCACTATGGAACCAGCCGTTACGGATCGCCTCTGCGGTCGCTTCGGGGCGCTTATAGTAGCCTTTCATCACGTTATGTCCTCGGATGACGATTTCTCCTACTTCGCCTACGGGTACTTCCTGGTCGTTCTCGTCTACCACCTTCATTTCGACACCCCAGATCGGGAGGCCAATCGTGCCAGGCTTGGTTGGTTTGAACAGCACATTAAACGAAGCGGTTGGCGAGGTTTCCGAGAGGCCATAACCTTCCAGAATTTTGATGCCAAATTCTTTTTCCCAGGCTTGCAACACTTCGACTGGAAGGGACGCACCGCCACTATTGCAGATGCGCAGGCTTGACAGATCGTACTTTTTGCGGTCGGGATGATTTAACAAATAGATATACATGGTTGGCACGCCCGAAAAAACCGTTACCCGGTCGCGTTGGATCATTTCAAATGCCTTGACCGGATCAAAGCGAGGCATGAGGGTCATCGTTGCGCCTGCCGTCACCAGCACACCCATCACGGCACTCAGGCCGAACGAGTGAAAGAGGGGTAAGGCCACCAGCCCAACGTCATCGCTGCGCCAATCAATTCCCAGCGAGTCTACGGCAGTCCGGGAATTAAAAAACAGATTGAAGTGGCTGAGTTCTGCCCCTTTAGGTTGACCTGTGGTGCCACTTGTATACAGGACCACAGCGGTATCGTCGGGCATAGTCGCGACCATCTCAAATGTAGGGGATGCATCTGCCATCATTGTGTTCAAGCTTCTCACCCCTTCCATCTCGGGTACGTTATGAGAACCCGGGGCGTTGACCACGACGAAGTGGTGGCAGGTGTCCGCTTGCTGGTAGCCGCTGACAGCCTCAGTTGCAAAGCCTTCCCAGGCGACGAGCATCACGGAGTCGCTATCTTGTAAGTGATAGGCTACTTCAGGGGCTTTGAGCAGCACATTGAGCGGCACGACGACAGCGCCAGCCTTGAGAATACCAAAGTAGCAGATCACAAATTGTGGGATGTTCGGGAGCATAAGGGCCACCTTCTGGCCTCGCTCTAGTCCAGCATTGGCTAGAGCATTTGCAAACTGGTTCGAGGCGGCGTGTAAGTGGCTGTACGTCATTTTGAAGTTCTCGAAAATGAGAGCGGTCTGATCGGGTTTACTTTTGCTCGTTTCGGTGAGCATTGTTGCTAAATTGAGACTCATGTGGCTTTGTCCCTTCTAGCTGTGAACACTTTGCACGCTCATTTGAAACAGATTCGTCTCTATATATGAGAGAATAATGGCTCGCAATGCTAGACATCATATCACACATACCCGAGTTCGAGTGTTGCCTCATGAGTTGAGGTTCTACCAAATGATGGGGCCTAGGACAAATGTCCCCCAGACATGTTGCCACGTAAGGGAGTGCTTCTTCCTTACGACGATGTGCAAGGAAGTCGAAGCTCAGATAGCCTGCTGTACCCAGTGGCCGTATTGTTCATCGAGCTTTCTTTGCGTATCGTTCGCATTGCCTGCATATAAGTATGCATCATGGCCGATGTCGAATGATTTGACAAGGCGGTCATTGGTCCCTGACTCATTGTCCGATGATTTGCGCTCCCGGATCAAAAAAACCTGCTCTGTGAGGCGTTGGACGTAGTAGCGGTCTTCTATCATCTTCATACCTCCGCCGTTACCCAGCAAGAGGGCTCAGGTGGTTCTTGCTTGCTCATGTGTTGCCTGCTCACTTCCTGTTTGCGGCGTCATTCAAACTCTTGTCTCACTACGCACGGATTCACGTATATCCGCCTTGTTGAGGTCTGCCTCACTGAGGTCTACCCCGGACAAGTTCGCCTCATTGAATTTCGCTTTGCCGAGGACTGCTCCATTCAAGTCTGCTCCACGCAGGTCTGCTTTGGTGAGATCTGCCTCCTTCATGTTCGTGTGCGAGAGGTTCGTGTCACGCAAGTCCGCCCAGTGTAGACGTGCCTTCAGGAGATTGGCACCACTCAGATTGGCACCTCTTAGATTGGCATGGCGTAAGTCCGCTTCTCGCAGGTCCGCTTCTCGCAGGTCCGCTTCTTGCAGATTGGCTTCAGTAAGATCAGCTTTGTGGAGATCAGCTTTGTAGAGATCGGCTTCGTGGAGATCAACCGCGTGGAGGTCTGGTTCGGAAGCCTGCACATCGGCAAATTCTCGTCGCCATTTATCCCAGCGTGTTTTTCCAAATGAAAGAACATCAAGATGATTCTGGATTGTCATAGAGTTCATATCCTTATTCGTTGTGACTTTTACTGATACATACGAGAGAGTTCGGTAAGAACCATTCGCTTTTCCTTAGACCCGATCATTGTATCGGTTCCGTTTCTTTTCCCTCGCTCGCCTCTCGGCGCTGTTGCGATATGTCATATAGCCAAAAGCGCAAACAAAGATCACGAGGACGAGGATCAGAAGTATGAACGGTGACATAATGTTATCCTTTACTGTTGTATTCCAGACACACTTCTTGCTCGCGGTGATTATGATATCGCAGTCACTCACCCCTGAATGAGAAAATTGCGAGATGGGAGGCACAAAAGCGCGAGAGCGAATACAATCGTCTCAGCAACCATGCTCCCGTGTGAAGGAACGTGAATGCGAAGATGTGTGAGGCAGAGCGCTCCCATAATGAAGAAGTGCATTGAGTGCCATTTCATACGAGGGACATGACTCATGAAAAGAAGTACACTTCATAAGTATACACTATTTTTTATAAAAATACAAAATTTATAAAAACCCCTCTTTCTGCTTATGGGAAGAATGTCGATGGAATCGACTGCTGGCGAGGTAACTCGTTCGAACTCCGCGAACTCACTTGTGAGGAGCAGCAATCCGTCATCTAGGGATGCCCCACACCTTTTTGCACAGGGAAGAAACTCACCAAAGAGTGACCTGACATCTCCTTGAGACCAGATTAGACGCCCTGGATGAATACCTCACTAAGCTACAGGAAGGACACTATGCGAATAGCACCACCCGTTTTCCGTGAAGACCAAGCGAGTCAGGTGACCCTTGCCGCTCAGACACAGGCCGTTGAACGCGCGATCCAGGCCATGCATATCCATCTGCATGAACTGCTGACCCTCGAAGATCTGGCCTCGGTGGCCTGTCTGAGCCCCTCTCATTTCCATCGCGTCTTTCGTGGTCTGATTGGCATTCCCCCTGGCGAATTTCTCTCAGCTCTGCGCTTTCAGGCGGCCCGGCGTTTGCTGTTGACGACGCCGCTGAGCGTGACCGAGATTTGCTTCGCGGTTGGCTATACCAGCACTGGCTCTTTTACTACGCGTTTCACGCACCTGGTTGGTCTGCCTCCACGCCTGTTGCGCCAACGGGCTCATGCATTCGAGCCGCTTGTGGGAGAGTCTGCCGAGTTTTGCCCCACAATGTCCTCTGGCATGCCGATAAAACACGCTCTGCTGGGCCGGATCAGCGCTCCCGCGACCTTTCGGGGCACGATCTATGTGGGCCTGTTTCCCAGTCCCATTCCCCAGGGAGCGCCTGTGCGTTGTACCACACTCAGCTCGCCGGGTGTGTATCTGCTTCATAGCATTGCTGATGGCGTCTACCACCTCCGGGCCGCCGCTTTTCCTCTGGCCGCAGATCTCCAATCGTCTCTGCTGCCCGGCGAGAAGATGTTGGTTGGCAACAACGCAAGTCCGCTGGTCATCCACCATGGGCAGGTGTCTGGCGATCCCGATCTCGTCCTGCACCCGCCGCGCCTGACCGACCCGCCTCTAGTGATGGGATTGCCCTTGCTGTGACTGCAAGAGCGAACAGCCGTTCAAAAAGAGTAAGCTAGAAGAAGTTTTTTTCTTTTCCAAGGTTTGGTATGAACAAGAAAGTTGCGCCCTCAATCTGAACTTACCTTTTCAAATACACCCTACCTTGAAACACAGCAACAAGGTCACCTGTATCACTGGTGACACGAACGTTATACAGACCCAATACCGAATCTCTAGTTAGTTCTTCCGTTTCAGCTGTCAGTACTCCCTCAGAGATCGCCTTGATGTAAGAAATAGTTGCCTGGATCGCCACTGCTGTTCGCCCATGTGAGTTAGATGCAGCCCCGAGCACAACATCCGCAAGAGCAAAAATCGTTCCTCCATGGAGGGTCCCAAGACTATTGAGATGATGTTTCTGTACAGTCAAGCGTGCTCGCGCTTTCCCTTCAGATACTTCCACTTTCTCTATCCCTAAGTAGTGAGCAAATGGATCATTGGAAGAGGGAAATGCAGTCATTTTTCTTCACCTTGGTAAGCATTTCGTTTAACAGGAGAGGTTATTTACGCTCGTCATATTTTGTAAGTTCTGCCTTTATGGAGCCTGGTCAGGCACATATATGCATAACCAGGCTCTCAAAAACCTTGGAAGGAACGCACTACTTTGTTGTCCTCTTGTCTATCACGCGTCTAGCTTTCACGTCAAAGCGTTCCAGCGTATTTGGCTCTACAAGTTCGATATTCAGACGAACACCTGTAACAGCAGCAAGGTGATTAGCGGTGTGCTTTCGCAGGTGTTCCAACTGTGTAGCATGTTCCGTTGCTGGAATTGACTGCAAGTAATGGGGAGCGTACTCAACCAGGATCGTGATCTCTTCCATGTGCACCTTGCGCTCGAGCACAATGCGGTGTTCGCTACCAAGCTCCTGTATCTCCAGGAGGGCGCGCTGAATCGTGCTTGGATAGACGTTGACGCCTCGTATGAGAAGCATGTCGTCTACTCGGCCATATACCCCATCCGGAAGTCGAGGATAGGTTCGTCCACAAGGACAAGGGTCTGATACCATCCTCGACTCATCACCTGACCAGAAGCGGATCATGGGTTGACCCTTGCGGCTCACGTGAGTATAGATGACAGCACCGCTCTCTCCTTCAGGAAGCCGTCTGGTGGGGTCGTCCTTCGCCACGATCTCAGTATAGACTTCGTCGTTGATGGCATGCATGCCCCGCTTTTCTGAGCATTCTACATTTGTCGCCCATGGCGTCATTTCGCTGGTGCTGGCACAGTCGAGTGCTGTAATACCCCATCCCTCTTCCAGAGCTCGCTTTATCCCTGGGATTCCCGCACCTGGTTCACCAATAAAGACGCCCAGGCGAAGAGGTGATTGTACAGTATCGTAGCCGAGGCTGCGCGCTACATCCAGGAGTCGCAAGGCAAAGGTTGGAGTAGTCACCAGGACAGTTGAACCCACCTGGTACATCAGTCGGATGTGACGCTCAGCATTCCCCGCTCCAGGAGTAAAAGCCTTTGCCCCAATACGTTCTACGCCCCAAAGCGTTCCCCAACCACCCATGAACATACCAAGGTCAGTAGAGATCTGAACGATATCATTTCGACGCACTCCCGCAGTATAGAAGGCTTGGGCCATGATCTCACGGAAGTAGTCCAGGTCCGCGCGCGAAAAGAGGTAAAATGTCGGTCGCCCCGTCGTTCCCGACGAGCCGTGGATGTGTATGCCATCTTCCACGTCAAAGCCCAGGTAGCGGCCAAAGGGAGGATGCTGCTCTTGCTCTTCGCGAAGCATATCCTTCGTAATCAGAGGTACTCTGTGCGTGAAGTCATCCAGGGTCTGCACCTGCGATGGATGAAATCCTTTGCTATCGTAGAACTCATGATAAAAAGGTAAGTTCTCGTATACATGGTTAAGCTGTTCTTGTATCAGACCCAGTATGAGCCACTCTCTTTGTGCTGGATCCATCGTTTCCTTGGTCTCATTCCAGTACTGCGGGTATTTCGTCATTGTCAATACTCCCCCCTCTGAAGGCAATGCCTTTTATTGCTGGTTAAGCGTGTGAGTCTGAACCATCAGATATAAAAGCCTCGTGAGATAGGCGTTGTGACACGTGCTCTTCGATAAATGTTGCGATGTCCTCGAGGCGGGAACCTGGACCAAATATTCCAGCGAGTCCGGCGTCGAGCAGTGGCTTTTCATCCTCCTTAGGAATAATTCCCCCGAATAGCACTAGCACATCGTCTATCTTCTGATCCTGTAGACCTTTCAGGATACGAGGAACCATTGTCATGTGATTTCCTGAGAGGCTGGACAGGCCGAGAACATCTGCATCTTCCTGAATTATGGCTTCGATAATTCCTTCGGGCAACTGATTCCCGATGTAGACGACTTCCATGCCTCGTGTCATAAGGTAGCGGGCAATGATGACCGCTCCTCGGTAATGGGAATCCAAACCCACTTTCGCGATTACAACTTTAATTTTCTTGCGCATAGCTGTTACCTTATTTAGAGTAAAGGTTGGCGCCAGCCACCATAGAGTGAGCGAAAGACATCACAGCACTCGCCCAATGTGGCTCCTCTCTTGACGGCGTCCAATAATGCAGGAAGTGTATTCTCATTATCTTGCACCGACTTACGCAGAGTCTCCAATGCATACTCTACTTTGAGCGTATTCCGGGTTGCTCGCAATCGTTCAAGTTTCGCATGCTGACGCTCCACCGTCTCTGGTACGCGAAAGATCTCGATCGGAGCCGATGTACTATCCTCGAAACAATTGACGCCAACAACTTTTCGCGTTCCGTCAGCAATGGCTAGTTCTCGCTCGTATGCATTGCTCATGAGATCGCGATGAACCCAACCCTGCTGCACTGCAGCAACCATACCACCCAGGCGATCAATCTTCTCAATGTAGTCAGTGATGCGTTTCTCCATTTCTCCTGTGAGCGATTCTACGTAGTAGGAACCGGCCAGGGGATCAATGGTCTTACTCGCTCCAGTTTCAAGGAGCAGAATCTGTTGGGTACGTAAAGCGGTCAGGGCAGCAATCTCTGAAGGGATGCATAGTGCCTCGTCATAAGCACTCACATGGAGAGACTGAGCACCACCCAGGACAGCAGCCAGGGCATGGTAAGCTGCACGTGTAATATTGTTGAAAGGCTGCTGAGCCGTCAGCGCCGAGCCTGCCGTTTGAACATGGAAGCGCAGCATCATACTCCTGGGATTCCGAGCTCCTAGTCGTTCATGGAAGAGGTGTGCATAGACACGCCGGGCCGCCCGGTACTTGGCGACCTCCTCAAAGAAATCGTTATCGGCAGAGAAGAAGCTGGAGAGCCTCGGCGCAAAGCTATCGATAGTGTATCCTCGGCGCAGCATTTCCTGGGCAGTGGCGAGAGAGTTGGCGATGACAAGCCCAGCCTCTTGCACCGCGTTTGCTCCAGTCTCGCGGTAGTTGTAGCCCGTGAAGCTAATGGGGTTCCACTTTGGCACATGCTGAGTAGCAAACTCAACAACATCGAGGGAGAGCTTAAACGAGAAGCTCGGCTGGAGGATGTTGGGAGCAGTCAGGACAACCGTCTCCATTAAGAAGTCGTTCTGAAGTGTGCCTCTAAGCTGACTCCAATCATGACCAAGCTGTTCTGCTGCTGCAAGATACATTGCAAAGATGACCCCGGCTGCTACCGGATGCGAGAGCACTAATGAGTTGCTCACCTTGTCAAGAGGGATATCGTCGTAGAGCCTCAACATGTCGTCCAGGCAATCAATAGCAACACCGCCCTGACCAGCATCTCCCTCTGCCAATGCAGCATCGCTATCATAGCCCCTGTTCGTTGCATAATCGAAGACAGTATTAGTTCCCGTTGCTCCCTGTTCAAGCAGAAGCCGGAGCCGCTGGTTCGTGTCCTCTGGAGTGCCAAATCCTACGAGCTGTCGAAGGGTCCAATGTTGTCCATTGTACATGGCTGGGTAGATACCCCGAGTGTATGGCATCTGACCAGGAAAACCAAGCTGGCCCATGTAGTCCAATCCGGCAACGTCGGCTGGTGTATAGAGAGGCTTTACGGGAATGCCTGACTCTGTTTGATGCTGCTCACTTTGCTTCAAGCTAGCAGCGTAGGATTCTTGCTGCCAGCGCTGATATTCAGCCTCAAGGTTAGGGTGAATTTGTTTATCTTCTATCTCATCTGACACAATGGCTACCTCCTTGTCTATAGAGATCGAAGATCTCGTTCAAATATCGCTAGGTTAGCAGATCAGGATTCTCATGCGCTCTCTCTTCTATGCTAGAAGATAGTAGATTGACATGAGGATATTGGCACCTCTGCTGTGACAGAAGTAAGGCGCAGTGAGTGTCTTGAACTCATAGGATGCACGTTGCAAGCAATTATTTGCAAACATCATTCAATGGAAGTCATTACCTTTACTATACGAACAAAGGAAGAGCCTTTGTCAAGGGTTGTAGGAACTGAAATCTATATCAGCATCTCTCATAGGTTTCTCTCCCTTTCCAGCCTTTCATTTCTTATCTTATATCGAGATAGGTCAATCCGCTTTGCCAGTACTTGCACAATCGCCATGTTTAGAGTAACATTGTAGAGTACTCTTTAGATGGCAATTTATGAGCCATGGCAGTGTTGTGATAAATGCCCTGGTAATAGTTCATTTCCTGAGTGCTTCTAACAAAGAATGGCTTAAGAACCGTTAACTCCTGCATTTCATTTGTATATCGAGCAACATACTGAATATCAGGAGGTGCTCCCAATGCTGCCCTCATCTTCTAAATTCGCTTTTGAAGCCCAACCCTCTTCTAGACCTCTCGAGCATCAAGTTCATAAGAAGGATGGACTTCTTTCCCCACCCCTTTCTCCTACCGACTGGTTGGAACAGAATGCGATCGATTCACTAGTGCAGTTGGTTCGGTCCTTACCTGATTTTGATTTGATGGTAGCTAACGTCCTTCAGACCGTAACAGCTTTGTTTGACGCGGAAAAGGCCGGTGTCATGTTGTGGGATTCGGAAGCGCAAGAACTCGTCCTTCAGAAACCAGCTTTCGGGATCAACAACTCGGAGATTATCGACCAGTATCGTGTGCGGCTCGATCATGGGGGTAACGCAATCGGCGTGTTCACTACCGGTAAACCCTACTTATGCAACGACTGTCCAAGAGATACGCACATCATCCAGAAATATGTCGGCTTGTTCGGCTCGCAAAAGGTGATGACGGTGCCTCTGAGAGTGGACGGTCAGATCATCGGGGTACTTCACGTCACTAACAAACGGCAGGGGGATTTCATAGAGCAGGAGTTGCATTTGCTGGAAAAGGTTGCCGATCACCTGGCGACATTGATTGACAACGCAAGGTTGTTTCGCGCGGTTCGTCGAAGCGAGCAAGAGGCAGATATGCTTTACCATCTATCCTTAAAGCTTGCCTCCTTGCAGGATCCGAAGGATATGTTATCTTTAGCCCTTCCAGCGGCAGCTACTTTACTCGACGCTGATGTTGCAGGGGCTTATCTGAGTACAGATATTAACTACCTCTATGACCGTGAAACCCGGCAGGATAGGCTTGGCTGTACACTGCCGTTGAGCTTCTGGAGTGAGATGCTCACCCGACAGCAAGCGATAAATCTAAGCATTGATGAAGACATTCCTATCGAGCCACAGAGTTCCTGGCAAGGCGTCCTGCTTGCTAATGGGTTACTGGAGATACAACTGGTTCCACTAGTTGCAAATGAAGTCATGGGCACTCTTCTGGTAGCTCGGCGACACAAGCTGCCTTTTATCAAAGTCGACGAGAAGCTCTTGGCCCGGTTGGCGCTCGTGATTGGCTCTGCCATTCAGAATGCTGAGCTACAATGTAGAACCAAACGTGCTCTCGAGGAACTGCGCCGCTCCCTTGATAGTATAGCGCGCCTGAGGGACATACAGGAAAGGTTGACGGAGCTAGTACTAAGGGGCGAGAGACTTCCATCGTTGACGGCAGCTATTGCAACTCTTGTGGATAATCAAGTCCTCCTGGAAGATCGGCATGGTACCGTTTTGAGCTCTGGAGCCCCGCTCGGCTGGTCTGGTCCTGAACTCATGACTCTTGCTCAACTGGCCCAGCAAGATCGCGATTTTGTACGACTGATAGATGAGTTCTTCCAACTTGACCATCGAGCACGCTTCCTCACAGTCCCAGGTGAGGAAAGGTTGCGCTTAGTTGCACCAGTAATTGTAGGAAATGAGACGTTGGCAGTACTTTCAGTCACGCAAGCACACCGCGTCTTTGGTGATCTGGACATACTTGCAGTGCAAGGTGCAGCTACTGTCGTTGCTTTGGTGTTGATGCGCGAGCGAGCTATCCTTGAAACAGAGCGTCGACTTCAGGGAGATTTGCTGGGAGATATTTTAACAGGGAAATTCGAGAGCGAGGAAGACCTGGCTCGGAGAGCCAGATTTTTAGGGTATGATTTGCTTCATCCTCATGTACTTCTCGTCGCCAGCATTGATGATTTCGAATTCCTGGTCAAATTTGGAGAGAGAGAGGAAGAACTGCAGCGCAGAAAGCAGAGTATGTACGATCTCGTGTGGTCAACTCTCACGCCACGTACCCCGCGACGGCTCATCTGGGCTAGTGGTACTCAGGTAGTGGCATTAGTGGTCGTGAACCCTGACGATGTGAATCCCATTTTCGAAGTTGCTCGTCGCCTACATAGTAGGGTCGAGCGTGCATTAGCCGGTGCCTCGGTCTATGTTGGCGTGAGCCAGGTTTGCCGGAGTATGCGTGAGGTTCCAGCTGCTTATGCAGAGGTCAAGCGCTTTCTCAAGTTCGGTCGGGCTATGCACTGGCATAGTGGCCTTATCTTTGTGGAGAGCCTCGGCCTTTATCGTGTCCTGCTGCAAAACGAAGAACTCGGGCCAGAACTGATCCGGTTTGCGTCTGACCAATTGGGCTGTTTGCAAACGTACGATCAGAAGCATGACGGAGACCTAATAGCTTGTTTACGGGCTTACTTAGCAGGCGGAAGCGAAATCAAGACGACTGCCGAGACACTCCATTTGCATCGCAATAGCGTACGCTACAAGCTGCAACGTATCGAGGAAATTATCCAAGTCGATCTCACCGATGCCGAAGTGCGCTTTCAACTTCAACTCGCGCTGAAAATTGTAGATCTACAGTCGGCGATAAAACGATCTGCGTTGGACTAAATGATGGATTTGCACGTCTTCTGTAAGCTCTCCAGAGTATGTTGGATTTGGTCATCAAAGTTAATCGAATCTGACAAGACCTCTCTTTAAGCTTTTCGCATCCATCGTCACTCGCTTGGTGTGCATCATGCACAGATACTGAATGGTATTTGTGTATCGCATCCATTGAATTGCGCCCCCCTTTCAGGCAGAATGGTATGTATAAAGACAGAGCCGTGCAAAGCCAAGCGGTAAAGTAAGCTGACTAACGAGGAGGTACAGCTATGGTTAGTGCTGTTCGAAGGCCACTAGTTCTCGGCATTGATGCCGGAGGAACAATGACCGATACCTTCATTGTCGATGAAGAAGGCAATTTTGAAGTAGGTAAGGCACCGACAACTCCACAGGATGAGTCTGTAGGCTTCCTGGAGTCGACGCAGGACGCGATCAGCTACTGGGGAGATATGAATCTTGAAGAGCTATTCCCCAGGTTATCAGTAGTCCTGTACTCTGGTACGACTATGCTTAATACCTTGCTCTCGCGGCGTGGTCAGAAAGTAGGCTTACTGGTCACCAGCGGCTTCGAGGAAATGTTACTGATGAATCGCGGCCTTAGCTGGGCTGGCTATGGATATTCAGATACCTTGCACGCGGCAACTCATCTACACCCTGAACCGCTCACCCCACGGCGCTGGATCCATGGCATGACCGAGCGGATTGACATGTTTGGTGAGCCGGTTATTCCTCTTTATGAAGCAGAAGTGCAACAGGCTGCACACGAATTGCTTGCGGCAGGCGTGGACGCAGTGGCTATTTGTTTCCTTTTTTCTTACCTAAACCCGCTTCATGAGCGGCGAGCCAGAGAAATTTTCGAGAACGTCAGTAAAGGTACTGGTCAGGAGATACCAGTCTTCCTTTCTTCGGAGATTCGTCCTGTTATGCGGGAGCAATCGCGGCTCAACAGCCTGCTGATTGAGGCGTATGCAGCGGCCCCGGTTCGGCAACAACTGCTAAAAGTAGAGCAGCGCATCCATGATTACGGTTTTCCAAATCCCTTGCAGACTGTACTCTCCTACGGTGGCCTGTCCAATGTTCGTTATCCCCGTCTCCACGAGACGCTCGTGTCGGGGCCAATAGGTGGCATTCTGGGAGCACAGTATATTGCTCGACTGATAGGGGTTAACAACGTGATGGTGACTGATATGGGGGGGACCAGCTTCGATATCGGTGCCATTACCGCTGGTAATGTACCCGTTGACTCAGAGCCTACTCTAGCCCGTTTTAAACTGAATCTACCCACCATTGCATTAGAGAGTATCGGGGCGGGGAGCGGCACGATAATCAAAGTAGATCCATCCTCGCGCAAGGTAGAACTTGGCCCTGAAAGCGCTGGCGGCAGTCCTGGTCCTGTCTGCTTTGATCGAGGAGGGAAGCTCGCCACCGTCTGTGATTGCTCCGCTGTACTTGGATACCTGAATGCGGAGTATTTCCTTGGAGGCAGGGTCAAGCTGAACGTTGATGCTGCTCTACGCGCACTGAAAGAGCAGGTGACCGATCCAATCGGAGTCGATGTCTACCAGGGAGCCGAGGGCATCGTAAAGATGCTTGAACTCCGTGCCCAGGATTCTCTTAAGACAGTCGCTTCAGCACGCGGTCTCGACACATCTGACTATGTCCTGATGGCTTATGGTGGCGCTGGACCGCTTCACGTCGCCGGATATACGGAGGGGCTGACGTTTAAAGGCATCTTGACTTTCCCCTTCGCAGCAGCATTCTCTGCCTTTGGGTGTTCGATAGCAGATTACCTGCATCGTTATACGAAGTCGATGCACCTGTCTCTTGGTCCAGCATCATCAGCGGAAGTCAAGCTGGAAGTCGGTCAAGCCATCAATGCAGCCTGGGAGGAGATGGAGCAGACGGCACTGGAGGAGATGAAAGGCGAAGGCAGGGAACTGAGCAAAATAGAGTTCCAGCGCCTGGCTATGATCCGCTATGCTGCTCAGTTGACCGATCTCGAGGTGCAATCTCCGGTGAATCGTATCAACGCACCTGAAGACATGGATCGGCTCATCGAGTCCTGGGAAGCGCTCTATGAGAAGATCAACTCCCGCGTTTCCAAATATAGCGAGATTGGCTATCAAATACTAGAACTTGGCTTGATTGCTCGCATTGAAAAGGTGAAGGCGCGTTTTCAGGAGCGAGAATTGGGTTCTGAAACCCCAGACTCAACCGCGTTTAAAGGCACAAGGTCAGTGTATCGAGACGGTCGATGGCAAGAGGCTCGTATCTGGGAAATGGACTCACTTAAGCCTGGAAACGTCATCAAGGGCTTCGCCATTATCGAACATCCTGCAACTACTTTTGTGATACCGCCAGGTCGGCAAGTTGAGGTGGACGTACGAAACTTTTTCTGGCTACGTTAAGAAGCCTCAGGAAGGCAAAAGCACTACTATAGACAGGTACAAGACACCAGGAGGTATTCACATGACGCAACTACAGTCAGGGCCTGCGACCCAGGAGAGAACACCGATCACATTTCGTGAAATGCTTGAACAGAGCGAGGCTCGCTTGGCTGAAACGGGATACTATAACGGTATCGCCGACCTGACGCTCAAAGCTGAAGATCCACTCAAGTACGAGAGTTTACATACGAGACTTCGATCGTCCGTTGTCTCCGCTCGGGAAACCTCTAAACGCATCTCCGCCTCCCCGGGAATCCGTGAGGTTGGAGAGTGTGTGGTTGGCCTCTACACACCTGAAGGCGATAGCGTCGTCTTCTCTTTTGGGATTATGGTTCATGTACACACGATGAGTCGCTTTATCAAGTGGATGGTCCGCAACGATTACCAGGATGATCCAGGAATCCGTCACGGCGATATTTTCGCCAACAATGACGCTTTTATCGGGAACGTTCAAGTCCCCGATGTGATGGACGTGACCCCTATCTTTCACAATGGTGAACTGATTGCGTGGGCGGGAGCAGTTTGTCACGAACTTGAGGTGGGGGGAGTTACGCCTGGTGGAGATGTCTACCTGGCGCACGAGCGTTTCACCGAGGGTCTTTTCGTCTGCGCTGAGAAAATTGGTGAGAACGATAAGATTCGCCGCGATTACCTCATCAGGGTTGAGCGGAACCTACGAAGCCCACTCTACTGGATTCTTGATGAGAAGGCAAAAGTCAGCGCGTGCCTGGAAGTTCGTGACAAGGTGCTCGAACTGGTGGGAGAAATGGGGGTCGATTACTTCAAACAAGCTATCAAGCAATACGTCGAGGAGGGACGTCGTTCCCACTTAGAGCGTATGAAGGTGCAAACCATACCCGGCAGGTACCGCGGTGCCACCTTCTTTGGACAACTCTATAAGGACAAACCAGGTGTGCTTCCGATGGCGAACAAGGATCAGTTAGTACCAATTCCGGTTGACCTCACCATTGATCGGACCGGATTCATGTCCCTGGACTTTGAAGGTACTGGTCCCTGGGGGTGGAATGCCAACAACTGTAGCGAAGCGGCGATGGAGGGTGGCCTCTTCGTCAGCCTCACACAACTCATGGACTTTGATGGCAAGGTGAATGATGGTGCCTGGCTCGCAACGAAGATGAATTTGCCGCCCGGAACATGGACGAATCCGGATAATATCATGGTTGCGACCGCTTGCTCCTGGGCACTGCTACTTCCGGCATTCGGCGTGTTCCATCGCCTGATGTCACGAGCTTTTCTGGCTCGCGGCTTTAAAGAAGAGGTTTTCGTTGGGCAGGTAAACACTCCATTCTTCGAAGGCGGAGGAATCAGCCAGTATGGCACACGCTTTGGAGGAAGTAACTTCGAGTTGGCGGCTGGCGGAAGTGGCGCTCGCGGGATTATGGATGGAATTGACACAGGTTACGCGGGATGGAACCCGGAGTCTGACATGGGTAATGCTGAGATCTGGGAACTTTCTCTTCCCATCCTCTATTTGGGCCGTAAGATTTGGCCGGACTCGGCGGGTGGGGGCAAGTTCCGTGGAGGAACTGGCTTCACCTCGCTCTATAAGATTCACCACACGCCAATGTTCACCCTAACAACAGCGATTCACTCTGGCAAAGTTTTCGACAACGCTGGTATGTGTGGAGGGTATCCTGCGCCTACTGCTCTCTATCACTACGCAGTTCGTGACAACAACCTTGCGGAACTGATTGCTGAGCAGAAGCCACTACCACATTTCGAGGGCGATCCGCTCGACCCTGATCCGAAACGGCTTGTCCAGGGTGATTTCGAATTCAGCGAGGGCGGCTATATCGGTCGTCCATTCAAAGACGGAGACCTGTTCGAGCACTTCTATAATGCTGGCGGCGGTTACGGCGATCCGCTCGAACGCAATCCTGAACTGGTCAGAAAGGATCTGGAAAACGGAATTGTGACTCCGAAAGCGGCCAGTCAAGTTTATCACGTGGATACACACAGTGACGATGGTCGAACGTACAGAGTCGATCCAGCGAAGACAGATCAGTTTCGTTCTGAGGAACGGAGCGCACGTCTTGCCGCGGGGAGACCAGTTGACGAGTGGTTGCAGCAGCAGCGTGACCGCATTCTCAACCATGAGTTCGTCCCGGAGGTCCTGGAAATGTATCGTGACAGTATGCAACTCTCTCCCAAATGGAAGGATGAGTTCGCAACCTTCTGGCAACTACCGGAGGGCTTCTCTCTCTAACTTCCCTGGCAACGACCGACCAGCTTCCCACGAAAGGAGATAGAAGATGGCACGACCGAGTTATCCGAGCAGTGTTGTCAATGATTTAATTGCGGGTAGGCTTCCCTGGGATCAAACAAAGCGCATCATGAGCGACTACAAGGATGCTGACCGATTCGATAAATACATTGAGGTGTTGCAGGCTTCAGTTTCATGGAAGGAGCAAATATTGCTCCCCATTGGCGAGCACCTGTATATCGTGCAGAAAGGACCTGATCGAGTAGTCAAATGCGATTGTGGTCAGGATTTTGGTGATTACCATCAGAATTGGAAGCTCTCGGCCTTCATTCGCGTGCGCGATACTGCGGAAAGCCTCGAATTGATCTACCCTGGACCGCGCAAGCCAGATCCAAACTGGATGGAAATCAGGGAGTATATCTGCCCCCATTGCGCTACGCTACTCGAAGTTGAAGCCGCTCCACCAGGCTGGCCTGTGATCTTTGACTTTCTACCAGACCTCGAAGGCTTTTATGAAGGATGGCTTGGTCGCCCTCTGCCTAAAGCCTGACGCCGGTCGAAATAATCGGGCGAAATACCTGCGGGAAATGAGAATGACACTCCAGCACAAGGCAAGAAGTCTCGAATTTCCCGCAGGAGTTATGCCGCCTTATTTCGCCTGTCCACCGACCTTTTAACATCTGCAAGCCAACCACTAAAGAGTGTGAATCATATCGAGGTGTTGAATAGCTATGGTTGAGCGTCCGCTTCCTCAGTGGTTCGAACCTGACCGTTGGGTCCCTCCACCAGGTACCGTTGAAGTGCGTCGGGTAGCTCGTTTCATGCGTATACACGGCCTGCCTGATTATCAGAGCTTCCTGGATCGAAGTGTAGCTGATCCTGCATGGTTCTACCAGTCATCTTTCCAAGACCTGGGATTGGAATGGCCGGTTCCCTACCATACAATCTACGATGACCGCGAAGGGGTGCCATCGACTCACTGGTTTGTCGGCGGTCGCACGAACTTTGCTTACCTGGCGGTCGAGCGTTGGCGAACAGCCTGGCATAAGGATCGAGTAGCGCTGGTGTGGGAAGGCGACGATGGCATTTCCCTACAACTGACCTACGAGCAGCTTGGTCAATTGGTGGAACGCGCATCTGCTGGCCTGCGGGCACTGGGCGTCAGGAAGGGAGACGTGGTGGCTTTATACATGCCGATGATCCCAGAAGCCGCTATCGCTCTATTGGCAATCGCACGCATTGGAGCAATCGCTGCTCCAGCTTTCTCGGGTTATGCTGCCGATGCCCTTGCAGAGCGGCTTAACATCGCGAGGGCGAAGGTACTCATCACTGCCGATGGAGCAATTCGGCATGGCGTGAAGATTGCTCTGAAAGCACATGCCGATGAGGCGGTCAAGGCGGCTCCCAGTGTTGAACGAGTTGTCATAATCGCACGGCTGAGACAGGTTGTTCCCATGAATCCAGGTCGCGACCTCTCCTGGAATGCGCTGCTTGATTATGGAAGAGACCAGCCCTGTGAGATGTTCGACGCCGATACTCCGTGGTTGCTCGCCTTCACCTCGGGATCGTCTGGCCGACCCAAAGGAGCCGTCCACACGCATGGAGGATTGGCCTATCGCGTAGCTATCGAGTTAGCGTACAACTTCGACATGAATGCAGACGATCGGCTTCTGTGGATTACCGATATGGGATGGATCATGGGCCCGCTCACCATAGCAGGTGTATTAAGCCTCGGGGCCTCTTTAGTAATGTTCGAGGGCTCGCCAGACTTCCCTGCTCCTGACCGCCTGTGGCAAGTGGTAGATCGATATCGGCTTACTCATCTTGGGTTCTCACCTACATTAGTTCGAGTCCTTTCTGATTACGGACTGGCGTGGGTAAACGGGCATGAGCTTAACAGCCTGCGCATACTAGGCTCCACAGGAGAGCCGTGGACCACCTCATCCTGGCGCTGGCTGCATCGTTATGTGGGTCGGGGAAAGATTCCAATCATCAATTGGTCTGGTGGAACGGAGATTGGCTGTGGCATCCTCGCCGGAAGCCCTGTGGTACCGATGAAAGAGTGCCGCTTCGCTGGACCTGCCCCTGGGATAGCGGTCAATGTATATGATGCTGAGGGGAATCCGCTGGTTGGTGAGGTGGGAGAATTGGTAATAACCCGTCCATGGCCATCAATGACACGAGGGTTATGGATAGAGTCCGAACGGTATCTAGAAACCTACTGGTCACGTTGGCCTGGAGTGTGGTTTCATGGTGACCGTGCGATTCATTATGAAGATGGAAGTTGGGAGTTACTCGGACGATCTGATGACGTACTCAAGGTTGCTGGTAGGCGATTGGGGCCGGTAGAGGTCGAATCGGCGGCGATCAATGGTGGTGAGGTCATGATGGCTGCGGCAGTAGGTATACCTGATCCAGTCCGGGGCGAGGTTGTGGCCCTTGTGATTGTGCCCTCCCTTGAGGCCAAAAAAGGTAATCCTGATGCACTGGCAGGCTCGATAGCTGATCGGGTAGCTCGTGCCCTGGGTAAGCCATTCCGCCCGGCTGTAGTGTTAGTAGTCGACGAGCTTCCACTCTCGCGGAGCGGGAAGGTACATCGCCGTGCCGTGCGTGCCTGGCTTATCGGCATAGACCCCGGCGACCTCTCTACCGTCTCCAATCTCGAATCGAGAGAAGCGATTATTGCCGCGAAAGAGCGCCTTGGGGCGTACTACAAGCAGACTCGAAAACCAAACGCTACCAATCCCGATGCAGAATCGACTCGTACAATAGAGAATCGCGAATAGAAGTGAATTTTACGGCTGTGTTACAAAAAAAGGAGGTAGTATGAATTTCACCAAAGAGCTACGTGTAGAGATGGATCGCCGTATGTTGCCGATCCGGCGCTTTGAAGAGCAAGGCATCGAGATGGTGGCGAAAGGAGGGAAGTGAGATGCCAAACCAGTTTGCCGTCACGTTTGAGCGCAACATTGAGATCCCCATGCGCGATGGAATCATCCTTCGTGCCGACGTGTACCGACCGGCTGCGTCCGGCCAGTACCCTGTGCTCGTCGCCCGCCTGCCCTACGACAAGACCAACCTCGCCCTCGTTGGCATTGCTATCGACCCGCCCCGAGCTGCGGGCCAGGGCTACGTCGTCGTGTTACAGGACACGCGAGGCCGCTGCGCCTCCGATGGCACGTTTACGTGTTTCCAGGACGACGTTGACGATGGCTACGATACCGTGGAATGGCTGGCAGCACAGCCATGGTCCAACGGCAACGTCGGAATGTTTGGCGCTTCCTACTTCGGCTATACGCAGTGGCTCGCCGCCATCGCCGCACCGCCTCACTTGAAAGCGATCTGCCCCAATGTCTCGACCTCCGATGCCCATGAAAGCTGGGTCTATCAAGGCGGGGCCTTCGCCTTCGGCTTCAACACCTCGTGGCCGATGGCCTTCCTCAATGCTGACGAGATCGCCCATAGTGCTGCCTCACCACAAGAGAAACAGCAGCGTGCTGGCACGCTGGTCCAGATGATCGACCGCATGAGCATGTACTTCTCGCACCTGCCGGTCAAGGACTTCCCGCCTTTCCGCGACCTGGGCGTGGCACCCTACTACCAGGATTGGGTCGCTCACCCGGACTGGGATGACTACTGGCAGCGCATCTCGATCGACGCCAATCGCAGCAAGGTCCGCGTTCCCGCCTACTCCATCGGTGGCTGGTGGGACGTGTTCCTTGGGGGCACGCTCAGGAACTTCACTGACACGCAGCAGCACGGTGCCACCGAGGAAGCTCGGAAAGGGCAGAAGCTCCTGGTCGGTCCGTGGCTACACGGCTTTCCTTTCCACGCCGATCCCACTGGCGAGGCGAGGCATGGATTGGCTTCAAGCGGAGTAGTGATCGACGAGATTGGGATCATGCTTCGTTTCTTCGATTACTGGTTGAAAGGAATCGACAACGGCATCGCCTCCGAGCCGCCTGTGCGCCTGTTCGTTATGGGTGACAATGTCTGGCGCGATGAGTGGGAGTGGCCGCTTGCCCGTACCCAGTATACGGAGTACTACTTCCATTCGAGTGGAGGGGCAAATTCGGCCTCCGGCAATGGCTCTTTGTCCACGGAGCCTCCGTCCTCAGGCGAACCGAGTGATAGTTACCTGTACGATCCACGCAATCCGGTCCCGACGCGGGGTGGAGATTTGTGTTGCTGGGATTTGGAGCTTCCTCCAGGCGCCTTTGATCAGCGCCCCATTGAGGCACGCCAGGACGTGTTGGTCTATACAACGCCTCCACTTGAGAAAGATCTTGAAGTCACTGGACCGATCACGGTCACTCTCTTTGCGTCCTCATCGGCACGAGATACGGACTTCACGGGCAAACTGGTTGATGTCCTGCCGGACGGCTACGCGCGTAACCTGACTGAGGGCATTATCCGCGCCCGCTACCGTGAGGGTATGGATCGGCAACGCCTGCTGACGCCTGGAGAGGTCAACGAGTATACGATTGATCTTTGGGCGACCTCGAACGTGTTCAAGGCCGGACACCGCCTGCGTGTGGAAATCTCGTCATCCAACTTTCCACGCTTCGACCGCAACCCCAACACCGGTCATGACTTTGGTCAGGACGATGTACTGGAGCGCGCAGTCCAGGAGGTATTCCACGATGCGTCCCACCCTTCCCGGATCACACTTCCGATGATCCCGCGAGCTTGAGCCTTTGGGGGAACGCGTGATGTCGAGTACCTGATATAATGGACAAGTGTTTAAGTTGAAGTTTAGACTGATTTGACGTTAGTTGCTGAGGCTTGCAAGGTTCATGAGAAGGCGCTGTTGGCTTTCTTGAGTGCAAAGAAGCCTCTCAGTGAGCAAGAGAGAGTTATACCGATGATTTATTGCCATGTTGGTCTCATCATCACAGTGGTCCCAACATGGTAATAGATCCATTATTGGGGCTCGTATGTGCGATTTCAAGCTCATTTGAACCTCTCCAATCATCAAGCAAGGAAACAAAACTCACATCGCCTCAGCCGATATCCCTCCATTTTTTCGCCTGAGCCAGGCGGGAGAGATGACCAACATTCGTGGTCGCGATAATTACCTCATGCCCTTCATCCTGTATCAATGTGGCCTGGGCCGCAAGAATCACATCTCCATCCAAAGCCTTGTCATCCGCTGTCGGCATCCCCTGTTTGCGCACTTGCGCCCAAAATTGCGCGGCTTTCAGCATGGTTTGCGTGGTGAGTGGTACATAGTCAAGATACCTTTGGAGATCGTTTAAGCGCTCGATCCCCTTGAATTTGTCTGCGCGCAGTAGCTCACGACGAACCTCGAAGTCCGCGATCTCGGGGATTTTTACCTGTATTTCCTTCAACACCAGCGATTCTAACCACTGATTGCACTCGCGCGTTTCCTGGGAGGCCCTGGGATTTGTTATCAACCCTAAAGGGCCTGCATCGAGGAGAATAACCATGCTCATGGGAATAGCTTCCGTTCAGACAGTCGGTCTTCATCTAGGGCTTGTTTTAGGTATTCCCATGTGCTGCGCTGCTCCTGCTCGTCACCTTCGCGCCAAGACCTCAGCAGCTGGATTAAAGCGCGGTTCTTTTGGGATTGTGCCGCGCTCTGAGGAAATTCTTTTTTCTCGATCTCACTTTGAGACGCCATGCGGGTTGGTTTATAAGCCAGACGTTCCAATGTCTGTAGCCATAAAAATCCGCTCGGCGTCACGGAGGAACTCTGCATCTCCTGCAGGGAGTGCGAAAGCGCTGAAAAAGGCGTTCCAGTTACAGAAGCTCCAATGAAGGGTTCATGTGTTGCTCGGGAATTGTTGATGCTTCTTAAGAACGTACTGCTCATTGTGGCCACCTATTCAAGAGAGCTTCTAACTTCTCACCTTTCGCTGAGGAGAACACTTCCCAAACATCGGCATGTAAGTGATCCATCTCCTGCATTAAAACTTCTTGTCCTGTCGGTACCTCACGCTCAACGATCCGGTCAATATCAAAAATGATGGCTCCATGCCCTCCATCCGCGTCTGATTGAGGATCACCCAAGGTGATAATCAGGATATTTTCAGCATCCAGATGGATCTCTTCTCGTAAAAGAAAACCCGGTTCTGAGCGAAGGAAACCTGCCGAGATGTAGTCATTTGCGACGAACCACGTGCCAGGGCGATCTTGTGCTGTTTCCTTATTGATCCGGTTAATGTAGCGGAGTCCGATACGATTTATCACCTCTGGCTGCAAAACTTCTTCAATACGCTGCCATACTGCCAGGACATCATGACGCATCACCTTCCATCCCTGGTAGGGCGAAAGCGTGCTGACACTGAGAGAATCCTCGGCCAATTGAAGAATGAGCGGGCGAGTACCGTGCCTGAAACGGACTTTCTGTCGCTGGGGCACGAATTTCGTACCTGTACCTAATGGTCCAAACTCAAACTGCAGACCCATCTCAAGCACTGGTTCCATCTCTGGATATTCGTTCTGTAGATGTTTGAAGAGCTCACCAGGGAAAGAAGGCTTCCACTCTTTTTCTTGAGGGAGTCGAAAGTGTATATCACAGACTGCCTCGGTGATAGTTGGGTTAGGATATGCAGGATATCCGCTATTCATATTCTTCTCCAATACGCATATATCGAGACTGCCCTCGACAAAAAGGCGTGGGTTCCTTTCCGTAAGTTACTCCTACATAGATTATATTTCATTATTGCCCTGATAGATAGAGTGATCTCGGAGATACGAATAGAGAGAGCACCCTCTTAGCACAGAAGTTACGGATGAGCCAATTATACACTGATTACCACGCTGGTCAATGGTATCCTTTATGTACTCTCCCTTGCGATCAAGGATGAGGAAACCACATTTTGGCTGTGTAATCATTGCTAGCTCCTATTGTTTTTTGAATAGCACTACTCTTCCGCCATTGCTTGGCTGAGAAGAGATCGGATAAGCTGAGATTTGCCCTTACCAGGCATACCAAGTACAACCATACGTTCTCCGGCATAATTCTGGCGAACACGTGCTACGCGATTGAGCGTACGAGATCCAGCCCGAAGGTTACCTAAAATCAGGTTTCCATCGGGAGCATTAGTAAATTGCTCCAGAATGTCATCTGAAATAGATTGAGAACCAAACTATCATCAACGATACTGAGTGCAAAGCGGATTGCACCGACTCCCCCAAGTGCTGAACTGGACGAACCATGCCGGACAGTCTTTGGAGCGGCTGTACTTTGGCCAGAACCTCGGTAGGCTAGGAAGAGATGCCTGTTTAGGATAGGAAAGGCAAAGGGGGCTACACCAACGCGTTTGCGGATAGCCCTTGTCTCACGCCGCACTGCACTTACAAGGAGTCCCTCTTTTGCTAACCCAACATATCTTACACCTCGAGCGCGGAGTAAGCGAGCTTGTAGATCAATAGCTTGTGCTCCTGGAAAACTCTGCGCATTCAACCTTCCGTCGGCCATAAATAACTGACCTGGTATTGCATAGACCGAATTTGCAAAGATTTGGAGCTGCCGATAGTCTTCCACGACGCGAACGTTAGCCGCGAGGAGACGAGGTGGCAGCATTGGGGGCCTGAACGGAGGCTCGCGTAGAATGGCCTCCGTCCTGTGTCCAATCGCATCAACTGATCTAATGCCAGCTTTGCCCTGAGCCGCTGTTCTATGGATGCACAAGGGTTTGCCACTACGTACTTGATGTTACCTATGAACCGCTTCGTAACCTCTTGGTCTGGCCCGACTAAGTTGATACCCGATCTACAAGCGGCCACTCCGGTCACTTCATCGAAGAGCAGAACAGATTGATCGGACGAATCCAGCGCCGCAGTTCCCACAGCAGAGGGTTTGGCCCCCCAACGTGAAGTACGGCAGTAGTTCCGAAGCATCAAGGTCGTCATCGAAGAAACTGGAGAGGGACTCTACACCTATCATAGCTCTACAGCCTCCAAGAAAGATTTACACTGTTGACTGTGGATGCCGCTCTGCCATGATGGATCCTTTTTTGTTTGTTTCTGTCCACTCTAGCAGATCAGCTTATTTCCTGCCGCACACCCTCTTCACCTGCCAAATCTCTGAGCGGCGCGTGACTTCGCGAGAGCTGCCTCTTCCTGCCGATTTTTCGGTGCTGCGCTAGTTTCCAGCGAGCTGAGAAGCCGAGCCGAGATCACGGCGATGTCGTCAATCGCCGAATAGAAAGCGGCCTCGTTCGTCTTGGATGGTTTGGTGTAGCCGCTGATCTTCCTGACGAATTGCAGCGACGCCGCGAGAATCTCTTCCTCCGTGACCGGTGGTTCAAAGTTGAAGAGCGTCTTAATGTTTCTACACATCCCGTTTTGCCTCCATCTTGTACTTTGCTCGTGAATTCTAGTGAATGAGATGGTCAACTTCTGGTCGCTCAATCATAATAGCAGACAGAAAAGCAAAAAAACTTCTTCTCGTTTACCTTTACTTGCGTCTGAGCGGCAAGGTTCGAACAAACCCTTCTTGACAATTATAGTATACTTGTTCTAAACAACATCTGACATATGCAGCATGAAGAGGCGCGTCATGGACACACAGAGGACCCTTCCGGTTACAACAACGATCATCCTGCCGCAGGTACTGCGCTCTACAACAGGCAACCGCAAGGTAGTTACGGTATCGGGCAGCACCATTCGTGCCCTCATTGACGCGCTCGACCACGACTATCCCGGTATAAAATTTCACCTCTGCTACGAAACGGGTGAACTACGCACATTCGTCAACCTCTTCCTCAATGGCAAAAACATCCGTTATCTCCAGGAGCTTGATACTCCCGTCCATGAAAACGCCATCATCCACATCTTCCCGTCTGTGGCCGGTGGATAGGCGAACACAAGGAGATAGCTAGTGAAGCGAAAGGAGATCGCTATGGGCAAGTCATACACCAGAGGCACTATCCTACTCATGGTTGGCACGAAACGCGGGTTATTTCTTCTCTCTTCGTCTGACAGATACACGTGGAACATTGAAACCACTTCATTGAAAGGGCAGCGCATCTTTTACGCCATCCTCGATCAGCGCAAGAGTCACAGGATGTTCGCAGCCGAAAACGGCGATTTCTTCGGCTCATTTGTGCGCTACAGTGACGATTTCGGCGAGACATGGCAGACCCCAGAGCAGGGAATCCAATTTTCGCATGAGAGCGGCGCGAAACTGCACAATATCTGGGTCATCGAGACCGGACGGCCCGACGAGCCGGACACGCTGTACGCAGGTGTTGACCCGGCGAGTCTCTGGATCAGCACCGATAACGGTGTCCACTGGAACGCGAACGATGCTCTCCTCAACCATCCAACCCGGAATCGCTGGGAACCTGGAGCAGGGGGATTGTGCCTACACACGATTATCGTCGATCCAACCAATCCCTTACGCATGTGGGTGGGCATCTCCGCCGTGGGCTGCATGAGAACGGATGACGGCGGCACATCGTGGGTCTTCGCCAATAAGAATGTGCGAGCGGATTTCTTGCCTGAAAAATATCCTGAGTTCGGCCAATGCATTCACCGCCTGGTGCAGCATCCGACGCAGCCGGACACCCTCTACCAGCAAAACCACTGTGGCATCTACAAGAGCCTCAATGCCGGGGATGACTGGCTCGATATCCAGAACAGTCTGCCATCAGAGTTTGGTTTCCCGATTGCCCTGGATAGCCATCACCCCGATACCGTCTTTGTCGTCGTGGAAGACCCGAACGGTCGTCATAATGTTGGCGATCATTTCGTCGTCTACCGAACTGAGGACGGTGGGGAGCAATGGCAACCGCTCACAGGAGGATTGCCAACTGGACAGGGAGTGCGCCTGGGCGTGCTACGGCACGGTATGTGCGCTGATACACTCGATCCTTGCGGAGTCTACGTCGGCACAAATACGGGGCAGATCTTCGCCAGTCATGATCGTGGCGAGAGCTGGCAGCTCATCGCTGACTTTTTGCCGCCAGTGTATTCGATCAACGCCGCGATCCTATAAAAGTAGTTGTACTAGGGCTATTTCCAACATTCATGCCACCCAGGGTAACATAGTTATATAGCTGGAGCACTTCTTTTACTTATACTAATTGCTTTTCCTTTTCCCAACACCGAGCAGGCGGAGAGCCTTTTCGATTAGCTTTCTATCAGGCTCAACTACATGAGTTTAAGTTAAAGTTGTGCTTTGCAAACAGCAGATGTATTTCCCTTTTGTATTGACTTTTGACAATTTATATCCTATATTTAGCACTATACCACTGATATATCACAGCCACATCACAGCCAAATCAGATCTATCATTGTCTCCATAGAACGTGGTTTCCGGCTATGTACTTTTATTTTTCTTGACCTAACAATTCCTTTTTCACTGGAGGTTGTACCAATGAGGAACCCAGCTACTACATCTTCTTCAAGCACTCGGCCCAACGAAGTGCATCGTCTTGAACGCAATGTTCTTACCGTTCCCAACGGTATTGCACTTGCAGCTGCTGCGATGGCTCCTGTCCTTGCCGTAGTGCTTAATGCACCGGCTGCTGGTCCTTCGGCAGGAGCAGCCCTTCCACTCTCTTTCTTGCTGGCGTTTATTGCTTGTTTGCTTGTTGGCAATACCGTTGTCCAATTCGCAAGAGAACTTCCCTCATCAGGCTCATTCTATACCTACAATTCTCAAGGACTTGGGAAAACCGCTGGTTTTTTCACTGGATGGCTCTTCTGGATAGGCTATGCTATCCTGGCTCCTGGCCTGTTCACGGCACTGGGTGCTTTTGCACACGACTATGTCCTGTCAAGCTTTCACACTGAAGTTCCTTGGTGGATTTTCAGTTTGATTGGTATGGCTATCGTCGTTGGGCTTTCCATTCGTAGTATCAAAGCATCGGTACAGATTGATCTGGTACTGCTTGTCGTCGAAGTGGCGGTTTTCTTGCTGCTTGCAATTATTGCCATCGCAGTAGGTGGTAGTGGAAATACAGTGGCAGTTTTCACTCCTTCGGCATCTCCAACTGGCTTTTCTGGTGTAGGACTGGGAGTCGTTTTTGGTATTCTTTCCTTCGTTGGCTTTGATGCGGCAGCTACATTAGGAGAGGAAACACGCAATCCACGACGCAATGTTCCTTTGGCAGTCGGTGGAGCATTGATCTTTGTTGGCGTATTCTATGTCTTTGTGATGTATGCCCTGACTGCTGGCTACGGGCTGAACAATCCAGCAAATCTGAAAGCGTTTCTCAACGATGCCAACCCGTTTGTCACGCTCGCTCTCAAGGACGCTCCTTGGATTGTGCAGATTGTTGACATCTGTGCAGTTATTGGTATCTTCTCCTGTCTGATGGCTATTCACAATACAACGACGCGCATCATTTTCTCAATGGGACGCGATCATATCCTTCCTTCGGTACTGGGAAAGGTGCATCCGCGTTGGTTTTCCCCCTATACAGCAATTATTGCACAAACAATTTTTACGCTCGTGGTTGGCATCCCAGCAGCAATCTGGTTAGGCCCTGGTGCTACGGGTGCATACGGTTTCACAGGTGCTATTGGCACAGTTGCCATTGTGATCGTGTATGTGCTCAGTAACATCGCTCTGATCCGTTACTTCTTCAAGTCACCTCAGAGGAACTGGCTCCTCCACATAATTGTTCCTCTATTGGGAGTGCTTGCGCTGGCGTATCCTCTTTGGTCGGTTGCTCAACCGAATCAAACGTATCCCTACAATTTAGTTCCATACATTGTGCTTCTGTGGTTGGTAGTAGGCGTCATAGTTTTCTTCTACTTCCGTGCCACGTCTCCTCAAAAACTTACGTCGCTTGGCTCGTTTCTGGCTGAAGAGAACCTTTCCGAGGATCGCCTGATGCTGGACGATATAGGAGAACGTGCTCCTGGTGCTAGCGCAGACTAATTTCATCGGGTGACTATAGTGTAGCAGTCAATGGCGAAGAAAAAATATGATCATAGTCGAGAATAAACAGGTATACACTACGCTCGCAGAATTAGTTGATCCTCAACATACTGCGTTGGTCGTTGTGGATATGCAGAATGACTTCTGCAAACCAACATGGGCGTTTGATCAACTGGGTATAAATCTCTCGATGTACCCAGAGATGATTCCACGCCTAGCAGGGCTGATAGCGAGAGCGCGAGAGTACAAGGTACCGATCATATACATTCAGATGACGGTCTTGCCAGGACGCATCAGCGAATCGCCGGCTCAGATACGCTTCAACATGCGTTTGCACGTAGCGTCTCACTTTGTAACGGAACCACTTCGTTACACGGTGGAAGGGACACCTGGTCAGGAGATCATCAACGAGTTGAAGCCGCAATCAGGCGATCTTCTAGTGCGCAAATACCGCTCAAGCGGATTCTGGGGTACAAACTTGGATATGCTACTGCGTAGCAATAACATACACTCGGTGATCATTACAGGCTGTACAACCGAGGGTTGTGTTGAATCTACTGCTCGTGACGCACTCTTCAATGACTATTATGTCATATTGCCTCAGGATTGTGTCGCGAGCGATGATCCGCAACAACACGAGGCCTCTCTCTTCCTGATGCGCCACCGCTTCGATGTTGTTTCATCTTCAGATATTCTAGCTACTTGGCAACGAAGCCTGGTAACTGTATCGGAGTAACGTTATTTCCCTAGATGGTACGGACGGAGGAGCTTCTATATGGGAAAACTTACAGGCAGGACAGCGATTGTCACTGGAGCGGCACATGGTATTGGTCGAGGTATTGCAGAAGCATTCGCACACGAAGGTGCAGATGTAGCTGTTGTCGATGTTGCCTCTGAAGACCAGGCGGCTCCAGTGTTAGAAACCATTCGCCAGAGCGGTCGCAAAGCACTATACGTCCACACCGACGTTGCCAACGAGCAACACGTGCGAACAATGGTGGAGACTGTCCAGAGTACCTTCGGACACACTGATATTTTAGTCAATAATGCGGGTATCTTCACACAGGCATTAGTCGAGAAGCTTTCAGTGGAAGATTGGGATCGTGTGCTTGCGGTAAATCTGCGCGGCACTTTTCTCTGTACACGCTTTGTCTTGCCCTCTATGCTCAATCAGGGCTGGGGGCGTATCATCAACATCGCCTCACAACTCGGCTATATTGGGGGTACGGAAGTAGCACACTATAGTGCAGAGCAGGATATCGTTGTTGAACAGGCAATCAACGAGTATAGGCCGGGCCAGCAGGAGATATCTATTCACCATGCCCATACCGTACATGCCGCGGATAATCAGATCAAGCTGCGTGACACCGTGCGAGGTGTAGCGTTACGCCATAATCTACTTGCCAGCTTTTCCCCCAAACCATTTCCTGAAGATATTGGGAGCGGCTGCCATGTACACTTCAGTCTCTGGGATACGGATGGTCAACGTAATTTGCTCTATGACACTAATGAGCCACGTGGACTTAGTTCCATGTCGGCTATGGCGATACTGATGCGGACATGCTATTAGCCAATCCAGTAGCTCTGACACACTCACTAGCCGTACAGTTCGGGCGATTTGCTATTCGTGTAAACGCTCTTTGCCCAGGCCCAATCGAGACCGAACATGTACGCCCATTCTTCGCGGATGAGGCAGCGCGCAAGATTCGTCTGGACCGTGTTCCATTGGGTCGCTTTGGGCGTCCCGAAGATGTTTCAGAACTTGCGCTTTTTCTTGCATCAGATGCCGCAACCTGGCTTACAGGACAAGCTATTGTTCTTGATGGTGGCATTTCATGCAATTATTTCAGCAATGTTTCATAAGGAGATTCGCTCTATGTGCCGTTTATTTGGCTATGTTGCTCGTAAACCAGTGATGATCGATCAGCCGCTTGGAGGGATATTCGATGCACTGGTCGAAGTATCACATTTTCATAAAGACGGCTGGGGCTTAGCTTGGTATGATGAAAAAGATACTGTACATCTGTCCAGAGCACCAGAAGCAGCGTATATCGGCTCGAAGTTCTCCTCTTTGATACATTCGGTCTATACTGATACATGTATTAGCCATGTCCGCTGGGCAACAGCAGGCTTTCCTCTATGTGATGTAAATACTCATCCATTCACAAATGGAAAGTTCGCCTTTGCACATAACGGTGCGATCTCCCCCAGTGAAACGCTGGAAACGTTGATTGCTCCACACTTTAGAAATATGATCGAAGGAACAACGGATAGCGAACGCTATTTTCTAGCTCTGCTCTCGGCCTTTAATCAGGCTTCTTCTCCCATTGAGGCTTTTCGCACACTCCTGCACAGCATCCACCAGCAGGTACGATCAAGTAGTTTGAATTGCTTGCTACTCACTCCATACGCGCTTTATGCCCTCAACGATTACGATGTAGATGCTCCCTTGGCACAAAAGGAGCCTGACTACTTCCATCTACATTATCGTGTGTCTCCTGAAGAAGTTATGATTGGGTCGACAGGTCTAGGCAAAGATGATGGATGGAAAAAACTCGACAACGGTCAACTCCTCATTGTAGAACGTGGCACACTAAAAGTGACGGTCCTCACTATTTCTCAAGGGATAAGGAAACCGCTCTCGGATGAGTATAAATCCACACTACAGCGGTGAAATTACATGAAACAAGTAAGAGATAGCGATGTCGCTTACGAGCGGCTACGCACGGAGATTATTGGACTACAGTTCCAGCCAGGTACGATGGTAGACGAACTCACGCTGGCTACAGAAGTTGGCTTAGGGCGAACTCCTGTACATGAGGCGGTAGCGCGCCTGGTCACTGATCGTCTGATAATCGTCATGCCTCGTCGAGGATTGATGATTGCGTCTATCGGACTTGAACTCGTTCGAGAGATATTCGAGGCACGTGAGATCCTTGAGTGCGGCAATGCTTATTTCGCAGTTCAGCATGCAACAGACGCTGACATTGCCGAACTGCGTCAGATGGTCGAGTCAGCAGAGAACGCACGCAGTGAATTTGATGTGATGCGCTTTTTAGAGGACGATCAGCGCATTCATGGCTTTCTAAGTTCAATCGTGCATAATGCATTCCTGCGAGATGCAACAGAGCGTATCTTACTGCATAATCTGCGCTTCTGGCGTTATTATTTTTCAACTCATCAGGCACTACCCAAAACAATGGTCTCGCACTGGCCGCTCCTGACTGCTTTGGAGCAGCGCGATGCCAAGATGACGCGTGATGCCATGTATGAACACATTCTCACCTCGCGCAATTTGCTGAATACGCTGTTCTAAAACGAATAAAATATACGCAGACTACCGTCAGAAGTAAAAAAAGCTCCTCCACCAATTTGCTCTTCAGGCAAACCTGTAGCAAATTGGTGGAGGAGTTGTCCTACCACTTACGCGGTCTGCCGTTGCGACTTCCTGTTGAGGGCAAATGGGCCGAACACCAGGAGCAGTCCGAGGACCAGCGCGTATGCGTAGTGGCCGAGCACCGATCCCCACCATGGGATAGCGGACAAGAAGTACGAGAACGCGGTGGCCGACAGCATGGTGTGCAAGACGACCCAGAGGGCAACGGCAGTTTCGACACTGACAAAGACCACAGCCGCAGCAACCAGGACCCAACCATGTAGCCGCAGCCAGAGCGCGGTCGCGGTAAAGACGGCCCCCAACCCGATGGAAAGCGCCAGGTGAACCACGACACCGACCAGCAGCGGTCCGAGCGCGAAGCCATACCCTACGGGCGCGCTGACCCCCACGGTCCGGGCAATAGCTTCGGGCATCGCCCAGACCGTCGTGCTAAGAGCGCCAGCCAGCAGCGCAATAGCCAGGAACACCGCCCCGGCAATCAGACCGGGCAGAAACCAACGTAAGCTCGCGTGAAAAAGAGATGTTTGCATGATGATTTGCTCCTTCATTTGCTCCTGTGTCATCGTGTACATACGCAGTATTACTGTATTGCACAATTTGTGATTGCTCTTTGTTAGAGTGACCGAATTGCTTTTGTTTCGCGCTTCGGTTACTTTCTCCACTTCTCAGTGTACTGAGAAAGAGGGGTTATACATAGTGGAGAACGTCATGAATGTGCGATGACAAATGTCATGGGATAGATTGAACAAAAGCAGAGAAGAACCTTCTTATTGAAGAAATAACGTATCTCATCAGGTCTCCTACAGCGGGAAGCAGAAACCTTGAACTGGTGATAGAATAGAAGGAGAAAGAGTAGGAGTGAATGCAGTATACTTCTTCTTAAAGGACAGAAGAAATGAGGCCGTTTGTGTGAAGGTACGTGATGTGATCAAACGTATAGAAGCTGATGGATGGTATCTTGCGCGGGTACGTGGAGATCATAGACATTATAAGCATCCGGCAAAGAAGGGAATAGTAACGGTCTCTGGGCATTCTGGAAAGGACATGCCTGTTGGAACAATGCTCAGTGTCTTTAAACAAGCCCAAATAGAGAAAGAGGGTTGAGATGGCAAGAATCTTGGTCATCATCGAAAAAGGCGAAAACTCGTATGGTGCGTATTCTCCTGACGTGCCAGGCTGCGTTGCTGTTGGAGATACGAGAGAAGAAGTAGAGCAACTCATGAAAGAAGCCTTACAAGAGCATCTTCAGATGATGCATGAAGAAAATCTGCCTCTCCCTCAGTCTCAGACCGAGGCGGAATATATGGACATTCCGCTTTCAGCATAAAAAGCCTTGTGCTGGCTACGTGGGACATCCGTTCGCAAAATCTTGCGTTTTTAATGCTTATGTGATCTATTTCAATCAGGCCCGACCACATCAGGGTATTCAACAGCAGCGTCCAGAGCCTCCTGCGTCGTCTTTTTCTCTCCAGAACCAGACTGACAAAGTTATATCCGTGGTCATTTTAGGAGGGTTACACTATGACTATCGAAGGGCAGCATAAACGCTGAAAACGGGGTAGTAGATGAGGATATGTAAGGCAACGTGGCGTAACGTGTTGGTGCCAGAGCCACACCGTGTTTTTCAGTTATCTGCTCTCGTATCTGCCTGGTTTTCGAGGTATTGTTATGCCAGTTCACTGAGAACGGGAAGAGCTGTTCTCCATTTCCCGTACAGATCCATTCTTTTCCAAAGGCAAAGTGGAGGGAGAAGAAAATTGTGCTCGTGCAAACAATGGATTTGTGACTGACTTCAGCGCCTCGTTTGATCAGTTCGTCGCGTACTTCTTTCACATCCGATACCACCATCATGTAACTTTCGGCAGATCCCGGCTGCATTGTTGTAATTCCTTCTCCTATAACTATCGAACAGGCAGAGCCGGGAGGTGTCAGCTGAACGAAACGAAGTCCTTCTTTAACCTTCTGATCAAAATCAGCATGAAAACCGATCTTCTCAGTATAGAAAACCTTTGCACGATCAACGTCTGTTACAGGAATTGGTACTAGTTCAAGTTTCATTTGCATATGGTAACTATACCCAAAGGTATCATAGGATGTCAATGTGTCATTGACGGAACTCATGCATCTTTTTGGTGAGCTATTTGTTGAACTTGCTCCCCAAATGGTATGGTAGCAGTAAGACCAATTCCGCTTTCCCGACCATTGATGAGAATACGTATATAAGAGCTTGTAGAAAAGAGTGAGGAGCAGTACATGAATCCAGCAGAACGTATCGAGAACAGGATCGCAGAACTTGCCGACTGGCGCGGCCAGATGATTGCTCGGCTGCGTCAGCTGATCTTTGCAGCCGACCCTGACATCAAAGAGGAATGGAAGTGGGAGACGCCGGTATGGTCTCACAAGGGACTTGTGTGTGCTGCTGGCACTTTCAAGGAAACCGTGAAATTGAACTTTTTTCAAGGGGCAATGCTTCCCGATCCGCATCAACTCTTCAATGCCGGACTTGATGCGAAAAAAACGCGAGCAATAGATTTCCATGAGGGCGATGAAGTAAATGAGTCTGCCCTACAGGATCTCATTCGTGCTGCCGTGGCTCAGAATGTGGGATAAAAAGCTATGAGAAACATCATTGTCAGCATGCGGGTAACCCTTGATGGCTTCATTGCAGGACCACAGGGAGAAATGGATTGGATGGAGGAGTTCTTCGATGAAGCACTGGTCACCTATGAGTCCGAGCTGCAAAAGACGGTGGACACGACGTTGTTTGGACGGGTGACCTCTTCACGGGTCGTGCTACTTTCCTACCAGCCTGCCAAAGAATAAGAAATACATGAAGGAGTGGAGAATGTTTCAAGACACAAAAGCATACAGCGGGTTTTCAACCAATAACATCCAAAAAACAAAGGAATTTTACAGGAACGTCCTTGGCCTGAGCGTTACCGAAGAATACGGCATGCTCAGACTCCATCTTGCAACCGGCGCAGATATCCTTATCTACCCGAAAGACAATCATGTTCCTGCAACCTATACCATCCTCAATTTTCCCGTTGATGATATTGATCAAGCGGTTGATGAATTGACTCGTAAAGGGGTCACCTTCGAGCATTACGAAAACATGACAGATGAAAAAGGCATTGCCCGAGGCATTGCCCAACATCGTGGTCCAGATATAGCCTGGTTCAAGGATCCAGCGGGGAACATTCTTTCCGTGCTGCAAGAAGGATAATTAGCTCTTCGTTTGACGAAATACAGATTCACCGAGCAGTATGGGTGGTCTGGAGATTAATACCAGCCACCCGTAGAACTAGATGAGCCAGAGCCATAAAAGTTGAAACCAGAAAAACCATACCGAATGATAACTACTTGCGGCTGTGGTTGTGGAGGAGGTGCTTGCTGTGGGATCGGATCTTTCCCTGTAGCAATAGCATATGCTTTATTGATCTTTTTCATGTACTCAAGTGCTTCCGGGGTTTTATTACGGTCCGGGTGAGAAAGTAGCCTCGCAGGGTTTGAGCTTCGCTATACTGTCCAGCTAAAAAAGCTATTATGCGACCATAAGTTCTTGGTCGTCTCCTGGCCCGCGCCCAGCAGCTTGCAAAATTGCACCAGTTCGTATTCGCTCAACCGCTCGCCGTCAACTTCAGCCTTGCTCAGCGCGCTGATCAGGTCCTCGCGCGGTGCCCACCGTCGTTCCCTCAGCAGCACCAAGAAGTAGTCAGACATCTCCTCTTGCATGGGCCGCCTTCCCTCTTGTTGCGCTTCCGTGGACTCTGGCCCACCATGCGCCCAGCGTTGAAAGATGTCCCAGTCTTCAGCAGGTACGCCGAGCATCTCCGCAATAACCTTGGCGGGCAATGGAAAGGCTATGTCCGAAACAACATCTATCTTTTCGTGTCTAAAAATTGCGAACACTCAGATGATCCATCAGGCTGAGAACGGTACTATTAAGCCGGGCCAGCATACCTGGAACGGCTCCCTCCCATGCACGTTTGGCAAGCATCCTCTCCCAACGCCACATCTCGTCTCCAATGGAGCCGGTTTTCGATTTTCCAATGCTGATGAACCTCTTGCCTGACCGCAATTTCTTGCCGCCCGAGGCTATCAGTTCCGTCGTGCTCTGGCTAGCCTCAGACGAGGCGCAGCGCATAACTGGCTGCGCCCTCCCCGTCGATGCCGGATAGGTAACACGGTCGTCTACTTGTCTGTTACGACTTTAGCGATCCCAGAAAATCCAGCACGATCTGATTGAACTCGACTGGCTTCTCCATAAAAGGATGATGCGCTGTCTCTGCCATGATCACCTTTTTAGCTCTCGGGATCTCTGCTGCCAGTTGATCCAGCGGATTTGGCCCGTCCAACTCTCCTAGAATGACAAGCGTCGGTACTCCAATCTTCGACAGACGTCCAACGGCTGGCGGCTCTAATGGCACTGGCGGCGTCTCAGCCTGCGCCTCATCATCTGGGCGCTCCCAGTTGCGAGTTGTCATCTCGCGTACCCGCTCGCGCACGTTGGGAGCCGCCTGCCCCGGAAGCCGACCCGGCCCATCCGTCCACAATTCTAGCGAGATCTCAACTGCTCGCGCAATGTCGTGCTTCTCAAATGCTTCATCCAGGCTCGTATACATACGCACCACATCTGGATGCTCTTTCATCACTTCTTCTGATGGCCGAAATCCGCTTACGCCTGCCGTGACCGGGATCAGCGCATCGACCATCTCAGGATGCTCAAGCGTAAAATCGATAGCCAGCGCGCCTCCTCCAGAGACTCCCATCATATAGGCACTCTCGATACCCAGGAACTTCATCAATTCGTAGAGATCCTGGCGATCAGAATAAGGCTCCCCTTTCGTAATCAGCCCTGAATCGCCAAAGCCTCGCTGATCGTAGCGGATGACCCTGTATCGTTGGGCGAAGACGGCGAACTGATCATCCCACGATCTTCTATCCAGAAGGTGTCCATGTACTAAAACGAATGGATGCCCTGCACCTGCAACCTCATAATACAACATTGTGCCGTTTCTCTCTGCAAAACCCGTCTGTACGTGTTTTGTGTTTGACATAGTGCTGCTCCTCTCTTTTCATATGTCTCTCTCGATATGATAGCATGTAAAGCGGTCAGGAACGACCCTGTTATTAACGACGCGCGGATGGCGACGGAAGCGACGGGCAGGGAGTCGTACAGCAGTGATATCGTGAAGCAAGCGGTGATTGTTGAACGATGATTAGAATTATCCAAAGACGCGGATAAAACGTATTGGTGGAAATCAATATCTGAAACAAATAGGGTGCAGATGATCGGCACTGCTGCAGAAGAGAGCAATGCTCTACCTCCAGCATCTTATCGGTAACGTAACCCACTGAAGCTTCTACAACGTTGCCGATATGTGCATGTATCGGCATTGCTTAGAGGAAAGGATATCTCTGAACCGAGGTGTGGATAAGTTGTGGATAATTGGACAATGTGGCAAATGTATTGATAACATTTATAAGTGTTGAATGACAAGTAGAGTTATCTGATGATGCGGATTGGGCATTCGGTGTAAAGCGTTTTAAACAAATACTGGCGATCCCTGAACATTTTCGGTGATCGCCAGCGTGTCCGGTGTAAAACTTTGTTTTAATTGTAAGACTTTATTTTAAGTCTACAACTAAATTTATTATCTCCTATGACTACTCCACCGTCACCGACTTCGCCAAATTCCTTGGCTGATCCACATTACACCCTCTCGCCACTGCTGTATGATAGGCAAACAACTGCAATGGAACACTCGCGAGTAGGGGACTGAGAGCCTCTAGCGTTGCTGGCACATACATAACATCATCGGCATGTCTCTTAATCCCCTCGTCTCCCTCGGTTGCCACGACCACTACCTGGGCGTCGCGGGCGCGGACCTCTTGCATGTTGCTGACGACTTTCTCGTAGACGTGAGAGGCCGTTGCTACCGCGATCAGGGGAGTGTCGGGGTCGAGCAGGGCGATGGAGCCGTGCTTGAGTTCGCCTGCAGGAAAGCCCTCGGCGTGGACGTAGGAGATCTCTTTGAGCTTGAGCGCACCCTCTAGCGCGGTTGGAAAACCGACGCCACGCCCGATAAACATCATGCTGCTGACGCGCGATAGGCGTTTTGCTAATGGCTCAATTGCGTCGTGAGCACTTGACGCGTGGTCGAGTATCTGCTGAATCTGGGCGGGAATGCTCTCTAGTGCTTGCAGTATCTCCTGTACCTGCTCTTCTGCGATACGTCCGCGCTGTTGACCTAGGTAGAGACCCAGGAGGTACAGGACGGTGACGGAGGTAACGAAGGTCTTGGTGGCGACCACACCGATCTCTGGTCCCGCCTGCAAGTAGAGCACTGCATCGGAGAGGCGTGTGATGGCGCTGGCAACGACATTTGTGACGGCGATCACGGGTGCGCCATGTTCGCGCGCCTGGCGAATACCCACAAGCGTATCCGCTGTCTCGCCCGATTGTGTGACGGCGATACAGAGTGTCTCTGGCCCTACAATAGGATTACTATAACGGAACTCGGCGGCAGTAACAGCTTCGACTGGGATACGCGCCCACTGCTCGATGACGTACTTGGCAATCACACCGACATGATAGGAGCTGCCACAGGCAACAACGATGATACGCTGGATTTTGTCGAGTAGACCTGCCTGCTGCATGCGCTCTAGCTCAGCGAGGTGCAGGTGTCCATCGCGAACACGACCCAGCAGAGCGCGACGTATCGCGTCTGGTTGCTCATAAATCTCTTTGAGCACAAAGTGTGGATAGCCGCCCTTCTCTGCCGCCTCTGTATCCCAGTTGATTACTATTGGGTCTCGTTGCACTGGTGTGCCATCGACTGTTATGATAGAGACTCCACTCGGACGCAGCGCCACGATTTCACCCTCGTCTACTATAATAATGCGCCGTGTGTGTTTCAGGATAGCCGGAATGTCTGATGCGAGAAACTGCTCATTGTCGCCCAGGCCCACGATAAGCGGCCCGCCGCCATAACGCGCACCGACAAGCAGATCAGGTTGTTCACTGCTGACTACGGCAATGGCGTAAGAGCCTGTAATGCGTTGCAGGGCAAGGCGTACTGCCTCTTCGAGATCGTGCTTCGCCTCACCGAAGTAGGCACTTTCGATCAGATGCGAGAGTACCTCTGTATCCGTTTCGGAACGGAATGTATGTCCAGCATCCTGCAATTCCGTCCGGAGTTCGGCATAGTTCTCAATGATGCCATTGTGAATAACGGTTAGAATGCCTGTACAATCGATGTGAGGATGAGCATTGACTTCGTTTGGGCGCCCGTGTGTCGCCCAGCGTGTATGACCAATGCCGAGTGGCCCATCGGCGGGATGCTCACCGTTCTCGACGGCTGTTACCAGGTTGGTGAGCTTGCCTGCGCGACGACGCACTTCGAGATGTCCAGAGGTGGTGAGAACGGCGATGCCAGCGGAATCGTAGCCGCGATACTCGAGTTTTTTGAGGCCATCAAGCAAAATGGTAGTGACATCGGTCCCCTGCGGGCCGACGTATCCAATGATACCGCACATGTAGTCGGATACCCTTTCTTTGTAGGGAGACCAACAGGAGGTCTCCTTGTGATGAGGCACATGTATAGAAGACCTCTTAGAGGTTTTCTATACATCACTGGGAGCGTCTTGTGCCAATCGTTACCAATTGGGTTTCCCCGCTCCCTTTTTAGGGGTGTGATCGCCCCTGAAGGCTCCCCGCTGAAGGTCCGAACAGCCTCCACCTCGTCAACCGTGGTCTCCTCCTATTGACCCGGCCCATGCGCTACTAGACGGAACAATATTTCTATTAGATAGTATACCATAGAGCACTACTAAGTCTATGTGAATTAGGTCACAGGCCACGGTAATCATAGCGTGTGGCTAGCAGCAGGGCGACCACAAGGGAAGCCCAATAGTACACCGTCAACGTTCATGTGACAGAGAAACCAGGGCACATGTCCCCCAAACATGGTGCCACGCAAGGGGATGCCCCTCCCATACACGAACGAGCCTGTAGTGCGCCCTCGTATGGGAGGGGCATCCCCTTGCGGGTGCCCTTGCCCTAGCTTTCTCCATACAAAGGATAAAGCGACCCACAAGGAATCGCCCTGCCAGCTAACATGATGGAACAGTCTATGATAATATAGCGAGAATATACATGGTAAAGAATTGCGGTGGGAGACAACGTATGTCGATTGAACATACCATATTAGGTGTGATTAGCCTCCATCCTTGTTCCGGTTATGATATGAAGGCCGAGTTCGAGAAAGGTGGAGCGGGAATGCTCTCGGCGTTGAGCTTTGGCAGCATCTATCCACATCTCAAGCGGCTAGAGCAGGATGGATTGATTGAGATGCAAGAGGTGAGTAGCGAGGGACGACGCAAAAAGGTCTGTGAGTTGACCGCGAAGGGATGGCGAGAACTGGCGAATTGGTTAGAGCAGGCGTCAGAGTATCCTCTTCCCATACGCGACGAACTCTTGCTCAAGATGCTGTTTTGGGGATCAACAGGCGAGGACCGTACAAAATTGATCGAGCATTTACGTGCCAGGCAAGAAGAGTCTGTTGAACTGTTGAATTATATCAACGCGTGGCAGAGGAATGGCGTCTCCTTTGTTGACGAGTACGGTTCGCTCGTGTTCTCTTATATTCAGATGAAGCTAGAAGCAGAACTGAATTGGATAGCGATGACGACGGCTCAACTTGAGGAGCCTGCTCAATTGCCAGTGCAAGACCCTAAATGGTTCGCGGTATTACAGAAGGCGCGGAGGACGAAGGCTTTAGAGCAACAGGAAACGTGATGCAGGCCGTGACGTTACCACAGCCTGCATCACGTTTCCTGTTACAATGATTCTCTGAACTTGTTCGCAATGGGTAAGCGTCGGTCGCGTCCGAAGGCACGTGTTGTAATCTTGACGCCCACTGGGGCTTGACGACGCTTGTACTCGCTGATATCAACAAGGCGTATCACGCGCTCAACCGTTGAGCGATCAAAGCCCATCGCCAGCATCTCCTCGAAACTGCGGTCATCCTCTACGTACGCTTCGAGAATGGGGTCGAGAACATCGTATGGTGGGAGGCTATCGACATCCTTCTGATCGGGGCGCAGTTCAGCGGATGGTGGCTTGTCAATGACTTCTTGAGGAATGATAGGCTTACCAGCAACGCTATTGCGGTAGACGCACAGCTCGAAGACCAAGGTTTTCAATACGTCTTTCAGGACCGAGAAGCCGCCCGCCATGTCGCCGTAGAGAGTGCTGTAGCCCGTCGCCATCTCGGATTTGTTGCCCGTAGTGAGGACGAGCGGACCGAGCTTGTTGGAGATGGTCATCATAATGTTGCCACGAATACGCGATTGCAGATTCTCTCCCGCCAGTCCTGGGTCGTCGTCACCTATCGCGGGACGAAGCATTTTGAGCGAGGTACGGAAGGTCTCCTCAATTGGAATGGTCAGGTATTGAATACCGAGGTTCTCAGCCAGCCTTTGGGCATCCGTCTTGCTTCCCTCTGAAGAGTAGCCCGATGGCATCAGGATACCCAGGACGTTCTCTGCTCCTAGCGCGTCAACGGCGATAGCCGCCGTGAGCGATGAGTCGATGCCACCCGATAGGCCGATAACGGCTTTTTTGAAGCCCGTTTTGCGCACGTAGTCGCCTGTACCGAGCACGAGAGCTGAGTAGATTTCTTGTAGACGCTCCATCTCTGGCTCGATGCGCTGAGGCGCGTCGAGCGGGACGTTGTTGTTGACCGTTGGGGCCGAAAGTGGCCGTATATCAACGGTAATGATTGGCACCTCGTCTGGTGTCACCCCGAAGCGAACCTTGCGGCGACGCGGGTCGTGGAGGCGTGAGCGGAAGACCGAGGCAGTATCGAGATCAACGATCAACAGATCCTCTTCAAACTGTTTGGCGCGTGCTATAAGGGTGCCTCGCTCGTTAAAGACCATGCTGCCGCCGTCGAAGACCAGTTCATCTTGCCCACCAACCATATTGAGGTAGGCGACGATCACGCCGTTATCAGCCGCGCGCGTAGAGATCATCTCTTCGCGTGCGGTTTCCTTTCCCGAGTTGTAGGGCGAGCCGTTGATGTTGAGAATAACCTCCGCGCCAGCGAATGCCTGCTGCGTCAAGGGGCCGGTGGGATACCAGATATCCTCGCAGATGTTGATACCAACATGTACATCGTGAATCAGAAAGAGAGGAGCCTGACGACCCGGCTGAAAATAGCGGTCCTCATCAAAGACACTGTAGTTCGGCAAGTAGTGTTTGTGATAGACGCCGACAAGTCGGCCTTCATGAAGAACTGCGGCGGCGTTGTAGATGTCGTGATCTCGGTCTACGAAACCGATGACAGCGGTTAGACCCGACAGATTCCGGCTCTCTTGAACAATGTCGTTTAATGTATGTAAGTTGGCATCAACAAAGCCAGGCTTGAGCAGCAGGTCTTCGGGTGGATAGCCTGTGAGTGCCAGTTCTGGAAAACAGACAACATGCGCTCCATCTGCATGCGCCTGCTGCATCGATGTCAGTATCTTGTGTGCATTGCCAGTTAAGTCGCCTACAGTGACATTGACCTGGGCGAGCGCGACACGCAACGGTAGAATATTCATGGTTCGTCCTTCCTTT